>Ga0206681_10000556_pt1 | contig 19741 bp, 17 predicted proteins | sample M150012015metaG_FD_161048 | JGI IMG/M metagenome (GOLD analysis project Ga0206681, IMG submission 161048) | Ammonia-oxidizing marine archaeal communities from Monterey Bay, California, United States - M1 500m 12015 | ecosystem: Environmental > Aquatic > Marine > Intertidal zone | place: USA... | reverse complement strand
ATGTCCGATGATCTGCATCCAAATTGAGACTTCGTCTATAGCGTGATACTCCCTTACTACCAGGCCTTCCTGCAATTCTGCATGAGTCATGGCCATAATGACCACAGGCACACCTGTCGGTTTACCGAAAGTTCCTGATCCTGAGTGATCCGCAGTATAGCTCCATCTCAATGCTATTCGGTCGTTTTTACCTGCTTCTTCATTTAATATCCAATGATGAACCCTGTAGCTTCCATTTGGGAAAGAATCAGTGTAGCCCTTGAAAAACTCAACCAGCCGTTCACTTCCATATATAACTCTTGCTCCTGGCCCAAAAACCTGACACGCCCTGTTATGTGATTTTTCTAGAATACTGAATTCTGATTGCTCCCATATAGCTTGGTAATTTTGAACGAGATTTTTTGCTGCTCCGGTAAGCGGGCCTGAGTCAGGAGGTCCTGTCCAGCGCCTGACGAATTCCTCAGCTGTTGGGATTTCACTGCCTTTCTCCTTAAGTTTTGAAATAAGCTGACGGGCGAATTGATCTGGTTCGAGTCCTATCTGTTTTACAATGGCGGACTGATCGCGTACCATCCACTCATCTATCACTTGGTTTTCCCTGCAGATGCAATCGCCGACAACTCTGTAAGTAAGTTTTGAACCGCTTGGAGATCCGTAAAATCCGTCGCCAAGATGTGTTGCAGTACTAAGTATTCTGTGTGAAGAATAAAATGTTCCCGGAAGATCCTCAGATCCTATCACATCTTCTCCAATCAACTGCCGGTCAGGAAACATTTTCAGTATATCCCAGGTGGAACTGATTACATCTTCAACACTGTCTGAGACGCTTGTTGGGGTCTTAACTGGAGCCTTTTCGCCATAATAATCCCTGATACGTTCAACTCCGCGTTCCTCCCAGATGCGATAAGTGATCTTTAGTATATAATCTTTTAAATTCTTAAATTCTGAGTCAAATCCGTTCATTGTAGTAATATCATTAGATTGTTTATCATCCCTTTACAGCGCCCGCAGTTAATCCGCTTACTATCTGACGCTGAAAGAACATTACCAGCAGGAACAGAGGAACAGTGGTTGAGACCACCGCAGCAACTGCAGCCATCACTTCTCCTTCCTGCTGGGTAGATCCGAGAAAACTGGATATTTTTGGCACCATAGTCTGGTTTTCCTGGCTTAATAGCATTGCAGTAACCGCAAAGTCATTGTAGGCAAGGAGGAATGAGAACAGGCCGGTTGTTATTACGCCAGGCCACATCACCGGTATAATTATATGACGAAAGGCCTGAAAACGATTACAACCGTCAACCAAGGCACTTTCATCAAGTTCTTTGGGGATATTAAGAAAAAATGAGTGCAGCATCCAGAGTGTAAAGGGCTGGTTTATTGCTACCAAAACAATAATCGTTGTAGGAAGATGTCCCCAGAGGTTCCATTGAAAGAAAGGCAACAGATATCCTGAAACCAATGTGATATGGGGCATTGCACGAAAGACCAGAGCCAGCATAAGCAGCCAGAACGCATAGCGATAGCCAGAACGGGCAAGAGCATATGCTCCAAGTGTCCCAATGGTCAGTGAAATTATTACTACAAAAAATACCACAATTGATGTATTTATTGCTGACCGCCAGAATTCGTGCTCAATCCAGGCGCTGATGTAACCATTTCCTGTAAAGGTACCACCAGTCTCAACCAGTGTGCGGATCCCATAAACGGCATTTGCCCAGTCAACCTTCGAAAAGAAATCTCCTTGTACCTTGAAAGAACCCCAAAGTGTCCACAGGAAAGGGAAAACAGCCACTATCAACCAAGTAATGACAAAAGCTGAAGAGCAAATAATAAGGGCTATTGAACGTTGGTTATATGTGTTAGTGATGTTTACCTCTTTATACTGTTTTGCTATTGAATTCTTTCCAAATCCTTGTCAGTACTGGTATGAGAAGTATACCAACGCCAATTATAGTTAGCATGGATGTTGCTGCAGCAGAACCAAACAATTGTAGAGCATCTTCACCACGTAGATCGTTAAATATGATCCATGACAAAGATGTTGCATTGGCAGAAGCATTGAATCCAACAATTGGTTCAAAAACCCGAAAATTATCCATCAGCTGTATTAAAGTGACAAAGATAATCAATGGCATAAGATATGGTATTACGACATGTCTCTTTTGCTGCCAGAGTGAGGCTCCATCCAGCATTGAAGCTTCCAGAGTTTCATGAGGTATCGTCTGCAAACCTGCATAGAACACTATGAAAGCAAATGGTGTTGAATGCCAGATACCGTAAACAATCAACATAATCCAGGTTAGAACAGGTGAGGCCTTTAGTGATAATGAGTTATCGTTGAAAATTCTTTGCAGTGTTGATCCGAGAATTCCTTCAGCGTCAATCATCCAGAATAAAATTAGTGACCCAATCAAGGGTGTGACTATCATAGGTAACAGGGAAAAAAAAATCGTTGGTCCTTTTACCCAGCTGGCAAGAGAATTAACACCTAAGGCAATTAAAAAACCCAAAATAATTACAAATGGTGTAACCACAAAGGTATAGGTAATTGTAAATGCCAGTGCCTTGTAAAAAGGAAGATTCATAATCTGAGAAAAAAAATCTTTCCAGCCGGTAGAAACATTCCATGAAGCTATAATTTCACTCGTAGCAAGGTGGTTTCGATTTGTATATGTATCAAATCCATTGAAGATTCCCAGTGGCTCTTTCACTCTAAGATTTGCAGTAGCTTCAGCATCCACAGATGTTTCTTTTTTACAACCAAATGGATCGCAAGTTTCACTAACCATTACAACTTGTTTGTGTGCGATAAATAGCGACTGAGTCATAGCTGAAAAAATTGGAACTGCTATCAAGAGTATCATTGATAACAGCGAAGGCAGGATGAAATAAATGAAAGTACGATGGGGCATTCTGACTGACCAGACTTAATTTTAGAAGTCTATCAAAAACAGGGGTGCAAATAGAGGGGCTGTAAAAGCCCCCCTTCAATTAAATTTTAGAGAAAATTTTAAAGGAAGCCTTTCTCTTTAGCTGAAGCAGTATATGCTGCCTCGACATCAGCTAGAGCCTGCTGAGCACTTTCATTTCCTTGCAGAAATTCTGCTAATTCAGAGCCAAGAGCGCTATGTAATAGTCCTGCATACGGTAACATGGGATAAGGAGTTGCGCCAGCAGAAGCTGATGCGGATACACCAGTTGCGGCCTTGCCAGGAACGAAACCTTCAATAAGCCATACAGCTGCATCATTGTTGGACTTAACCATTTCTGTTGAAATACCATTCATCATTGCTATGAATGTTGCTTCAGCATCTTTATTAGAGATGTTTTTTGCAATAGTAAATCCATCCCACCATAATGTAGTAGCAGGAGTTGATCCGCCTCCGACAGTTGGTGCTGATGCCAGATTAGTATTGCTTGTGACTTCTGGTGTTGATCCTTTGTTATCAAGAACAGCAGCTGCTCTTGAACCCCACATTGTCGCCATGGCAAGTTTACCGCCTTCCCACAATGCTTGAGTAGCATTTGAATCAAATGTCAGAAAATCAGGATTAGAGTATTCTGTAAGTGACTTTATCATTTTTAATGTAGCCACTCCTTTAGAATTATTTATGGAAGCTTCTGGTGACCCGGGTTTGAATAACTGGCCGTTGTAACCCAAGTACATGTTTATGAACTCTTCACCCAGATTCCAACCCTTTTTTGTATTGAAAGCAAATGGGTATTGCATGTTGCCTTTTGCCCTGATTGCTTTTGCAGCAGAGAGAACATCTTCATATGAAGTTGGAACTCCAACTCCTGCTTTCTTAAGTATATCTTTTCGGTAATAAAAATGTTGTGCATTAGCCATGAATGCCACGGCCATGATCTTTCCGTTAATTGTTATGAGTTGATGCTTTTTCAGTCCTCTACCGTGTTTCGCTACTAGATCGTTAAGCGGTCGAATTAATCCATCATTCAGGAGTGGAACAATCGAGCTGTTTGCAACAACGGCACTCGTAAACTCTGCTGGATTTGCAGTTAGGCCAGCAACAACTATGTTTCTATGCTCTTTCGTTGTGTTTTTGGTAAAGGTAACACCTCCGCCAGCGCATTTCTCAGCGGCAGAAAGAACAGCGTGTATGGCAGGGAAGTCATTTGCCAAAATTCTTATTGAGCCCCCTGAAATTCCACACTTTGCGAATGCAGAAGATCCCATTATAATAATTCCTGCAAAAACCAATGGTAGTATTTTTATTATTTTCATAATTTTCTCCTTTATGATGTTAGGCTTAATATTTTGAACCGTTCTACCAATGAATGATTCATTTTCCGGAATGTTTAATACAAGCAATCCTTGTTGTATCCAAATTTCCCATTCATATGAAGGGTATATTTAGGATGGCCACCATGATTTACATACGTATTCAATCAAAGCATGATAACTATTGAAAAAAATGACTGTAATTTGTATATATATCAGTGTGGACCAGCATTACATACGTATTCATTTAATGCAAGAAAAATGTTGTATGTAAAATAAATTATATGTATTTTTTGTAATTTCTTCGTAGTACCATGAAAGAAATGTTATGTAAATATATGTAAATCAAGGAAAAAATTATTTTCCGCAAAAAATAGGCAAGGATAGCTTTTGAATTAAAAATAGGTCTAAATTAATCAAAATTAATACAATTACTGGAGAATGATATGAAAGGATCCCGTCCACTTCAGGGCGAAATGACGAAAGACAATGACTTATCCAAGACAGAAGAAACAAAACGTGTAGTTAAATCAATGATAGATGGGTTAAACGACCATGAAATTAACGGAATGGGAACATTCTTTAGTGAAAGTTTCCGATGGATGGGAAATGCTGGATGTGGCTTCAAGAATGGTCTCAAGGAGTTTCAGGATAACTGGCAGCGACCTTTTCAAAGAGCTTTCTCTGATAAGGTCTGTATTGATGAAGCACGCTTGGCAGAGGGAGAATGGATGGCAGCATTTGGTCGCCAGGAAGCGATACACAGTGGAGAGTTCATGGGAATCGCTCCGACAGGAAAACGAGTTGTAATACGCTATATGGACTTTTGGAAAGTCAGGGACGGTAAGATAGTCGATAACTGGGTAATGGTGGACTTTCCGCACGTTATGCGCCAGTTAGGCAGGGATCCCTTCAATGGTCATGGCTGGGAGATATATGACAGGAGTGAAAAATAGCTTTTATTAATAGTTTTTTTACCATAGATACAAATGCAACATTCTTATACTGAAAAAATTAAGGAACTAAGATGGATCGTCAGTCCTTGCATAAGAAATTGATTTCCACCTTAAGGGGTGCAATGTACGATTTCAGAGAAAGTGAAGTACGTAAACAACTGGATAAGTTATTTAACCAAGAGAGTGTGGTGCGTCTTTGCTACCCACTGGGAGAGACTGTTGGAGCAGAAAAATTATACACTGAGGTGTATAAACCTCTTTATACAGCTCTGCCTGATTTAGAGCGCCGTGACAATATTGTGATCGCCGGACCAACTCGGGAAGGTGCAGACTGGGTGGGTTGCGGCGGTTATTACACAGGTACATTCAAGGAAGCTTGGCTTGACATTCCACCAACAGGGCATCAGGTTGCCATGAGATTCCACGAGTTCTACCGTTTTGAAGAAAACAGGGTAACTGAAGTACAGGCACTATGGGATATCCCAGAAGTAATGATGCAGGCTGGGGCATGGCCTATGGCCCCCAGTCTTGGACGGGAGTGGAATGTTCCTGGACCTGCCACGCAAGATGGAATTGTACAAGGTCCCTATGATGAATCAAGTAGTGCAGCAACCTGCCAGTTAATAATTGACATGCTTACCGCAATGAAGAGGCATCCTTCAGAAGGAGGGCCTGAAGTAATGGAAATGAATAAATTTTGGCACCCAAAAATGAACTGGTATGGCCCCTCTGGTATTGGAACAGGCCGAGGTATAGAAGGATTTCGCAATTGGCATCAGATTCCTTTTCTGGCTGCAATGCCAGACAGGGGGGCATTTGTTGATCAGATTACATATCATTTCTTTGGTGATGGAGATTATGCAGGAGTTACAGGTTGGCCAAACATGATACAGACCCTTTCTGATGGAGGATGGATGGGTATTGCTCCTGCTGGAAAGAAAATTTATATGAGAAGTCTGGATTTCTGGAGGGTCGAAAAGGGACTGATCCGAGAAAACTGGGTACTAGTTGATTTGCTTGATGTCTATCACCAGGTCGGCGTGGATGTCTTCTCCCGTGTTCGTGAGTTTAACAAGGCACGTCCCGGTTTTGATCCGGAAACAGGATCAGCACTGAAATAAATTTCTAGAAATGAGTGACTACCAGAACCAGAAAGCTCTTGTGCTGCAATACTACGAAAATCTTGAAGCGGCAAACGCGGAGAGTGTTGAAGAGGTTATCAATAGGTTTACTTCACCAGAGCTGCACTGGTACGGAGTTTACCCATTCAACGAGCAGTATGGAGCAGCCGCTGTTGCCGAAGCATTCTGGAAGCCGTTTCTGAGATCATGGTCAGATGTCCAGCGTCGCCAGGACATTTTTCTGGCAGGCACAAGTGAGATCGATCATACCGACTGGGTGATCAGCATGGGGCACTTCATGGGTTACCTGGACAAAAGCTGGCTTGGTCTTCCAGCAAACAGCAAAATTGTTTTTCTGCGCTATGCGGAATTCAACTGCATTCAAGATGGAATGATCAAAAGAAGTAGTTTTTTCTGTGACCTGATTGGATTAATGCAGCAGATGGATATCAATCCGCTTCCTCTCCAGACAGGCTCGACATTTATCTACCCAGGCCCAAGAACTCATGATGGACTGTTGTATGAATCACAGGATTCTCAAGAATCTGCCATGACCCTTGAACTTATTAACCGGATGATTGGAGACCTGGATAAGCTCAACAAAAGCGGGGAAGACTGTCCTCCTCCTGAATCGCTTGCAGAAACCTGGAGCGAAGATATGATCTGGTATGGTCCTGCAGGAATTGGGGCATCATATACCATAAGACGCTACCAGGAACAACACCAGTACCCATTCAGAAAAGGCCTCAAGGACAAAGTTTTCAATGGCCACATCTGTCGTTTTGCTGAAGGCAACTATGCTGGTTTCTTTGGTTGGCCAAACCTGACTAACACTCCTGTTGGTGGTTTTCTAGGATTGCCTGCCAGTGGTGTAGCTGCGGATATGAGGGTCGTTGACATCTACCGACGGCAAGGAGAAAAGATGGCTGAAAACTGGGTATTTATTGACTTTCCATGGTGGTTAAAGCAGCAGGGATTAAATATTTTTGGGCGAGTCAAAAATATCATGACTTGACAATACTTACTCTTAAAAACTGGACTCTTGCCGTTGTAATTCAACAGTATCTTGGAGGTATAAGTGATTCTGGTTCTCTCCCCCTTAAATCAGCTGCGGCTGTTTCGGCAGCACTACCACTCCTTGTTGTTATCCTTTTTTACCAGAAGCATTTGATAAAAGGAATTACTGCAGGTTCAGTAAAAGGGTAAAATTAATTTATAAACATTTTTCTATTTTCAATCAAGGGAAAAAACTCATTTTTCATTGATGATTTAATAAGTTAGAAAACGACACATTATGAAAAAAAATAACATTTTAGACAATAATCTTGAATCTAAACCACTTTCTAGAGAACACATGCCAACCGACTATTCTATATCTTTGTCGGAGTACACAGGAAAAGGAACCCAAAATGAGAAAAGAATACCAGATGATTTTGGAATAAAGCAGTCATTGGAAGGATTTGATGATATTTACCAAAACATTGTCGATTATATTGTAAGAATTACATACAGGATATGGGAGGATCGTGATGTCGAATATATATTTGACACTTACTCAAGTTTTTCTAAAGTTTTTGATGATTATGGTCTGCAATTCGGAAATCAGAAAATTGTAGATGATACCCACCACACGACCGGAGCATTTTCAAATATTAAATTGATTGCCGATGAAGTGATCTGGGCAGGAAATGATGAAATCGGATTTCATACTTCACATCGGACCATTATTCGAGGGACGAATGATGGTCCAAGCAATTTTGGTCCTGCAACCAACAAAGATATCGACATACTAGTCATTGCTAATTGTGTGGCGTTGGAGAACAGAATTTTCCTGGAACACGTTTGCTATAACACTTCCAGTATGCTTCTACAGTTGGGAATGAATCTTGATGATATGGCAAAAAAGCTTGCTGCAACTGCACCACTAGGATGGCCTCGTGATCAAAAAACATGGAACGATTTGAAGAATGCTGCTCGACCTGAGATACCAATATTTGAAAATTTACCAATTACTGGTTTTGACATAGATCGTTTTCTAAGGATCACATTTGAAAATTTATGGAATAAGAGAGATTATGACGAACTTGATCTTAATTTTGTAGAAAATCTTCAATTTGAAGGACCGACAAATAGGAAATTTAATGGACTAAAAGATTACCAAGATTTCCTTAAATCATTGGCCACATGTTTCCCAGATTTAGAACTACAGGTTGATGAGATCTACTGGATGGGTGACGAAATTGATGGGTTTTTAAGCTCAACAAGGTGGAGTGCAAGCGGAACTCATAAAGGTTCTGGTGTTTACGGACCTCCAACAGGCTCGCAAGTTCAAATTTGGGGCATCACCCAAAACGAAATTCAAAAAGAACGAATTACTAAAGAGTGGATGTTATTTAATGAGATGGACTTGATGATGCAGATAGCAGCTTCAAATTAGTCATAACAAAAAATTAAAATGATAAATTTTCAAAAAAATAAAGAGCTAGTTTTAAATTATTACAAGGAACTTGATATGTCATCGTTAGATGGAATAAATCAAGTTTTGAGAAAATATACAGACGAAAATTATCATTTTCGAGGTATGCATCCGTTCTATGAATTAGCTGGAAGTGACTCCGTTGCTGAAATATTTTGGAAACCTTTTCGAAGAGCTATTAAACCAATACAAAGACGGCAGGATATATTTTTTGCGGGTTTAAATGATGTAGACAATAAGACTGAATGGGTCTGCAGCATGGGGCACCTTATGGGCTTATTTGATAACGATTGGTTGGGAATTAAAGCAAATCATAAAATGGTTTTTCTCAGGTATGCTGAATTCAATCGTATTGCAAAAGGCAAGATTGCTGAAACAGCACTTTTTTGTGATATAATTAGTGTTATGAAACAAGTCGGTGTCAATCCTTTGCCATTGCAAACAGGTACTGAGTTTATTACTCCCGGCCCACGCAGACACGATGGTCTTCTATTTGATAAAAATGATCACAAAGAGAGCCAGAAAACTTTGGATCTAGTGAATCAGATGCGCCTTGACCTAACCGGTTCTGACTTACATTCTTCAAAAGATGAACTTAGAAAAACCTGGTTGAATGAAATGATATGGTTCGGACCATCAGGAATTGGTGCTACATATACTATCGATCGCTACGAAGAACAACATCAGGGACCTTTTCAAAAAGGCCTAGATAACACAAAATTTCACGGTCATGTATGTCGTATTGCTGAAGATAAATATGCGGGCTGGTTTGGTTGGCCAAACCTTACGATGAATCCGAGTGGAGGCTTTTTGGGACTTCCAAAAACTGAAAAAACAGTAGAGATGCGTGTTGTAGATATATATAGAAGAGATGGAGAAAAACTTGCGGAAAACTGGATATTTATTGATTTACTTTATTTTCTAATGCAACAAGGAGTTGATGTTCTGGGTAGAACTGAGAAAATATTAAGGCACTAAACTTTTAGCAAATGAGTTTATTAGTACTTAATCCTGTAAAGCCTGTTCAAGATCCTCTATTAGATCTTCCATCGATTCAATTCCAACTGACAGACGTATAAGTCCATCCACTAAGCCTATTTTCTCCCTGCGTTCTAGAGGAATTGCTGCATGAGTCATGGATGCCGGATGTTGAATCAGGCTCTCTACACCTCCAAGACTGACAGCAAAATGAAACAAACTACAACGTTGAAGTACGGTATCTGCTCGTTTAAGACCTCCTTCTACAACTATCGTGATGATTGAGCCAAACCCATCCATTTGGCTCTTTGCGATTTCGTGTCCAGGATGATCTTTTAACCCAGGATAGTTAATAGATTCAATCCCAAGTCGAGATTGGTTTTCAAGCAAAAAGTTTGCAATACACTCTGCATTATGAAAATGCCTCTCCATCCGTACCGGAAGAGTTTTTAAAGATCTTAGCAATGTGGCGCAGTCGTTGGGACTCAAGACCGAGCCCAAAGCATTCTGAAGAAATCGGAGTTGATCTTCCATACCTTCCGGAGCATAGCCTGAAATAGCCGCTACACCGGCTAACAAATCCGAATGACCATTAAGGAATTTGGTGGCTGAATGAACTACCATATCTATCCCATATTCAAGTGGTCTCTGACAATATGGTGAGGCAAAAGTGTTGTCACACACGCTAATTGCTTTAGTCGATTTGGATAAAGCAGCTATTTTTTCCAGATCAACGATTTGCAATAGAGGATTAGAAGGAGTTTCAAACCAGAGCATCTTGGTTCCTTCTTTAATCGACTTACGTACTGAATCCAAATCAGAAAAATCTACAAAACTTACTTGATGGCCGCTGGATCTTCTTCTCACATCTGCAAAGAGGCGATATATTCCACCATAAAGATCATCGTGCACTACAAGATGTGAGCCTGCATCCATTAATTCAAGGACAGTGGCTGCTGCTGCTAGACCAGATGGGAAAGCAAACGCCGCTTGAGCTCCTTCTAAATCTGCAAGGCACGCCTCCAGAGTCAAACGGGTTGGATTAGAAGTTCTTGAATAGACAAAACCCTTATTTTTACCAATACCATCCTGCACATAAGTTGATGCGGTGTATACTGGCGCAATGATAGCCCCGGTAAGAGGATCTGGGGCCTGACCAGCATGAATAGCTCTTGTATTAAATTTTCTTTTCTTCGTAGCCATGCTTATTCTTAAAAAAAATTTGGATTGGTTATAAATTGAGAGAAAAATAATTTATGAAATCAACCTTACATTCATTTACATTAAAGACATCTGCCACTGTCCGTTCAAGAAAAAATCTAAAGCTTTGAAACTTCTGTAGAAATCCTCGATGACCCCCGGATAACCAGTTCTCCCAATATTACTTTTTGATTGGGAGGTTTTTCCGGTGTGTTTATTCGCGAAATAAGGTCTTCGACGGAACCATCAACCATGCGATGGACTGGCTGACGAACAGTAGTCAGGTTGAAACTAGGCCATAAAGCCATAGGGATATCGTCAAAACCGATAATTGATACATCCTCTGGGACTTGCATGTTCATACCACTTCTGATGGCATCAAGCGCGCCAATTGCCATTATGTCATTAGCACAGAAAATTGCGTCTGGAGGATTTGGCCTGTCAACCAGGCGAATAGCAGCCGCATAGGCATCATTGTAGTTGTAATTACCAACTTCCCTGAGTGTCTTTATGCCATTTTCATTCATAATTTCCATAAACCCTTTTTCCCTGTCAATGCTTGTAGAAGTATCCTCACTTCCTGCGATATATGCCGGCCGTTTAAGTTCAGAGTCTATGAGCAGTTGACCAACAGTTCTTCCGCCGGCAATATTATCACAGCAGAACCAACTTGCGTTTGAACCCGGGACATATCTGTTAAAAAGTGTTACAGGGGTTCCCCAGCGCTCGCACTCAAAAGCCATTGCTGAACTCAAAGTGGCCGCAGTGATTAATATACCGTCTACCTGATACTCAAGCAACTGAGGAAGAATGTCATCCAGATTCTGATCTCTGTGTACTGAAAACAGCATTACCTTATGATCATTCTCCTGAAATTTCCTGCTCAAAAGATCCAGTACTTCAGGATAAAAAGGGTTTGTAGTGACGTTTGAAATGACAATGCCCACCATGTTTGACTTCCGGGTTATTAGGCTGCGAGCCATGGCATTTGGCTGATAACCAAAGCGTTTCGCAATGCTTATAACCTTTTCTCTGGTTTTTTTTGCTACCGGACTTTCTGGTGTGAATGCACGGGAAACTGTTGATTGGGAAACACCCGCCAGATTAGCAACTTCGATAGAAGTTATTTTAGTTTTTTTCTTCATGTTTATTCTAAAATTGCCTCACCCTATCCAAATCAATACTGCTGTGAGTTCAAGTTTTTTAAGGATCGTTATTGTAATCATAGATTCAACAACATATGTACTTTGGTGTAAGTTGTAAAGATTATTTAATCTAATTGATCAATGTCTGTAATTATAATCACAAACACTGGATTTTGAAAATAAAATAATTACGCTTGCATAGGTATGCAGGATTATTAGATTACAATAGATACAACAACGATGTACTTTGGGTTAAGTTGTAAAGATTGTTTAATCTATGATCAATGTCTGTAATTATGATCACTAACACTGGATTTTGAAAATAAAATAAAATACACTTGCATAGGTATGCAGAATTATATATCTTAGGACCCTAAATTATAAATAAGAAAAGGAGAAACAACTTGTCTTATGCGGATAAGAAGATGTCGATGAAGCTTTTAGATGCGCATCACCACCTTTGGGACTTGCAGGCTCTGGATTATGTATGGCTTAAACAACTCGGAGTTCCGAAACCATTTGGTGATCCAACACCGATTCAAAGGGACTATCTGACACAGCACTTTCAGAATGATGTGTCAGAAGCTGTAGACGTCGAGTTAGTCGGATCAGTTCACATTCAGGTGGATGGAGCACTTCCTGATCCGGTAACTGAAACCAGTTGGCTGAGTAGACTAAGCCCATCAGGAATACCTTCCGCAATTATCGGATTTGTTGATCTTACCAGGGAAGATGCTGAAGCTGTCCTGAATAACCATCTTTCTTTTCCTGAATTTCGAGGGGTACGTCAGATCATCGGAATGATTGAACAGCGCCCTGATATTTCCTTTACAAAAGAACACCTTCTTAGAAATCCCAGGTGGCAGGAAAATTTTGCTTTGTTGGAAAAGCACCAACTAAGTTTTGATATCCAGCTTTATCCGGAACAAATGAAAGAATCAGCTGAATTTCTGGGCGGTTTTCCTGAAGTTCCAGTAGTGATCGACCACGCAGGCAGCCCATACGAACAAACTGACTCAGGGCTTAAATTGTGGAGGGAAGGCCTGTCATCTCTTGCAAAACTGCCAAATATCTGCATAAAACTTTCGGGCTTCGGGATGTATGACAGAAACTGGTCATCAAAATCATCTCTTGTTTTGTTTGAAACGATCCTGGAGTTGTTTAGACCGAAGCGCATCATGTGGGGCAGCAATTTCCCTGTTGACAGGCTAATGAAATCATATAATTTCTGTGTTGAACAACTTCTACAATGGATCTCTCCACTTCCATTAGAAGATCAGCGTCTAATCGCTTCAGAAACCGCAAAGAAATTCTATCGTATAGGTGAAAGATTGTAATAATTAACTATTGAAATTTTTTAATAATTGATCATAATGATGTTCACTGACAGAGAAGATATAATTATACAATGATTAACAGAAATAATCTTTTGGATCCCTGAATGATTGAGCTCATTTACAACTCCAAAAAAACTAACTATGAAATTAAGCAAAGACAGGATTCTTACCACACATGTCGGTAGTCTTCCGCGTTCTGAAAAGGTGTTTAAACTCATCTTCGCAAAGGAAGCTGGAGAAGAAATCGACAAAAAAGATTATGACAACGTAATTGCTGAGGCTGTAAAGACAGTTGTAGTCAAACAGGAGAAGGCAGGGATTGATATCGTAAGTGATGGCGAGCAGAGCAAGATCAGTTATGCTACCTACATTAAGTACCGGTTGAATGGATTCGAGGGTGACAGTCCTCGTCGCACTCCAAAAGATCTTGAAGAATTTCCTGAATTCTCTGCGAGAGTATCAAAATCAGGAGGAGTTCCAACATTCACCCGACCTAGCTGTAAGGGACCAGTTTCTGTTAAGGACATGCGGCCACTTGAAACGGACCTGTCGAATTTTCGTAATGCGCTTAACGGCAGCAGTGTTTCTGAAGCATTTATGAACGCAGCTTCTCCAGGTGTGATAGCACAATTTCAGCCCAATGATTACTATCCTGACCACCAAAGTTATCTCTACGCTCTTGCCGAAGCAATGAAAGTCGAATATGAAGGGATCGCGAAAGCAGGATTTCTCATTCAGATTGACAGTCCCGATCTCGCGTTGGGACGTCATGTATTATTCAAGGACAAAACCGACCGGGAATTTGTATCGATAGTAGAACTTCATATAGAAGCTCTAAATCAAGCACTGGAAAATATTCCTTCCCATCAACTTCGGATGCATGTATGCTGGGGTAATTACCAGGGCCCTCATCACTGTGATATTGAGATGAAGAAGATTCTGCCTGTAGTACTTAATGCCAAACCACAAGGACTTTCTTTTGAGGGCTCCAATCCACGGCACAGTCATGAATGGACAGTTTTCCGGGATACCAAGATTCCGGAGGAAAAGATTTTAATTCCTGGTGTACTCGATTCTACAACCAACTTCGTCGAACATCCTGAACTGGTTGCGGAACGTATTTGCCGATTCGCGAACATCGTCGGACGTGAGCGGGTAATAGCCGGAACTGATTGTGGGTTTTCTACTTTTGCTGGCTTTGGAACAGTAGACGCCGACATTACTTATGCTAAGCTTGAGTCACTTACCAAAGGAGCAGAGATTGCTTCAAAAAGGCTCTGGTGAGTTTTTTTGGGCAGAAACTTTTTAAATTAGATTCTCAGATTTCTTCACTGTGAAGGAAAAGTTGGAAACCAATTATTTTTTTCATCAATCTAAAGTGCTTCTTCTTTTTCTGCTGAAGTACTTATTCGAGTGGTTTTAAACGTAGAAAGGAGGTACAAAACTATTGACTTTAATAAAATTTGTTGTTCTTTTTCTTTAAAAATAGATCGAATATGTTTTCATTAGAAAACATAAATTATTAACTTGATTAAAAAGAGGTAAATATGAGAATGAAAATAATAATATCATTCATTAGTTTCTGCTTTTTGACGTCTGTCGCAGGAGCAGGAGACAATGTACTGCCATATAAATTGAAATCAGGAAAGCCCTATGCTGGGACAACTCTGAATATTCTGGCAGTGGTTACGCCCCAGTTCAAATCCTATGAGCTGCGTGACGAAGAATTCGAAAGCCTGACCGGGATCACGGTCAATTGGACGCACATTCCATTTGTTGCACTTCAGGAGAAAATAGCGAGTGTCGGAGTAGCAGCAGACGGCAGTTTTGATGTAGTAAACTATCTGGACTCATGGGGTCCGGCCAATGCCTATTGGCTTGAGTCGATTGATGGATGGCTAAAGCGTGACGGGATCAGCATGGACCGCTATCCAGAAGCCTTCAAGAAAAGTGCGATGTACAAGGGAGAGACACTGGGATTCCCCTTGCGCGCGCATCCCATGCTGATGTTCTACCGCAAGGATCTTTTTGCCAAACATGGTCTTTCCGTTCCGAAGACTTGGAATGATGTAGCCAGAGCAGGCAAAATCATAAAGCAGAAGGAAGGTATCGGAGGCTTGGCCTGCTATTTCGGTGCAGATGGGAACAGACAGAACCTCTTTCTCTGGCTGAATTATATCTGGGCTACTGGTACGGCAGTGTTTGATAAGCAGATGAAACCAGCCTGGGCCACTCCCTCTGGTTTAAAGGCCACGCGGGATTACGTCTCTCTGCACACCAAGAATAATATATGTGGCAAAGGGGCCGTGTCTAACGTAGAACAGGATGCGCGTATTCAATTCGCCCAAGGCAATGCCGCTATGATGCCTGTTTGGTGGTGGGCCTATTCAGGTTTTTACAATCCTAATCAGTCCAAACTTACGAAAGATCAGGTTGGATTTGCAGGCATGCCTTCCTACCAGGGTAAGACCGTGACCTACGCTATCTCGATGCCCTATTCCATTTCGAAATATTCGAAGAACAAGGAAGCCTCGTGGGAATTCATGAAGTGGCTCTCCAACCCGGAACTTGATCGTCGAAATGCTATTGAACGTTCTGTGCGTGGCGAAAAAATTGTCAATAATGTAGTTACTCACAAGTCAAGTATGGCCGATTCAGGAGTCAATGCCGCGAACGACAACATTCAGATGGCAGCTCTGGCAAGTCTGGCCAACTCCGACATTATGCCACAGATCCCAGAATGGCCTGAGATTGGAGACCTGCTCTCCAATGCCATTCAGAAAGCATCCACAGGAGGTAATGTGGATAAGCTGATGAAGGATGCGGCCAAGAAAGTTGAACGGATCCTCAGTCGGGCTGGTTACTACTAATAATTATATATATCACACTCCTCATTTGGCAGGTACCCGGGAGTCGTCCACCCGGAAGCCTGCCACTACATTTTGATAATAATGCACGACCGACTGCTTAAGTATTTTCTTGTTTTTCCAGCAATTTTTGTAGTGGCCTCGACAGCTTTGTGGCCTCTTTTTCAGTCATTCTATCTCAGTTTTAGAGAATGGAAACTTAACCGTGCAAGGGAGTCACGGGCACTCTGGGACTATGAGTATGATGGATTGGAAAACATCGCTTACCTCTTTGACAACTACCTACTGGCTCTGGAAGACGACCTCTTCTGGAACTCCGTAAGGGTGACTTCCATATTTACGGTGGCTTCAGTACTGGTATCGGTGAGCCTGGCACTCGGACTGGCACTTCTGCTGGCCCCTGGTGGTAAATTCAGAATTACGGTACGGACACTGTTGATCCTCCCTTTTGCTATGAGTCCGGCTTTGATCGGTGTTTCATGGCGCTTTATGTTTCAGCCTGATTTTGGGCTTTTCAAAGCTTTTTTCGATGTTTTGATTCCTCCACTAGCAGATGTTGACTGGCTTGGAGATGCCAACCTTGCCATGATCGCCTTGGTGGGAAGTGAAGTCTGGCACTGGACACCTTACCTGACTTTGGTTTTCATAGGAGGACTTGCTACAGTTCCCCAGGACGCCCAAGAGGCGGCAATGATCGACGGAGCGAACTCATGGCGTATATTCTGTGACGTGACCTTGCCTTCGATTCTTCCAGTGCTTGCAGTGGGAATCGTCTTAAAGACCATTTTTTCTCTGAAAATGTTTGATCAGGTCTATATGCTGACCAACGGTGGTCCCGGAAACGCGACGCAGACTCTGGCTCATTACATTTATTTTAACGGCTTCAAATACTACAACATGGGTTACGCTTCAGCTGTCTCTTATCTTCTGGTGATTCCAATGTTTGGATTGACCTGGCTTTATATGAAACTTGTTTTCTTGAAGAGATAAATATGGTTAAGGGATCCAAAAATAAATTCTTAGATTTTCTACAATTTCTGGTGATATTGTTGACCGCGGTACTCATTCTTGTGCCAATCTATTGGATCGTTTCAGGTGCTTTCAAACAGCAGGTGGATATTTTTCAGTTGAAACTTCTCTTTACTCCAACTCTTGAGAATTTTGAGATCATTTTCAGATCCCCTTATAACCTATTTGACAAACTCGTAAATTCAACTCTGGTGGCTTTGTCAACGATACTGATCGCGATACCAATTGCCACCATGGCCGCTTACAGTTTTTCCCGCTTTCGGATGAAAGGAGAGCGGTTGATGTTTGTGACCATTCTGGCCACACAATTTGTTCCGGCTGTTGTAATAGTTCTTCCATTCTTTATCCTTTTCAGGGATCTGGGCATCCTCGACACGAGGCTCGCACTGGTTTTGGTTAATCTGTCATTGGTCATGCCTTTTGCAATTTGGATGATAAAAGGCTTTATTGACAGCATTCCTCTGGACTCAGAGGAGGCGGCACTGGTTGACGGGTCCAGCCGGTTTCAGGTGATTTTGAATGTAACACTACCCATGGCACTTCCCGGTGTTATCACTGCAGGGATTTTTTGCTTTATCCTGGCCTGGAATGAATTCCTTTTTGCCGTCATTATAACTACGAATAAAGCAGTGACATTGCCTGTCGGACTTTCATTATTTCACGCAGAAGAAGGAGTACTCTGGCATCTGATTTCCGCTGCTGGTATCATGATTATGCTACCGATGTTTGTATTGGCAACTATAATTCAAAAACACTTCGTTCAAGGTATGACCATGGGCGCGGTTCGATAAAATGTAAGAACGCATGGCATCTGTTACACTAAAAAATATTACTAAAAGTTGGGGAGATATCACAGCAGTTAACGACATTTCCTTAAACATTCAGGATAATGAATTCATGGTATTGCTTGGCCCATCAGGCTGTGGTAAAACAACCACGATGCGAATGATTGCGGGTCTGGAAGAACCGAGCGAAGGAGATATTTATATTGGTGAAAAACGTGTCAATGATGAATTACCCAAGGATCGTGATGTAGCGATGGTGTTTCAGAATTACGGACTTTATCCTCATATGTCTGTTTATGAAAACATTAGATATCCACTAAAAGTTCGCAAAGTCCCAAAATTACAACATGAAGATTTAGTCAGGAAAACGGCTGGAAAAGTAGAAATTGAAAATCTGCTCAATCGTCGCCCTCGTGAACTTTCCGGAGGACAAAGGCAACGCGTAGCCCTCGCACGAGCGATCGTAAGGGCCCCAACAGTATTTTTAATGGACGAACCACTTTCCAATTTAGATGCAAAACTGCGTGTGAGCATGCGTGCTGAATTGAAGCACCTACAGCATGAACTCAGAATCACTACGATTTATGTAACTCACGATCAAATCGAAGCAATGACTCTAGCTCACCGTGTGGCAGTTATGGATAAAGGTATCATTTCCCAACTGGATGTTCCTGAAACAATCTACAATGAACCGGCAAATTTGTTTGTTGCGGGTTTCATTGGTTCACCTCCAATGAATCTGTTAAAAGGAGATTTGAAAGAAGGAATTTTCAAACATTCTAATTTCTCGGTTAGGGTCGGGTTTGGTGAATGCCAGGAAACCATACTTGGAGTACGTCCGGAAGATTTGGAACTAACTGGTCCTGATAATACGGACTGTTCCGGGAGGGTCTACTCCTTCGAATTAACTGGGGAATCTACTCTGGTCACCGTAAAGTTGGATGATGATCGTCTTACAATACGAGGTCCCAAAGAATACAGGGTTTCAATTGACGAAATTGTGGGTGTTAGGATCAATCGTGAAAAATGTTATCTTTTTGATGCAGTGAGTCAAAACCGTATTACGAACTAATAACGGGAATGCCTTTTATTGAAGTCAAAACCAGAAAGATTATTAGGTAATCACAACAAACGCTTTGTTCCATGAAAGAACGTATTGTACGCCGAAGTGATATGGTTCCCTGTAAGAGTGCATTTATTGATACTTACACACCAGGCAGTCATCTCAAGGATAATTTCAGTATAATTGGACCTGGCGTGGCGGAGAATCCGGAACAGGTAGTTAATATCCGTGAGCCGCATGGTTTCAATATAGGAGCCGCGGGGCAGCCGCCGCGAATCAAAAACTCATTACACAGTCACTTTACTGCCGAGGTCTTTATGGTACATGAAGGAACTTTCGATATTTATTGGGGGCTGCATGCAGAGAATCATACGATTCTTAATGAGGGAGATGTAGTTTCAATCCCAACTCATTGTTTTCGCGGATTTGAAAACATAGGTGATAAATATGGATTCATGTTCGCAATTCTTGGAGGAGATGATACAGGCGGTGTTGAATGGGCTCCTCAAGTATTCGAAGAAGCTGAAGATCATGGACT
>Ga0206681_10000555_pt1 | contig 19780 bp, 15 predicted proteins | sample M150012015metaG_FD_161048 | JGI IMG/M metagenome (GOLD analysis project Ga0206681, IMG submission 161048) | Ammonia-oxidizing marine archaeal communities from Monterey Bay, California, United States - M1 500m 12015 | ecosystem: Environmental > Aquatic > Marine > Intertidal zone | place: USA... | reverse complement strand
AACGATGCCCGAAACGTGAAAAAAGCAACCGTAGCCGAACCAAACATTCGGTAGCTACAGGATTTTATGAAAAGTAAAAGCCCACTTTCGAGTGGGCTTTTTATCTTTAAGGCCTAAATTGATCGCATGCATTACGAAAACATCGAATTTGAGATCCGGAACGGCGTGGGCATCATTCGCCTCAACAGGCAGGAGGTACTGAACAGCTTCAACTATCCGATGGCCAGGGAAACACACCACGCACTGGACGAATGTGCGCAAAACGAAGCCATACGAGCGATCCTGTTCACAGCCAACGGACGAGGGTTTTGTGCAGGTCAGGATCTGGAGGAAGCTATGGCAGAAGGAGCGCCAACCATTGGAGAGATCGTAGACCACACCTACTCCCCCATCATTAAAAGGATCCGAAACATTGAAAAGCCGGTCATCGGAGCCGTTAACGGTGTTGCCGCCGGAGCCGGAGCCAACATTGCCCTTGCCTTCGACATGACCTTTGCGGCAGAGTCGGCCTCATTCATTCAGTCGTTCAGCAACATCGGATTGGTGCCGGACAGTGGCGGAACCTTCTTCCTCCCACGACTGATCGGGATGCAGCGGGCCACGGCACAGATGTTTCTGGCCAACAAAGTAACTGCCACTGAGGCAAAGGAGCTCGGAATGATCTATGAGGTCGTTCCCAATGAAGAATTGTTTGCTACTGCCCTGGCTTGTGCCGAAAAGCTCGCCAAAAGGCCTACGATCGGATTAGGGCTGACCAAGAGAGCATTGAACCGATCCATGTTCAATTCATTGGAAGACCAGCTGAATGTTGAAAGAAATCTACAGGACGAAGCAAGTGCTGCCAGCGATCACAAAGAAGGGGTTCAGGCATTTTTAGAAAAAAGGAAACCAAATTATACAGGAAAATGATGCAAGTAGGAGTAGTAGGTGCCGGCGCCATGGGCTCCGGAATTGCGCAGGTTGCCGCTCAGGCAGGCCACCGGGTGGTGCTGTTCGACACGAAACAGGAAGCACTTGAAGCAGCCGAAACCAAGCTGGCCAAAATCATGGCCCGGCTGGTAGAAAAGGGCAAGCTCAACGAAACCGATGCTCAAGGCATTCAGGGTCGCATAGCCTACGCCAACGACATGAAGGCATTCGCCGATTGTGGGATGGTGATCGAAGCGATCGTAGAGAACATTGAGATCAAAAAATTCGTCTTTTCCAGTCTTGAAGAGATCTGTAATGAAAAAACCATCCTTGCCACCAACACCTCATCCCTGTCGGTTGCGGCCATCGCCTCGGCATGTAAAAATCCGGAACGGGTGATCGGTATTCATTTTTTCAACCCGGCACCGCTCATGCCTCTAGTGGAGATCATTCCCGCGATCCAGACAGGCCCGGCCACTACCCTATTAGCACGCGAGCTGATCAACAGCTGGAAAAAGGTAACCGTGCTTGCCAAAGACACTCCCGGTTTTATTGTGAACCGAGTAGCACGACCATTCTATGGTGAAGCATTACGGATCTACGAAGAAGGCATTGCCGACTTCGCCACGATCGACTGGGCCTTGACGGAGCTTGGTGGTTTCAGAATGGGACCATTTACTCTGATGGACTTTATCGGGAACGACATCAATTATACGGTTACCGAAACGGTATTTGCAGCCTTCTATTTTGACGGCAGATACAAACCTTCCTTTACGCAAAAAAGGCATGCGGAAGCAGGGTGGCTGGGAAGAAAATCAGGACGTGGGTACTACGATTACAGCACGGATAACAACCGACCCGAGCCAACAAAGGACCAGGCGGTGGGAGATGTCATCTTGTGGCGGATCCTGGTGCTGCTCATTAATGAAGCGGCTGATACTCTTTTCCTCAACATCGCTTCAAGAGATGACATCGATCTGGCCATGACCAAAGGCGTGAACTACCCGAAAGGATTGTTAAAATGGGCCGACGAAAAGGGAATTCAAAATTGCGTAGATGCTCTCGACCTGCTTCATTCTACCTATCTGGAAGAAAGATACCGGTGCAGCCCGCTTCTGAGAAAAATGGTTGCAGAGAATACGACCTTTTACTGAAAAAGCAGTACCTGTTTTACGTCGGCAACGACCTTTTATCCCCGTATGGCATGGACACGGTGAATTTTGAGCCTTCGTTCTCACGGCTGTGAACAGAAATTTTACCCCCGTTCAGCTCGATGTACTCTTTGGCGATCGACAACCCCAACCCGGTACCGCTGATGTCACCAACATTATCAGCCCGATGAAAAGGTTCGAACAAACCATCCAGTTCTGAGTCAGGAATTCCAATACCTGTATCCGAAACACTGATCTTCACCTCTTTAGGCAAATAAGATATTTCGCATTTAGGATCATCTTTTGCTGAATACTTGAATGCGTTAGAGATCAGATTATCAATAACATGCCTGAACATCTTTTTATCCACCTCTACTGATTTCAATTCACCAATCACCCGAACATCCATTTTTCTTCCATCCGCCTGGATCTCGTTAAATGAATCAATAATGGTATTGCACATTGTGGAGATATCAACCTGCTCGGTCTTAAGCTCCGTTTGCCCCGAGGAGACCTTTCCGAAGATCAGTACATCGTTCATTAATGAGGTCATCCGGCTAATTTCTTTTTCTATTCTACTTACTGATACGTTGAGCCGGTCTCTCATTTTCGGTTCAATATTACTGCAGATGATCTTGATCAGTTCGGCATTGGCCTGAATAATAGCAAGTGGTGTACGGAATTGGTGCGAAGCAATGGCCACAAATCGCGACTTCATTTGGCCCAGCTCTTTTTCTTTTCCCAGGGACGCCTCCAACTGAAACATAGTTTCCTGGATCCGCTGATCTGCTTCGATCAAGTCATTGTTCAACTGCTCCAACTGGTCTGATCTCTGCTTTTCTTCTTCAGCCATGGTTTCAGCAATGATCAGTTTTTGATTTTCATGAACTGCCTTTTCAAGGTCTTGCGCCATTACATTAAAAGCATAAGATAATGCTCCGATCTCATCGTAGCGCTTTATATTGACATTCACGTCGCTAAAATTGAGGTCGCCCCTGCTCAGCTTTAATGTGTTTATTTTCAGGTCTCTAATAGGGATCATTACAGCCCGATAAAGGTATATCGAAACAAGAATGAACATAGCGATAGCCATTACTTCTACAACGACATTGACAACCATCCATTTTAACTGAACATTATTGGCATTTTCTGCATTTAAATTTATCTTTCCTTCAATGACCGCCCCGACGTCATTCAGAGTCTCCTTATATTCAATAATTGATTTCTCCAGAGCTAATTTAGCTATTGAAAGCTCTTCCTGATAGGCGCTTGAAAGCATTTTGTTTTCTGCAATTCTCCACGCTTCCAATTTCTTCAGTTGTTCTTCGATAAAATGCACATGGTCTCGAAAATCTTCCAGTCTGATCGAAACCATACCTATCAGACCTGTAGAACCGTGATCGATGCTTTCGTGCAACAGATCTAATCTGACCATCAGCTGTTCAGACTGAAAAGAGGCAACATTGTCATCCACCACCTTTTCCGTCAGTTCATGAAAATCCTCAAGCTCCTCCGATAAGCTCTGAATGAACTCAAGACCTAAAGTAAAAGACTGAGATACATTCAAACTCTTCTGAAAGTCCCTCTTCATGTAAAAAGAGAGCCAGCCCTCTGCAATAAGAAATAATATAATTACAGATGCAAATATCAGGAATTTTCTCCCTATTGACGTTTTTTGTACGTAAACACGATTTTCCATTAATTACAATTACAAGATACCAGCTAGTAGGTCGGTGACATTTAAGATAAAAAAAAAGTCCTCATAACAGGACTTTTAAATAATTTTGTGATGAAAGCTATTTTCAACGTTTAGGTCTGGCTTCGGATGAGACAGACAGCTTCTTTCTGCCCTTTCTTCTTCTGGCATTCAATACCTTTCTACCCGACTTGCTGGACATTCTTTCTCTGAATCCATGCTTATTTTTCCGTTTCCTGTTCGAAGGTTGAAATGTTCTTTTGCTCATCGCTATTGCATTTTAACTTAATTCCGATTTTCTTTTATCGTCTCAAATCGGTGTGCAAAAATAGTTGTTTTTATGTAACTGCAAAAAATGTAATGCAATCTTTTCAAAAATAGTTGTAAAGCGATTTCCGTTATGGATCGACTTTAACTGGTGCAACACAACAAATTCAAAATCGCCGAGCTATCAAGTCTGTAATTATCACGCAGTAATGAATAGTTGAAATAATCAATTTTTGTATCTCATTATATTTGAATAAAACTAACTTGCGCCCGTAAATGGAAAGTAGAAGAGATAGGTACCGACAAAGTGGTGAACGGGTAAAAATATCCAGGGAGAGCTGGAAGAGGTCTGTAAGAATATTCAAGTACCTCAAACCTTATCGCGGACTTTACATTATTGGTCTGACCTGTTTGATCATTTCAACAGGAACATCTTTGTTGTTTCCCAATTTCCTTGGTGATCTTCTTGGGGCAGATTCAACGCAAAAGCATGTTGATTTCAGTTTACTGGACAGCAACAATATCAATGCGTTGTTCATAATGCTCATTGTCATATTTGCAGTTCAGGCCGTATTCGGATTTTTAAGAATCTACATTTTTGGAATCGTATCAGAGAGTGCAATGCGCGATCTCCGTAAGGATGCATTTTGCAAACTGATCACACTGCCAATCACATACTACGACCAGAATAAGGTTGGAGAGCTGCAAAGCCGTGTTTCATCTGATATTGGTCAGCTGAGTGAGACTTTTACATTTACGATTGCTGAATTCCTTAGGCAATGCCTTACCATCCTGGCCGGTATCGTATTAATCGCTTTCATATCCCCAAAGCTATCGTTCATCATGTTATCGATAGTTCCGGTAATTGCCGTTTCAGCAGTCATATTTGGCCGGTTCATCCGCAGTTTTTCGAAAAGAGCACAAGATGCAATTGCTGATTCGAACAGCATTATTCTGGATGCGATTACGGGAATAAAAAATGTGAAGATCTTTGTTAATGAAGGGTATGAAACACTTAAATACGGGCGATCGATCAATGAAGTGAAGGCACTTGCCATCAAAAGTTCGGTCTGGCGCGGATTATTTGCATCCTTTGTTATACTCATCATGTTCGGTTCGGTGATCTGGTTGATCTGGCAAGGGATGGTAATGGTACAATTAGGGCCGGAGAATGGGGGGATTTCCTCTTCGGAATTTTTTAAGTTTCTGTTGTTAAGTGTAATGATCGGTGCATCTTTCGGGGGTGTCTCCTCCCTCTTCGGGAACTTGCAAAAAGCTGTTGGGGCGACTGAGCGTCTGATCGAAATTCTGGATGACGAATCGGAAGACATTGAAATAACCAATAACATCAAACCCATTACAATAAAAGGAGACGTTCAATTTAGCAATGTAAAATTTGAGTACGACAGCAGACCGGACCTTCCTGTTCTGAGGGGTTTATCTTTTACAGCACGTGCTGGAGAACAGGTGGCAATTGTTGGCTCAAGCGGAGCAGGAAAAACTACCATAGCTTCACTTTTGCTGCGTTTTTATGATCCGACATCCGGCACGATTACAATTGACGGGAGAAACGCGAATGAATTCAGTTTGAGCGAGCTACGAAATCAGATCTCGGTGGTACCACAAGAGGTTTTGCTTTTCGGAAGTACAATAAAAGAAAACATTGCGTACGGAAAGCCAACAGCAACAGATGAAGAAATTCTGAAGGCAGCAAATATGGCAAATGCCATGGAGTTCATTGAAAAATTTCCTGAGCGAATGGAGACGCTAATTGGTGACAGAGGCATTCAATTGTCAGGAGGTCAGCGACAGCGTATTGCCATAGCTCGTGCGGTATTGAAAAACCCAAGGATCCTAATTCTTGATGAAGCCACAAGCTCTTTGGATTCCGGTTCTGAATCCTTGGTGCAACAAGCCCTTGAAAGAGTGATGGTTGGCCGAACCACTTTTATTATTGCACACCGCTTGTCCACGATCAGAAATGCAAATAAGATACTTGTAATGGAAAATGGAAAGGTGAAAGAAGAAGGCAGGCACGAGGAGCTGATCAATATGGAAGATGGAATATACAAAATGCTAAATGAGCTTCAGTTCGAAAAGTCCTACACCAAATTCAATCGGACATAAACTACCTTTTTCGTAGAGAAGAATTCTTCCTTGTAGATATTTGCCAGGTCCAGCACATCGTAATCTTCATTAATTTCATTGAGTTCCTTTCGTAATTCTCCACCTTTCAAATAGAGAATACCGTTAGGCAGAACATTCTTATCCTTCTTTTCGATCTTGTGACGTACCAATGGAATAAAATTAGCCATACGTGTGACAGCTCTGCTCACAATAAAATCAAACTTGTCATTTACATGTTCAGCTCGAGAATGAGTTGTCTTTACATTTTGCAACCCAATCGCTTGTGAAACTTCGTTCACTACCTTTATTTTTTTACCAACAGAATCCACCAGGTGGAAAAAACACTCCGGGTATAGAATTGCCAGCGGTATCCCGGGAAATCCACCGCCGGTTCCAACATCCAACACCTTAGTTTCAGGATTGAACTTTATCATTTCAGCTATGGCCATTGAATGCAATACGTGTCGCAAATAGAAATTATCAATGTCCTTTCTGCTAATAACATTGATCTGTGCATTCCACGTCTCGTAGAGGTCTTTCAGCCTGCTAAGTTGTTCGTATTGTAATGGTGAAAGATCCGGGAAGTACTTGCGAACAATTTCCAATTGACCTGATTAATTAAATGCTGTCTCTACGATGTTTCAGTAAATTGGACAGGAATTCTCTTGCGCGGAATAGCTGCGCCTTAACAGTTCCAAGCGGAATATCAAGCTCTTCCGAAATTTCTTCATAGGATAGCTCTTTAAAATAACGCAGTTCTATTAACTCTCTGTACCGAGGCTTCAACCTTTTCACTACCTCGTGCATTAATATTACTTTTTGTGCTCGTATGGCTTCCTGTTCAGGGTTCCTGTCGCCTGATTTTATATCTATCTTAACCCCTTCTCCATCGTCACCCGATCCAATAGGGTTATCGATTGACATGACATACTTTTTCTTCTTTCGGATAAAATCGATACAATTGTTTGATGCGATCTTGAACAACCAAGTGGAGAATGCAAAGTTCGGAGTGTACTGATGCAGCCGACTAAACGCCTTTCCAAATGCTTCTATGGTAAGATCGTCAGCGTCATCACGGTTGTTTACCATTTTTAACAACATGAAGTAAATAGAATCCCGGTACCTTTCCAACAGCTCGGCGTAAGCCTGTTGATCTCCGTGTTCAACCGCACGCTTGACCAGCGTAAAGTCCTTCTTCGCTTTTTCTGAAAGGTGATCACCTAGTGCCATCTAGTCGGTTTTAATATGAAATTAGAAAAATAAATTATTGGGTTAAGAATGAGGAACACTATTTCAATTATTGGCGTAAACATGAGCAAGTCTCCACCGCCCATAGCTTTCATTGGTTTCTTTAAAATCAATAATTGTACCAGTAATCGTATGCCCATACCTATTGCAGCAATCATCCAAAATCGCGTAAATATGAGCATAAAAAATGAAATCAGCATGAGCAAAAGACTAGATGGAATTAATCCGAGAAATAACTTGTGGACCTTACGGTAGTATTTTGCAGTTGTAAAATGCCTTCTTTTCTGATTGTACCAGTCAGTAAAACTTGTTTCAGGAATACTGACCATTTGAGCTTCAGGATCCACAACAACATTAACGGTAGCTTTTCGACCTACCTCATTTACAAACAGGTCATCATCACCCGAAGCGATATGGTAATGCGATTTAAATCCTCCCACACTGAAAAAAAGATCTTTTTTATAGCTCATATTTCGGCCAACGCCCATGTAGGGCATCCCTGCCAATGCAAATGAAAGGTATTGTACACCGATCTGAACAGTATCAAAACGTATCAGCTTGTTCAGCAACCCCCTTTTACGTTCATACGGACTAAAACCTAAGATCAATGACTTCTTTTTGAATGAGGTTGACATTTTCTTGATCCACTGATCTGAAACAGGATGACAATCAGCATCAGTGAACAACAAATGATCAAAACGTGCACCTTTGATTCCCAGAGTGATTGCCAACTTCTTGCCATGATTATAATTTGCAGACTCTGCTATATTGATCACGTGCAGATTACTGTATTTCTGTTGGAACCCCCTTAAAACATCTTCAGTTTCGTCATAGGAACGATCATTCACAACGACCACTTCAAACTCTGGATAGTCCTGTTCAAAGATCTTGGGTAAGTTACTCAATAGATTACGCTCTTCATTTCTGGCTGAAATAACCACTGAAACGGGCACATTACTATCGTCCATGACATCCGGCTTATAGACTGTGAGCCGTATAAAAAAATATAAAAAAAAGAAAAGCTGGACTAGCAGACCAACAACGAAGACCAACAGCACCAACGCCTCAAATCCAAAATCAATATCAATTAGCGCCATTACGATTCATTAAGTTAATCAAAATTACCGTAAACCTATATATACTATCTTTGGCCCTTGCCTAATTATTAACATTTGCGAGTTTATGAAATTCAGTCTACACCATACAGCTGAAGGAAGCAAGGCAAGGAGAGGAACACTGGCTACTGATCACGGCAAGATCGAAACTCCGATATTCATGCCGGTAGGAACGGCAGGAACAGTTAAGGCAGTTCATCAGAGAGAACTAAAAGCCGATATCAAAGCAGAAATAATTCTTGGCAACACCTATCATCTATATTTGCGACCCGGCCTGGAGGTGATTTCTGAAGCAGGAGGAATCCACCAGTTCAACGGTTGGGACAGGCCTATCCTAACCGATTCAGGCGGGTATCAGGTTTACTCATTATCTAACACCAGGAAGATCGTAGAAGATGGGGTTACTTTTTCCTCACACATCGACGGATCAAAGCATTTGTTCACACCCGAAAAAGTAATTGAGATTCAACGTACGATCGGAGCCGACATTGTAATGGCCTTTGATGAATGCACGCCTTACCCCTGTGAGCATGACTATGCCAGTCAATCAACAGAAATGACACATCGCTGGCTAACTCGTTGCATTGCGCATTTTGGAAAGACCAGTTGTCCTTACGGATATCAACAGAGCCTTTTTCCAATTGTACAAGGATCAGTGTATAAAGACCTGAGAATTAAGTCTGCCGAGTTTATTTCTGATCAGAATTGTGATGGAAACGCAATTGGCGGACTATCTGTAGGGGAACCTGACAAAGAGCTTTATGACATGACAGAGTTAGTATGCGATATACTCCCGAAGGAAAGACCACGTTATTTGATGGGAGTTGGCACACCTATTAACATTTTAGAGGCGATAGACCGGGGTGTGGACATGTTTGATTGCGTAATGCCTACCAGAAATGCCAGAAATGGAATGCTGTTCACCAAAAATGGTATGATCAACATCAGAAATAAAAAATGGTATAAAGATTTCTCACTTCTGGATCCGGAAGGCAGCTCTTATGTTGACAAAGCATACAGCAAGGCTTATTTGAGGCATTTGGTTCACTCCAACGAAATGTTGGGGGCACAGATTGCCAGTGTACATAACTTATCTTTTTATTTATGGCTGGTAAAAGAAGCCAGAGAACATATCGAAAATGATACATTTAAGGCGTGGAAAGAGGAAATGATACCAAAGCTCTCGACAAGACTCTAATTGAAAATTATTGATCACTATATCATCAGAAAGTTCATTGGAACTTTCGTTTTTATTGTCCTGATATTCACGATAATCGCAGTTGTTTTCGACATGTCCGAAAAACTGGAGGATTTTATAAAAAGTGAAGTAGGATTTACCGGCATAATTGTACAATACACCCAACATTTTGCCATGTGGATCATTAATCTGCTTAGTCCGTTTTTGATCTTCTTATCCGCCATATGGGTATGCTCAAGAATGGCAAACCGTTCCGAAAACATCGCAATCCTTTCGGGCGGACTTAGTTTTAACCGTTTTCTCCGACCCTACCTGATAGCTGGTAGTCTTTTGGTTGTTTTCCTATTGTATATGGGGCATTTTGTAGTTCCACGATCCAATTTCAAGAAACTACAATACGAAAATGCTCATACCAATTTCAATAGTGCAATTACACAGCAATATCTGGAGGTAGAAGAGGGAACTATCATATATTATTCAGTTTTCAATTTCAAGAACAACCTTGCAAATCGTTTTTCCATGAAGAAATTCAAACCACAGAATGGAAAAATCACAAAGTATTATGAGCTTCAATGCCGAACAGCGGAAGGAGATAGTTCGAGCGGAAAATGGACTCTAAGAGATTATTTCATACGAGAGATCGGTCCTGATGGCGAAAAAGTAAGAACCGGTGTCGTATTGGATACGACCTTCTCATTTACAGGACTCGATCTTGGACGAAGAAGTGAATCTTTTGGGGCAATGGAGACACCGCAATTAATTGTTCACAGAAATGAAGAGAAAGGAAAAGGAACGGGCAATACGAATCTGGCTAATGTCGAAATATATACAAGAACAGCAACACCGTTCTCGGTATTTATCTTAATTATTCTTGCAGTCTGTATCTCATATAAAAAGAAACGGAGTGGAACAGGTCTTAATCTGATCTTCGGTTTGGCGATCGGGGCAATTTCATTTTTTATTTCCAAAGTCACTTCTGTCGCCTCCGCAAATGCGGGATTAGATCCTTTTGTGGCAGTTTGGATCTCTAACGTTATTTTTGGAGTTATTACCCTATTATTCTATTTGAGAGCCAGAAGATGATAATTCAGATTTTGAAGCATGTGAAGACAACAAATGTGTAAATTGCGCCACCGAAAGTCATTGAAATGCATACAACGCAAACTATTTTCTTAGATTTTGAAGAACCGATCAAAGAAGTTCTTGACCAAATGGAATCAGCCAAGGAGCTCTCGGAAAAAGGCGGAGTTGACGCTAAACAAGTGTTGGAAGATCTTGAAAAAAAGCTAGAAGAGAAGTGTAGGGAAATACACGATAATTTAACTCCCTGGCAAAAGGTACAGCTGTCTCGCCACCCGGAAAGACCGTACACGCTGGATTATATTCAGGAAATGACCGGAGGTGATTTCATGGAGCTTCACGGCGATCGAAATATTGGTGATGATAAAGCTATGATCGGAGGTTTTGGGTCAATTGATGGCCAAACCGTGATGTTCATAGGACAGCAAAAAGGGAGAAAAACCAAGCAGCGGCAAATGAGGAATTTCGGCATGGCCAATCCTGAAGGTTATCGAAAAGCGCTGCGTCTGATGAAGCTTGCGGAAAAATTTGACAAACCTATCGTTTGCCTGATCGATACACCAGGAGCCTACCCGGGACTTGAGGCAGAAGAAAGGGGGCAGGGAGAAGCAATTGCCAGAAATCTTTACGAGATGATGATCCTGAAAGTACCCGTGATCTGTGTGATCATCGGAGAAGGAGCATCAGGAGGTGCTTTAGGAATCGGCATAGGAGACAAAGTACTCATGCTTGAAAATACGTGGTATAGCGTGATCTCACCGGAATCGTGTTCTTCCATTTTGTGGAGAAGCTGGGATTTCAAAGAACAAGCAGCTGAGGCACTCAAACTTACAGCCCGGAACATGCACAAGAACAAACTTATTGACGGTTTCATTAAGGAACCACTTGGAGGTGCACACGCTAATCCGCAAAGTATGTACAAGAAGCTTAAAACCGAGCTGAAGAAAAATCTGACAAAACTCGGTAAAATGAAGGCTGACAAAAGGATACAGGAGCGAATTGAAAAGTTCTCATCCATGGGTGTTGTGGTAAAATAGGTCGTTCGACAATTTATTTGATCATTTCGTCAATCTTTTTTTTTTATTTCGGACTCGCTGTTCTATATTAAATGACAATTCAGATTTAAATTGATTATTTTTGCATATGATACAACCTATACTATTCACGATGAGATCGAAAAAAAGTGTAATGCTTTTTGCAATGGGTATGCTTATGGCTTTTAATTCCATTGGGCAAAATGGAACGGTTAAAGACGAAAAAGGTAGTGAAGCTCAAAACAATTTCCATGAAGAAAGTAAGAGCATAACCGCATGTGGGAATGACACCGCACTTTACACACTTGACAAAGCAACTGACACAGATTGGCAGACCGTAGCTGCTCAAGGAGTATCAACAGGTGATTATCCACAGGTTGGCCAGCGCTTTGAAGCTCCTCAACCGATTACGGTATATGGTGCTTGTTTTTACGCAAAGACCCACATTACCGGCACAGTACCTGCTGCGTTCAATGTACACATGTACAGCGTTGACACCGCCGGCGGATGGAAGTTGCCGGATACGATCATGGCTTCCACGTCAAGTACCGCTCCATTGAGCTCGGGTACCCCGATAGACATAACGCGCCAATGCGTCAACTGGCCCTCTCCGGTAACAACAAGTGAAGAGTATTTCATTGTCATTGACGGTCGAATAACCGGTGAAAATTTAGGCATTGCTACTAATAGTGTGGCATTTTGGGACGGAGCATCAGAGGGGTTAAGCGCGGTTTATTATGACGATGGTAGCGCAGCCTCTTATGTTAAATGGTACGACCAAACCAATGACCCTTTATTCATCTCTCCTTCCTTCCCTACAGGATGGAATTACGATTACCTCCTTGAACCGATCGTATCATATGATCTTGTTCTCAACGCTACTTACACCGGACCGGACTCGAGTTGTACGTCTACAACAATATGCGTCGAAACGGATAGCACTTCTCCGATCTTCGGTCACAGGATGTATAACAAAAATGCTGCAAACGCTACAGAAACAAGTTGGGGCGATGGTGCAACAAGTACAGGAGACAGCTCCTGCCATGATTTTTTATCAGCTGGGAATTTTACCATAGAACACACCAAGATCCTAGACGGTTGGACAATTACGTGCGTAGCAAAAGAAGTCGATTCCCTGTTTCTGGATGAAGAGGTTTCTGCAAATTTCTCATACACGATCTCGAACGATACTGTAGAATTCACTAATCTGAGTAGTGACTCTTCACAGGTTCAGTGGACCTTCGGTTCAGCCGGAACATCCGGTGCGTTTGACATTGTTGTTGTTTTCCCTAGTAACGGCCCGTACGACATAGAGCTTATTGTTTGGTCTGATGCAGGATGTAGTGATACACTCACTCAGACCATTAACATTACCGTTGGAATTGAAGAAGGCGCACCAATATTTGAAATATATCCGAATCCTGCGAAGGATTGGCTTCAGATCAACGTGACGAATGCTACTGGTATTCTCGCCATGAACATATACGATGTTTCAGGGCAATTGGTAAAGACATTAGGACAGCTTGCCAGCTCAAATACTATTGACCTTGGTGGTTTTGAGCAAGGTCAGTACATCGTTCAATGTGTCGGTAAGAATGGAGTAAGCACAAAAAGAATACTCATTACAAAATAAAAGCTCCGATTTTAAACCGGAGCCTTTAATTTCGATCAACAAATAAGATTATCGTAAGGTCAATGTTAACCCCTGTATCTTTCGGGTTATACCATCCGGACCTTTCGCAGTTACCCCGTCGAATATGATCTTGTCACCACGTCGCATGGTAATGATAGCGCGTTTAATTTCTTCCGGCACGTATTTACTGGCAACTTTTTTCTCGAACGGATCTTTCCCACTTCTGTATATGGTTGCTGTAAAGCCTACCGTTTCAGGGGTCAGATCAAATTCAAAATCCTCATAAATTGCCTTAGCAACACGAAGCTGTCTCAGATAACCCATAGTAATTGTTCCGTCCGTGGTCTTTCCAAGTACACTTAATGTGGGTTTGGGCAATCTTTTTACCCTAAAAGCTACATTGCCCATACTTTTTTGCTCGCCATTCTGCATGGTTGCTTTAACGTTAACAGTTACTGAGCGTTGTGCATTCCGGGCAAGAACTACCTTATAAGCACCATTTCCTGTTCGCGTTATGCGGTTGCCACTGCCTGAAATACCAACGGTTACATTTTCATTTGCTACACCCGGAACAGACACACTAACCGGGTTTTCAACCCCTATATACAATACGTTCATTTTAACCGGCGACACGGTCAAGGAAGGTCGTGCAACAATGTAGCTGGATTCAAAGGGAAAATTCTTCAGCTCACCGGTATTTGTTTCAACCTCAATATTACCCGTGTAGCTATGCGGTCCTTCCTGATCGGTCTCAAGGTGATATTTGCCTAAACCATGACTTACGGGAATGGTCTCGTCGTTAATGGTGATCCTGGGGTCCTTGGTCTTGTTGAAAGCCGCAAGAAAAATATCTGCCTGGTATTCGTCACCCAACAAAACATAGCTTGTTGGTGCTACAATTTTAGGTGCAACAGTATCAAATGGAATGTCCACTTTGGCCACTTCAGCAAATAACTTATTGACCACATCATACTCTGCATTCTTGATATCGTTCTGTAGCTTTGTAAGGTTGACTATCGATGCTGCCAACGTGGTCTGATAGAAGGTGGTCATCTCCCAATTCAGCTCTACACCATCCTGGTGACTTCCTTCCAGAATCAAACCGATGTTTGCATTTTCTCTTTCTGCCGGTGGAAGAAAGTCGAGTAATTCTTTTCTATAGCCATTGATCTTCGTTTTCAGCTCTTTACTTAATCCCGCTGAGCCGTCTTCAGAAAGGCCTATCATTATTTGGGTAGTAACATCGAAATTGTCTTTGGCTTTTACATTTCTCAGCTGCAGCGTATCTGCAACATCAGAAGACACGCCTTCAGTTTCCGCCATGAGCTTCTTTTTGAGATCTTCCAGGTATTCGACGAGTTCAGCCGATCCAGATCTAGCCGCATTTGCTTTTTCGAATGCAGCAGTCACACGAACCGGATCATATTGTTTCGCCATTTCAAATCCGGCGTAGATCTGATCGTTCTTCTGAGTTGTGATGTCTGCAGACATTTCCAAACTCTCGTTAACCTGTACGAAGGAGTCCAAAATGTCCTTTGATACATTCAAGGCCAGCATCGCCATTAATACGAGGTACATGAGGCCTATCATTTTTTGTCTTGGTGTTTCTTTTATTCCTGCCATGATAGTAAGTTTTAGTTAAAAATTGAGTGTAGGATGGCCCTTCCGAGCACATCGGTTAATTGCACTTTTAAAGTTTTGGTAATAAAAACGCCTGCCTGAGCAGGCACCGATCCGGTTATTTTCTAGTTATGAGTCTTACGGATCTTTCTTTGCTCATTAAGGTAAATGCAGGACGTAAAAAATGGTACAGAACTAATTCAGAAAATGTTCGTTATTCTGTAGTTTCAACCGGAGCTTCCTCTTCATTGGCAGACTCCTTTCCAAACTCAGTAGCGATAAAATAAGCAGCCAGTGCAATGATCACGAGAAAAAGAAACATTTTCGGATTTTTGTAGAGCGGCTTTTTATTTCTTTTCAACGCCTCATCATAGCTTACCTGAAATTTTGAAAAGCTTTTGAACTTTTCGATCGTTTCGTCGGAAGGTAAATTCTCTTTATCGGTTCTATTTATCTTATATTTTTTCATTTGCCTTGCTCCCCCACCTGTTTTTTGAGTTTATCAAGAGCGCGATACAATCTAATTTTAGCATTTCCATGGCTAATTCCAAGGGTCTCCCCCATTTCTTTAAACGACATCCCGTCAAAAAAGCGCAATTCAATTAATTGAGAGACCTGCAAAGGCAGCTCACCCAGGCACTTTATTACCAGCTGCTGCCTGTCTACCTCTACCCCTTCTTTCATTTCTTTCATTAGGGTTATCACATCTGTTTCCATGATCTCTACTTCTGTAACCCTATTGGATTGGCGATAATACATGTTTACTTCATTGGAGGCAATGCGATAGAGCCATGACGAAAATGGGAAACCCCGCTCCTGGTATTTTTTGATGTTGATCAACGCTTTTAGAAATACCTTGGAGGTGATGTCTTCTGAAGTAAACTCATCACGTACTTTCTTGAAGATGAAAATGAATATCTGTTTGTAATAGTGCTCGTATAAAGGTGCAAACCTAGCCGGGTTGGCTTTTGCCTGTTCAATGAGCCGTGGCTCATTGGGTAACCTTTTGCCAGGTCTGCTACCTTCCACTCGTAAGTGTATTTAATTCATTAACTACAATACAGTATTTCGAAAAAGGTACAGCCATTATTTTTCAGGGTGTTTTATCATGTATATACCACCAACCATGAACAATCCTCCCAAAAGCATGATCAATAAAAAGTAAAAACTACGTTTCCACTCAAAATATGGAGAATCTACTTCAATAAAGAAAGTAACGATAGGGGTTAAGATCATATACGCAGCAATCCCTACAGTAAGGTAAGCAACCAAGCGTTTGAATTTCACGAAGATCTTATACAAAGGAGAATTCAATACCTTCTGATGCTCTTGTTGTCTCCTTTTTCTGATCTTCTCTTTAAGTCTCTCACGTTCTTCGTCTTTAAACCGTTTTTCGATAGCATCGGCCATTTCCTCAGCAGAATATCTTTTTCTTTCCTTCACAGAAGGAGAGGTAAGCACTTTGTAGGCTTCCTGAACCGCCAGGAATTTTAGCTTTGCAGCTTCACTATCGTTCTTGTCCGGATGGTATTTCTGTGCCTTTTTTCGGAAAGCCTTTTTGACTTCGGCTTCCGAAACACCCGGTGGAATTTCAAGAATACGGTAGTATTTGAGCATACTGCAATTTACGAATTCCAATTCTCACTTTCAATATCCTAACTGATTAGTTTCCCGTTACCTGTCCTTGATATCTGAAATCTTTGGAATATGGAGAAACTTTTGGCCATAATATTTCGTCTATCAATTACCAATATGGCACAAATTCAATAACCATTAGCTACTGAATTAGGATGTCTAAAACCAAATATGATTATCTTGCACTTCCATGAATAAGATCCTTGTATTCCTTATTGCATTCCTTTTTTTTAATGCCTGGAACATGCATTGTCAAACCAGCTCAGCAGGTTACAAATTCATTGAAAACAAGGGGCAATGGGAAAGCGATGTTTACTTCAGGGCCGACATCCGCTGCGGACACCTTTACCTTGAAAATGACGGTCTTCTGTTCAATATGTACGATACCAAAGAATTCGATCGTTACATCAAGGGGCATTATGAGAAGGAAAGCCGACATGATCTGGAAAACCTGAAATGCCACGCATATAAAGTGAATTTCATTGGAATGAACCGAAACCATTCCACTTCTTCAGCATTAAAGACCCCGGAATATTACAATTACAATCTAGGGCGACGAAAAGATCGCTGGGCCTCCAGGGCCTATGGTTTTCACCGTGCCAGATATGAAGACCTTTACGATCAGATCGATCTTCAATTTTATTCTAAAGGGTTTAATCTGAAATACGATTTCATCATAAAGCCCGGTGGTGATCCGGAACAGATCAAAATGAACTATGATGGTGCTGAAACCATTTTCCTTAAAAAGGAGCGGTTGTACGTAAGAACCTCGGTTTCTACGGTCATGGAAAAAGAACCTTATGCCTATCAGAAAGTTGATGGAGAGAAGGTGCAGGTGCCCTGCAAGTACGTGCTTCGCAACAATACCGTCACGTTCAAATTCCCCAAAGGATATGATGATACTCGTGAGCTGATCATAGACCCGATACTGATCTTTTCAACTTATTCCGGTTCATTTGCGAATAATTTCGGATATACGGCCACTTTTGATTCAAAAGGGTTTTTGTATTCCGGTAGCTCAGCATTCGGGATCGGATACCCGACGAACGTGGGTGCTTATCAGGAAAATTTCAATGCCGGTGTGGTCGACTACGCCATCTCTAAATACGATACCAGTGGCACCTTCATGGTATGGTCTACCTATATGGGTGGCAGTGATGATGAGCTTCCTCACAGTCTTATCGTAAATGCTAGTGACGAAATTTTCATCATGGGAAGCACCAGCTCATTTGACTACCCCGTAACCAGCACGGCGTATGACACCTCTTACAATGGTGGTGTCAGCTTCAACCCGCCTGTAGGGACTGATTATCTGCAAGGGCTTGGAGTGCAATACAACAACGGTTCTGACATTTTCATTTCTCGTTTATCCAATGACGGGGCCACACTGATGGCATCGACCCTGATCGGCGGTGTAGAAAATGACGGGCTCAACTGGACAAATCCCACCTGCGCCCAAAACGTGCTGCGATACAATTATGCTGATGAAGTAAGAGGAGAGATCGACATCGATGAAAACGATAACATTTACGTGGTTTCTTGCACCCGTTCACCTGATTTTCCAACAACGACCGGTGTTTTTCAAGAGGATTTCGGCGGAGGAGCAATAGACGGATGCATATTTAAAATGGACAACAATTTGACCAGCTTGATCTGGAGCTCTTTTATCGGAGGAAACAAACACGATGCCGCTTACTCCCTGTCGATAGACAGCAACAATGACCTCTACATAGCAGGAGGTACAGAATCAGATACATTATTTACTACGCCTGGCGTGCTGGACACCAGCTTTCAAGGAGGGAGAGCTGATGGATTCATTGCACACATAGACCAGAGTGGAGCAACGATTCTTGAATCATCGTACTACGGATCTTCGGCATACGACCAGATCTATTTCGTGGAGCTGGACCGGTATAATAATGTGTATATTTTTGGACAAACTGAAGCAGCGGATTCCACCTTCATTCACAATGCCGGTTATTCTACAGCGAATAGCGGCCAGATGCTGAGCAAAATGACTCCCGGGTTGGATTCTTTGATCTACTCAACGGTTTTTGGAACCGGGATAGGCGGTCCGAACATATCGCCTACAGCATTTTTGGTCGACCTGTGCAATAAGATCTATTTATCAGGTTGGGGTGGTGGAACCAATGCATTTGCGACCTGCAATTCTGCCGGATTTACAACAGGCATGGACGTGACCTTTGATGCCTATCAGCCCACGACAGATGGAAGCGATTTTTACCTGATGGTGCTGGAAGACGATGCTTCTGCTCTGGTATACGCTAGCTTTATGGGAGGAGGGCTTGCCCAAGAACATGTTGACGGAGGAACAAGCAGATTTGACCGAAAAGGGAAAGTGTATCAATCGGTATGTGCGGGTTGCAACTACCCGTTGCCCGGATATTCTGACTTCCCGATAGAACCACCAGGCACGGCAGTTAGCCCAACCAATAATTCCAACTGTAACAATGCAGTTTTCAAAATGGATTTTAATCTGCCCATCGTCGTGGCTGATTTTGATACCCCACCGATCGGATGTGAACCGTTCACATACACATTCAACAATACGAGTGTTTCCCAGAATTTCACTACATATCAGTGGAATTTCGGAGATGGCAGTACGATCTCAACAGCGGCCAATCCGACACACACATATACCGGCTCAGGGACCTTTACCATTACGCTGATCGTCTCGGATACTGCTACCTGCAACTTTGGTGACACCATTTCAAAGCTGATCACCATCCTTGGCGATACAACCTACTCCCTGGCAGATCTTGTAATTTGTCCGGGCGCAACGGAACAGGTCGGCCTATTGCCGAATCCCGATACTTCGATCACTTATTCATGGATAACGGGAACCGCTTCACTTACCGACACCTCCGTTTCAAACCCCTTTGCAGATCCGATGGTTACCACAAATTACACCTTGCTGATCAACAGTGGAGTCTGTACGGACACCGTTCATCAGACCATAATTGTCAATACCCCACTCCTAACTGTTTCGAACGATACCACACTATGTGACGGAGCGGGCACGATCACGATCTATGCCAACTCTTTC
>Ga0206681_10000552_pt1 | contig 19806 bp, 15 predicted proteins | sample M150012015metaG_FD_161048 | JGI IMG/M metagenome (GOLD analysis project Ga0206681, IMG submission 161048) | Ammonia-oxidizing marine archaeal communities from Monterey Bay, California, United States - M1 500m 12015 | ecosystem: Environmental > Aquatic > Marine > Intertidal zone | place: USA... | reverse complement strand
AATCCCCGATCCACGACCTCACGCCAATTTCCATCAAGCATCGTTCAGGTCACCCTCCAGTAGAGGTGGTCCCGCTCCGGGTGGCAGCCGACACGAGGTGCGGACCATCCGGGGGATCTGGTTTCCGACCATCCAGCGTACCAGTGGCCGCCCGGAGGCAAGTAGAGCCGGGTAGGTGGTGCCCGGCACGTGGGGTTCAGCCCCTGCGGCGCCCCGATACGACTGAGGCCACCCCGACCGCGATCCCGGCCACACCGACCACGAGGCCGGCGGGGAGTCGGGCCATGCGGGCGTCACGACATGGCGGCGTGTTCGCGTGCACCAACTCGCCGCCATCCGAGTAGTGCACCTTGGTGGGAACCAACACGCTGCCGCACTGGTCGGCGAACTTGGAGGAGACCGGGGTGAGGAGGAGCACCAGTGCCAGGGCCAGCACGAGGGCGCCGGTTGCCGCAAGGAAGCCGTTGATCCGCATGACAGCGAAACTATCGCCCATCTGGTGAGACTGCATCGACGGTTGGACGGGCCGCCGACGACATCGCCGGGGTAGTCAGGACCCGGTGTCCCAGTCCTCCGGGTTCGCCTCGGTGTGGGAGGCCACCACCGAGCCGTCCACGCCGTCGACGAACACCAGGCCCCGCCGCTCCGGTGGAGACTCGTTCGAGTAGACCAGCACGCGCCACGTGGGTCTGCTCCGCAGCCCCCGCCAGGCCATCTGGGCCGAGGCGTGGCCGACCGGGAAGCCGACCTCGCGGACGGCAGCCACCAGGGCATCGGCCTCGTCGGGGCCGAGGCTCCAGCCGGCCTGGAGGTGGTACGCCCCCAGAAGGGCCAGCCCGGCGGCACCGACGTACAGGCCGCTGTCGACCAGCGGCGATCCTCCGGAGAGCATCGTCACGACTGCCGTGACCGCCGCCAGCAGCAGGTAGAGGTACCCGGGAATCCGGCGCCGGTCGTTGTCGGGGAACACGTAGGGGCCGACGAAGCCACGGGCGTCCAGGTCCTCGGGGAGGGCGTCACGCACCTCAGCATCCGATACCTCAACACCCGGGAGGTCGGGCTCCTCGGCGGCTGGCATGTCAATGGGCTCGTTCACGGCGCGACCCTAGCGGTGGACCCGTCCCCGCCATCGGGCCTCCAACCGGGCGCCGGGGTGGCTGCGACCACCACCGATCGGACCGACAGGGCCCCGGCGGCCAGGAGGGCGTCGGTGGCCGTCGTGAGGCTGGCCCCGGTGGTGACCACGTCGTCGATGAGCAGTACCCGGGCTCCGGAGGGGACCCGCCGAGCCCGGAGGACCGGACCGGAACGCCGTGCCCGACCCGGAAGCGACGTCTGGCCGGCACCGGGCGCACGTAGCAGCAGTCGTCGGGATCGGACTCCCAGGCAGCGGGCCGTCGAGCGGGCAAGCAGCTCGGCCTGGTCGAAGCCACGTCGGGAGCGACGATCGACAGTGGTCGGGACCCAGGTGACGACGTCGAATCCGGCTCCAGGGCCAGGACCCGGGCCGCGGGCCAGGCCGGCCAGGGCCCCGCCGAGCGCACCGACCGGCCCGCGCACGTTGCCGTACTTGAGGGCCCGTACCAGCCGCCCCGCCTCGCCTGCGTAGGACCCGAGCGCCCACACCGAGCCCGCCAGGGAGCCCGTGCCGGTGCCCACGCTCACACCCTCATCCCCACGATTAGCGGCAATCTCGGTGATGCACCCGCTGCATGGCCCGCGCCGTCCCAGCGGGCACCTCCCGAGGCAGGAACCACCCTCGTCAGTGTCCCGGAGGTGACGCCGTTGGGATCGCTGCATCGCCGGCCGGGCCATGCATGCGACCCTAGGTACGGCCAGTGACAGGTCGGACCGCTGCCATGCGCTCCAGGATCAGGCGCAGGTTCGTCGTCAGGTCACCCTGGCCATCGAGCACCAGGTCGGCGAAGGACCGGCAGGGCGACACGAAGGCCTCGTGCATCGGCGCCACCGTGGCGGCGAACTGGGCGCGCACGCTCTCCGGGGTCCGACCGCGTTCCCGCACGTCGCGGTCCAGTCGCCGGGCGAGGCGCACCTCGGCCGGTGCATCAACGAATACCGAGATGTCCAGGCATTCGCGGATCGCCGGGAAGGCCAACACGAGGATCCCGTCGACCACGACCACCGGGGCGGGCTCGACCCGTCGGGTCCCACCGGTCCGGGTATGGGTCGAGAAGTCGTACACCGGGACCTCGGCCGGTCGACCGGCCAGCAGGTCATCCAGGTGGGAGGCCAGCAGGTCGACGTCCAGGGAGTCCGGATGGTCGTAGTTGACGACGGCACGGTCGGCCGGGCTGAGGTGGAGCAGGTCGTGGTAGTACTCGTCGAACCAGAGCACCGAGGCGTCAGGACCGAGACGGTCCACCAGTCCCCGCACGAGCGTGGTCTTGCCTGCTCCACTACCCCCGACGACTCCGACGACCGTGCTCCGCACGGGGAGGGATACTAGGGCCGACGCCGGCACTCAGTACCGGTAGTGGTCGGGCTTGAAGGGACCGTCGACGGGCACGCCCAGATAGCCGGCCTGGTCGGCGGAGAGCTCCGTCAGGCGGACGCCCAGGGCATCCAGGTGCAGCCGGGCCACCTTCTCGTCCAGCGACTTGGGCAGCGTCAGGACGGCGATCCCGAGGTCCTCGGCGTGTAGGTGCAGCTCGATCTGGGCCAGGACCTGGTTCGAGAAGCTGGCCGACATCACGAAGCTGGGGTGGCCGGTGGCGTTGCCCAGGTTCAGCAGGCGACCTTCGGAGAGCATGATGATGGAGTGCCCGTCGGGGAAGACGAACTCGTCCACCTGGGGCTTGATGCTGACCCGCTGGACGTCCGACATCCGCTGCAGGCCCGCCATGTCGATCTCGTTGTCGAAGTGGCCGATGTTGCCGACGATGGCCTGGTGCTTCATGCGCCCCATGTGCTCGGCGGTGATGATGTCCCTGCACCCGGTGGCCGTGACGAAGATGTCCGCCTCGTCGATGACCCGCTCCAGGGTGTTCACCTCGTAGCCCTGCATGACCGCCTGGAGGGCGCAGATCGGGTCCACCTCCGTGACGATCACCCGGGCTCCCTGTCCGCGCAGCGATTCGGCGCAGCCCTTGCCCACGTCACCGAAGCCGCAGACCACGGCCGTCTTCCCGCCGATCATCACGTCGGTGCCACGGTTGATGCCGTCAATGAGCGAGTGGCGGACGCCGTAGAGGTTGTCGAACTTGGACTTGGTGACCGCGTCGTTGACGTTGATGGCCGGGAACAGCAACTCGCCGGCCTCCAGCATCTGGTACAGCCGGTGGACGCCGGTGGTCGTCTCCTCGGAGACGCCGCGGATGCCGGCGCCGATCCGGGTCCAGCGCTGGGGATCATCCTCCAACGAGGCCCCCAGCGTGGCCAGGACCACCTGCCACTCCTCCGGGTCGTCGTCGGCCGGAGCGGGGACCACGCCGGCCGCCTCGTATTCGGTGCCCTTGTGGACGAGCATGGTGGCGTCGCCGCCGTCATCCAGGATGAGGTTGGGCCCGGCACCACCGGGCCACTCCAGGATCTTCCGGGTGGCCCACCAGTACTCCTCGAGCGTCTCGCCCTTCCAAGCGAAGACGGGCACGCCCCGCAGGTCGTCCGGGGATCCGTCCGGACCGCAGACGACGGCGGCAGCGGCATGGTCCTGGGTGGAGAAGATGTTGCAGCTGGCCCAACGGACCTCGGCTCCGAGGACCGTCAGAGTCTCGACCAGTACAGCCGTCTGGATGGTCATGTGGAGCGAGCCGCTGATCCGGGCTCCCGCCAGCGGCTGCTCGTCCGCGAACTCGGCCCGCAGGGCCATCAGGCCGGGCATCTCGTGCTCGGCCAGGCGGATCTCATTGCGCCCGAACTCGTGGAGGGCGATGTCGGCGACACGGTGGTCATCGGCGAGGGGAAGAACAGCGGTCATGACGACTCCTTGTGGACACCCGGGCGAACGGGGATTTAGGTCCGGTTGGGCCGGACAGGCAACTGGAAACGCGGCTGGGGTCGTCTGACGCCGTTCAGGCAGCCACGGAGCACTGATGCTACCGGCAGGACAGCCCGGACCTCAGGCCGGTCGGGCCGGCCGACGTTCCGCAGACTCCCCGGTCCGGGTCGGGTGGGTCGGGATCACCACCGGAGCCGTGGTCGGCACCGTCAGGTCGGCGGCCTCCAGGACCGCTGAACGGATGTCCCCCGGTGCGCCGAGCGACGCCAGGACCAGACCCCGGCTGTCCCGGGAATGGCCGCCTGTCGACTGGTCGCCTTCGGAACGATGCTGGTCCGCCACGGTGGTCAGCCTCCCACCGAAATCCGGTGGGCTGTGCCGTCAACCGAGATCCTGTAGGCCCCGTCGGCCGCAGGAACCAGTGCGGCCTCGCCCGGCGCCAGCACGAGGTCGTCTCCGACCACGGTCCTGCCCGCTATGGCCACCACGACGTCGGGCCCCGGGCGCACTCCGGCGGTGATGCCAGATCCGGCAGCGCCGACCACCTCGGCACCTGCGCCGGCCTCGGCCCCGGTCCCTGCCACCGGATCGGTCCCGACCCGGATCTCGTGTAGGCCCTCGATACGCCACACGGCGAAGTCGGACACCGGCACCTCGTAGCGGTGCACGCCTTCGACGGACCGCTGCACACCGGGAGCCTCTCCGGGATCCAGCAGGTCGACGAGGGCGCCAGTGTCCACGTGCTTGGAGGTGAACCCTCCCCTGACCACGTTGTCGCACGGGGTCATGACCTCGAGGGCCATACCTCCGAGGTAGGCATGCAGGACACCCGGTCCCACGAACATCGCCTCCCCCGGCTGGAGCACCAACGGTCGCAGCATCGGGACCAGCAGAAGGGCCGGGTCGTCCGGGTACCGGTCCGCCAACCGGCAGACGACCCCGGCAGCCCGGGCCACGGCCTCGCCCCGCCCGCCGAAAGTCTCGTGCCCGGTCCGGTCGTCGGTCGCTGGTTCGCCACCTTCGAGCACCGTCCGGGCCGCCTCCACCAGCCGGGCGATGTCACGGCCACCGCCATCGCCTCCGTCGCCAGAAAGGGCAGTGCCCACCAGGTGGCGCCGGGCATCCGGGCCCGCCCCGTCCAGCAGGGCAAGTAGACGGGCCGGGACGCCGAGCGCCCGAGCCACCTCCAGCGCCTCGGGACCGGGCCGGAACCCGCAGAGGGCCTCGAACCGGGTGACGGCGCAGAGCAGCTCGGGCTTGGGGCCCGGATCAGGGAAGGAGCGTGCCGGGTCGTCTGGGGCGAGGCCGGCCTCCTCCTCACGTCGGTATCCGTCGGCGGCGGTCCGGGCATCCGGGTGCGCCTGCAGGGAGAGCGGTCGGTCGGCGGCCAGCAGCTTGACCAGGTACGGCAGGTCCCGCTGGCCCGGCTGGTCCTGCTGGTCGTCGGGCTGGTACTCCTCGTCAGGTCCATGCTCAGGGCCAGGTCCAGGTCCAGGTCCCGACCCGGCCGACCCGGCCGAACCGGGCCGGTGGGTGCCGAACCAGAGCTCGGCTTCAGGCTTGCCGGAGGGTTCCACGCCGCGGAGGTCGGCCAGGGCCGTGGACGAGCCCCAGTCGTAGTGCTGCAGTCGACCGGCCAGCCGGTCCACGATGCGATCGCCTCCGGGTCAGTCGCCGAAGGTGGGCCGGATCCCCTCGGACTCGGCCATGGCCAGGAGGCGCCCGTGCTCCACCTCGTCGACCGTCTCCGCCTCATCGACGAGCATCACGGGGATGCCGTCCACGACCGAATAGCGACGCCGGAGCCTCGGGTTGTAGAGGGCGGCCTCGCCCTCGAACCAGAGCAGGGCGCCCTTGTCCTCCGGGCAGGCGAGAATTTCCAGGAGCTTCGGGTCGAGCGTCATGGAGTAGAGGCTATTGGTCGATCAGGGCCTGCACCTCGGCCACACGGGCTGCACAGGCTTCGTCGTCGGCCGCCTCGACGTTGAGTCGGAGCAGCGGCTCGGTGTTGGACGGCCGGAGGTTGAACCACCAGTCCCCGGAGTCGACGGTCAGGCCGTCCAGCCGGTCCTGGGCCTCGTCCGGATAGTGCCCGGCGATGCGTTCGATCACTGCAGCCGGATCGGCGACCGTCGAGTTCCGTTCGCCCGACGCGGCGTAGCGCTCGAACGGCGCCAGCAGGCCGCTCAGGGGACGGTCGGAGACCGAGAGGGCCTCCAGCACCATCAGGGCGGCTATCAGCCCGGAGTCGGCCCGGTAGTTGTCCCGGAAGTAGTAGTGGCCGGAGTGCTCGCCGGCGAACACCGCACCCTCCTCGAGCATGGCCTGCTTGATTACCGAGTGGCCGACCCGGGTACGCACGGCGCGGCCCCCGCACTCGGTGATCACCTCCGGCACGGCCCTGGAGCAGATCAGGTTGTGGAGCACGGTCGCCCCCGGCTCGCGGCCCAGCACGCCACGGGCCACCAGCGCCGTGGTGGTGGACCCCGAGACCGGCCGGGCCCGCTCGTCGACCAGGAAGACACGGTCGGCGTCGCCGTCGAATGCCAGGCCGATGTCGGCGCCGGTCTCGAGCACCCGGGCCTGCAGGTCGCGGAGGTTCTCCGGCTGGATCGGATCGGCCGGATGGTTGGGGAAGGTCCCGTCCAACTCCGGGAAGAGGTGGTCGAGGTGGAACGGGAGCCCGTCGAACACCGCCGGCACCACAAGCCCACCCATGCCGTTGGCGGTGTCCACGACGACGCGCAGTGGGCGCAGGGAGTCGAGGTCCGCGAACGACCGGACGTGATCCACGAAGTCCGGAAGGACGTCCAGCGAGGTCGTGGACCCGACTCCGCCACCGGTAGCGGCGGCGACGCCGTCGAATCCGGCGAGGATCCGGGCCGCCATCCGATCCAGGCCGGTGTCACCACCCACCGGCCGGGCGGTCGAGAGGCAGAGCTTCATGCCGTTGTACGCGGCCGGGTTGTGGCTGGCGGTGAGCACCGCTCCGGGCACGCCCAGATGGCCGGAGGCGAAGTAGAGCATGTCGGTGGAAGCCAGGCCGAGCTCCACCACGTCGAGACCCTCGGACGTCACCCCGGCGGCGAAGGCCGCCTCGAGGAGGACGCCGCTGGGACGCATGTCCCGGCCGACGACCACCCGGGTCGTGTCGGGCTCCTCATCGCGCACCAGCAGGGCGAACGCCCTGCCGATGGCCTCGGCCAACGACTCGTCCAACTGCTCGGGAACCCGGCCGCGGATGTCGTACGCCTTGAAGACGGCGCCGACCTGATCGGACTCCGCCCGGCCACGGTACTCCGTGGCTGGGCCTTCGTCCGGAGCCGGATAGCCCCCCAGGCGGGCCAACTGGCGCACCCTGACCAGGTCCACCACCAGTCGCAGGCCGTCGCGCAGGGCCCGCACGGTGGTCCGCTCCGAGTTCTCGACCTCGACCGGGACCTCCGCCAGGGTCAGGCGCCAGCGCTCCGCGAGGTGGAACAACTCCACGTCGAAGGCGAAGCCGTCCAACGTCGAGGCCTTGAAGAGAGGATGCGCCACGTCGGCGCGAAATGCCTTCAGGCCGCACTGGGTATCGCGGTACTGGCCGAGCAGCAGTGCGTGGGTCGCCAGGTTCACCAGCCGTCCGCCCACCTCGCGGAGCCGCCCGGCACGAACCAGGGTCCGGGTGTCGGTGTGGCGCCGGCTCCCGACGACCATGTCGTAGCCGGCCTCGACCTGGATGACCAGGGCGGCGGCCTGGGCCGGCCCGTAGGCCAGGTCGGCGTCGGTGAAGACCACGGTCCGCCCGGTGGCTGCGGCCACCCCGGCACGCACGGCAGCGCCCTTGCCGGAGTTGCGCTCCAGGCGCACCACCCGGTCGGCACCGGCGGCCTCGGCCCGTAGAGCCGTTTCGTCCGGGGAACCATCGTCAACCACGATGACCTCGACGGGTTCCGGTTCTCCTGTCCGACCCAGTGCTTCGCCCAACTCCAGGCGGACCCTGGCCACGGCCACGCCGATGCGGTCGGCCTCCGAGTAGGCGGGCAGCACGACGCTCACCCGGAATGCCCCGGGAGGAGGCGGTCGGTCGGTCGGACTGTCCTGTTCCCGACGGATCACCCGGAACAGGAAGGCCCGGTAGGCAATGCCCCGTACCCCCGCGGCGGCGGCCACCGCCACAGCCTTGGCTGCCAGGTCCCGGCCCGGTCCGCCCGGCGTTCCGATTACGGCAAGCACCGCCAGGTCGACCAGGCCGGCGACCACCACGACCGCCACGAAGACCCGTCGGATCCTTATCCAGCGGGCGAAGGGGTCGTCCCGCAGGGTGACGAGGCGGTGGAGGCGACGTGCCACCACGGCCGCCACGGCCAGGGCCGCCGCGTCAGCGGCCACCACCGGCCAGCCCCATTCCAGGAGCAGGACGAGGAGGCCCACGTCGAGAACGGTGGCGATCAGGCCCACCACGGCGAAGCGTCGCAGACGTGCCCTCACGGCGAGGCGACCTCCGGCTCGGTGAAGTTCTGGCCTTCCGGCTCGGCGGCGTTCTGGCCACCCAGGCCATCCGGGCCGTCCGACCCGTCGGCCTCGGGGCCAACCGGACCAACCGGGTCTTCCGGGCCAACAGGCCCAGCAACGCGTCGCTGCACCCATAGGTCCAGGCGCAGGTCACCATCGGGGCCTATGCCCGCCAGGTCGAACCAGGGCGTTGCCGATGACGGGCCATCAGCCGGGCCATCAGCACGACGACCGGGAACGCTCCCCGACCGCCTCGCCAGGACGGCGAGGGCGACCAGCCCGAACAGGCTGAGCAGGATGGCGACGACGTCGACACCGGTCCGGCCATAGGTGAGGGTCACCTCGTTTGAGGTGGGCACCACGACCATGAGGTTCGGCGTGGCACGCCACGGTCCGTCGGCCCCGGACGCCTCCCAGTTGGGGAAGAAGGAGGTCCGCACCATCACCGGCACGCCCACCCGGTCGACGTGGAACGAGATCGAGTCGACACCGGCCCCGATGTCGGTGACGCTCACAGGCGGCAGGGCCCGTCGCTCCGGCAACTCGCCCGGAGCGACCCTCTGCCAGTGCTCCGGGCCACCAACGGTCCGCGGCACGGCGGACGAGCCCTCCTGGAACACCTCGACGGCCGGCTCCATCCAGCCTGCGTGGTCGACGTCCAGGAAGGCGACCGGTTCCACATCCATCGGGACGACCATCTCAGCGCCGGCGACGGCGAACACCGTCCAGGGGCCGCTGGTCGCCAACTCGGTCAGGTCGGCGTGTGCGCGCCCGTCGGTCACCGCCCGTTCCGAGAAGGCCGCGTAGTAGGGAACGCCGAACTGCCTGAGGTGGTCGATTCCGGCATCCAGGTCGAAGGACCGGTACGGCAACCCGCGCTGTGCCCGTGAGGGAGCGATGGAGAGCTCCGACTGCATCAGGAAGTGGTACGGCGTTGAAGTGGACGCCTCGAAGTAGAGGCCCTCCATGGAGCCGATGCAGCCGTCCGTCCAGTGCGGCAGGAGCATCAGGGCCATCGGCGTGCCATACCGGACCAGGTCGCTGTTGTACTCCCAGAGCAGCCGGCCGCAGCCGCGCTCCTCGGCGACCGAGAGCATCGTGGCGGTGAGCGCCCGCTGCTCCTCCCAGCCGCCACCGGTGGTGTCGCCGATCCGGTTCTCGTAGCCCTCGAAGTTCCAGCGGACCCAGGACCTGCCCAGGTTGAGTTCCTCGGTCTGGAAGCCCAGCCATGAATAGGTGTTGCCCGACATGGAGCCGGTCGGCAGGACCCTCAGGGGCATCGCCAGGTAGAGGATCAGGGCCATGAAGGCCAGCACCGCTCCGCCGCCGGTGACGAGGCGCCCGGCCAGGCCCGCCGCCGAACGCCTGACACCGTCGACGAGTCGGCCCGCCAGTCGCAGGACGTCGGCCACGCCGATGGCGGCCAGCAGGTAGATGCTGAGGTAGTAGGTGGGGAGGATCCGGCCGTTGTAGAGGCGCCCCTCGGGAAGGTGGACGAAGGCCAGGCCCAGGATCACAGCCGAGCCGGCCAGCACGAATCCGAGGCGGCGGCGGAACGCGATCGACATGACCAGCCCGACGATGGCGACGAGGATCGCCACCTGGAGCGGCGGATCGTTGGTCAGGAAGTCGGCGGCCAGCTGGTCTCGGTCCAGCAGGTAGGACCGGAACCGCGTCAGCTTGTGCCAGGACATGTCGTTCAGGTGGTCCCGCTGCCACCAGAAGGGCAGAACCCAGAATGCCGAGCAGAGGCCGGCGACCAGGCCCGTGGTGACCATCCAGCGGAACGCCTCGCGGCCCGGTCGTATGGCCAGTGCCACCGCCGAGGCGACAAGGGCGTAGAACGCCACGAGCAGGTGGCACAACCCGGTGAGGGCCAGCATGGCTGCGGCGGCGGCACGCCCCCGGCCCGTCTCGAGGCCCCGGACCATGAGGCCGATGTAGACGAGGCAGGCCGCCACGGCCAGCGTGAAGGCGAACTCGCCGGCCATGGTCGACATCAGGTTGCCGCCCATGATGTTGAACGACCGGTCGAACACGAACGGAAGGGTGGCCACGGCCGTCAGCGCCGGACCGGGGAACGGCAGGCCGGCGAGTCGCCCGGTCAGCCATCCGGCCACCGGCATGACCACCAGGCCGCCGACCGTCACCCACTTCAGGGCCATGCCGTAGTGGACCGGCACCACCAGCACGGTGGCCGCTCCCAGCAGTGCCAGGCGGGTGATCCAGCCGGCGGGACGGTTGCGGACCAGGCGTGCAGCGACCAGGCCGACGACCGGGAGCACGACCACCAGCAGGGGCGTGGCCAGGCCGACGTCCACGGCCACGACCACCAGCATCGGGACCACCATGTAGAAGTGGTAGGCGGGGAACCCGGCGTACCAGTCGGGCGTCCACCCGGTGAGGCGGAACCTGGGGAGCAGTTCGTCACGGATGAAGGCAGGCCCCCATACGTGGGCACCCAGGTCGCCGCCGGTCGGGGTGGACCTGGTGAACAGCAGGCCGTCCGGGTTGACGACCCACAGCACGAAGAGGGCGCTGCCTCCCACGAGGAAGCCTGTGACCCAGGTGGTCAGCGGGATGCGTCGCAGCATCGCCACCAACGGGCTGGCTGCAGCATCCACGCCGGGTTCCGCGTCGGCATCCGGGGCGGCCGACACGGCGCCCGTCCCGACCTCCGGGGTGGGCGACACAGCGTCTGTCCCGACCTCCGGGGTGGGCGATGCCTCCTCCCCGGCCGCGTCCGTTGTGGGCTCGCTCATCCGGTCGGGGTCTCGAGTAGCAGCAGGACGACGGTCAGCCCGTTGAACCCCACGTGGGCCCAGATCGCCCGTCCGATCCGACCGTCGCGCTGGGCCAGCCAGCCGCAGACCAGGCTGATGGCCACGAGGGCTGGGAACTGCAGGAGCTGCAGGTGCACGGCACCGAACACGAGGGCCGACACGACCAGGGCCGCCCGGGGACGCATCCGGGCCTCGAGGGCCCGCAGCGTCAACCCGCGGAAGAAGAGCTCCTCGACGATCGGGGCACCCACCACCACCGCCAGGAACAGCAGCAGGATTCCGCCACCCGATGCCTTGTCGACGAGGTCCCGGGCGGGGCCCGAGACGTCCATGTCGTCGGTCATGAGCAGCAGCGGGATGTAGATGACCGGAACGACGACCACCTGGGTGGCGATACCGATGATCAGGCCCTGCCAGGCATCCCTGGCGGTCGCTCCCCAGCCCAGGTCGACCCAGCGCACGCCTCGAGCCAGCACCAGCCAGAGGGGCACCCCCAGCAGGCCGGTCCAGAGGGCGGCCTGGAGGATGGCGACCACGGAGAGCGGAATGACATCGTCAGGGCCGTAGTCACCGACAGAGATGACGATCCCGGTGGCCACGACGCTGGCCACCATCCCGACCACCATCCCGGCCGCGACGTGGCCGATGCCCCAGGGTCGCACGGGCGAACCAACTCCGGATCCGGACCCGGAGCCGCGTCCTCCTGGATTCTGCTCGGGGGAGGCGCCTTCCATCGGACGAACCCTACCGAGGGGCTCCCTGCCGAGGGGGCTCGCCACCGGGAGCCGCTGCCCGGGCTCGCCGCCGTGGGCCGTCGCGCCGGCAGTGTCCTGCCGGGGGTCGCTGTGCCGGTCCGAAGCGCCATCCGTGCCCGGCAGGACCGGGGCGGGGCCTGACCGACACAGGGCCCCCGTACGATGGAGGCATGGCGGACGGACCCGACAACAAAGACGGCAAGCCGTCCAGTCGGCACTCCAGACGACAGGGCGGTCGACCCGGCAACCGCAAGGCGGCGGGCAACGACAAGGCCAGCGGCAACAGCAGGTCCACGGCCAACCGACCGACCGCAGGCACCCGGCCCAGCCGCGAACAGGGCTGGCCCCGTTGGGGCATCTGGCTGGTCCTCGGCCTCGTAGCCTCGTTCCTCTTCTTCCCCAGCCTCTTCCCGGACGACGAACTGGACGAGGTCACCTACGACCGCTTCCTCGACCGGGTGGCGGCACACGAGGTGAGCGACGTCCTGGTGGACAACCTGACCGGCCGCATCGAGTTCACCGACGTCGACGGCATCATCCACGTCACCGCAGGACCCCTGGAGCTCTCGATCGACGACCGGCGGCTGCTGGCCGACAGCGGTGCCGCCGTCCTCTTCGAGACCCCGAAGCCGGGATTCCTCCAGTCATGGCTGCCGTTGCTGCTACCCGTCGGCATGATCATCCTGTTCTTCTGGTGGATCAACCGCCGGGCCCAGGGCCAGATGGGCGGGATGATGTCGATAGGCCGGTCGCGGGCCAAGACCTACTCGTCGGAACGCCCCGGCACGACGTTCGACGACGTGGCCGGCTACGAGGGCGTGAAGATGGAGATCCGCGAGGTCGTGGACTTCCTGAAGGACACCGAGAAGTTCTCCGAGATCGGCGCCCGCGTCCCCAAGGGCGTACTGCTGGTCGGACCTCCGGGAACCGGCAAGACGCTCATCGCCAGGGCCGTGGCCGGCGAAGCCGGGGTGCCGTTCCTCTCGGTCACCGGTTCCGACTTCATGGAGATGTTCGTGGGCGTCGGTGCCAGCCGGGTCCGCGACCTGTTCGAGACGGCACGCAAGATGGGCAGGGCCATCATCTTCATCGACGAGGTGGACTCGGTCGGTCGCAAGCGCGGCGCCGGCATGGGTGGCGGGCACGACGAGCGGGAACAGACGCTGAACCAGATGCTCTCGGAGATGGACGGCTTCGAGTCCAGCGAGGGCATCGTGATGATCGCCGCCACCAACCGACCCGACATCCTGGATCCCGCCCTTCTGCGGCCGGGCCGGTTCGACCGCCAGGTGGTCGTACCACTCCCCGAGCTGGACGACCGTCGGAAGATCCTGGACGTCCACGTCAAGGGCAAGCGGATGGACGACGACGTCGACCTGGACGTGCTCGCGCGGGGCACGCCGGGCATGAGCGGCGCCGACCTGGCCAACCTCGTGAACGAGGCCGCCCTGATCGCGGTCCGCACCGGCAGCGACTCCATAGGGGCCGACCACTTCGAGCAGGCCAGGGACCGCACCCTCATGGGCCAGAAGCGTGAGTCGCTGGCCCTCTCGGCGGACGAGAAGGAGGCCATCGCCTACCACGAGGCGGGCCATGCCCTCTGCGCCTCGCTGCTTCCCAACGCCGACCCTCTGCACAAGGTGACGATCATCCCCAGCGGCATGGCACTCGGCATGACCATGCAGCTGCCAGAGGAGGAGCGGCACCTCTACCGCCAGGACTTCATCGAGGACTCGCTCGTCGTGAGCCTCGGTGGGCGTATGGCCGAGGAGCTCGTCTTCGGCGTCGCATCCACCGGCGCCAGCAACGACCTGGTCGGCGCCACCGAGCTGGCCCGCAAGATGGTCCGGGAATGGGGCATGAGCGACAGCGTCGGCCCGATGGCCTGGGGCAGCAGGGGCCAGGTGTTCCTGGGCGACGACCTCCTCTCCAGTCGCGAGTACAGCGACCACACGGCCCAGCTGATCGACGACGAGGTCCAGCGGATCCTCGTGGACCAGGAGTCGCGCTGTCGTGCCCTGCTGACCGAACATCGCAATGCCCTGAACCTGATCGCCCGGGCGCTCCTCGAGCACGAGACGATCAGCGGAGAAGAGGTGGGCCGCCTGATCGGGGTTGCGGCCGACCCCGACTCAGGCTCGGAGAACGGCTCGGAGAACGGCTCGGAGGCTGGTTCCGGCCCTGATCACACCTCTGGGAGCAGCTCCGGTTCGGATCCAGCCGCCACTGCTGCGGCTGCGGCGGACGACGATCCGCCGGACACGGCAACGACGGCTGCCGTCAGCGACCCGGCAAGCACCGACTGACCGGTCCGTACGTGGACCGCCTCCTCCTGCTCGTAGTGGTCGCCTCGGTGGCCGGCACGGTCGCCCACCTGGTGCAGCGTCGACGGCCGGATGCGCCGGTCCGCACCGGCTGGTCGGTCCCCGAGCAGTTGGACCGGCGGGACTTCGACCGACCCGATGCCCCCTGGCTGGTGGCGGTGTTCACCTCGGCGAAGTGCGACACGTGCAGTTCCGTGGTGGAGGTGGCCAGCCCGCTGGAGAGCGAGGCGGTGGCATTCCACGAGATCGAGGCCACTGCCCGGAAGGACCTGCACGACCGGTACACCGTTGATGCGGTTCCGATGGTGCTCCTCGTGGATGCCGTCGGGGTGGTCCGCAGCCACCACCTGGGACCGGTATCAGCCACCCACCTGTGGGGAAGCCTCGCCGAGCTTCGCCAACCCGGTTGCACCCCGGACGGTTGTAGCGCCGGGTAGTGACCTAACCGGACTCCGGCCACTCCTCGGTACCGGCCACCGCCACCGCCACACCAGCCGTCGACCCGGACGGTGACCATTCCCGTACGGATGCCACGACACCCGAGGTGGACTCCACAGCCAGGGTCACAGGTCCACCGGCGCCCAGCGGGAACACCACCTGGGCCCCGGGATCCAACTCGACCACGACGGGAAGTCCCTCCGGGGCACGACCGGCCAGAACCTTCACCTCGATGGTGGCGATGCTCGAACCCGACGGGTTGACGACCGCCAGGATGTCCCCGCTGCTCCCGAACCTCTCCCCCAGGTCGACCAGCCAGCCGCGTGCCGCCACCGCCATCAGGGGCCGGACCGCCAGGTCGGGCACATCCGCGCCGCCATGGGTCGGCTGGTCATCGGCAGCCTGGCCGTTGCCACCCGTCCGCTGGGCTCCGGTGACCGCTCCGCGGCGCACCAGCGAAGCCGCCACGAGTTGGCCGTCCAGCGTCCTGACCTCGATGCCGAACGTTCCCACTCCATCCAGGCGCCCGTCGCCGAGGTCGACGACGTGACGCTGGCCGGCCCGCAGCACCACGGGCCAGGGCTCGACGAACCCGTCCGTCGGGGACGTACGGGCCACCACCTCCAACTCGATGGTCTCCTCCCCGGGGTTCAGCACCACCACCGAGAGGTCGCCCGCCGACCCGGGGGTCGACCCTGCTACCGACCCAGGTACCGGCCCGACCCCGGGAACGAAGAGACGTGACCCGGCCTCCGGCAGCCCGGGCGCCAGGTCCAGCCCACGGATGCCGGTCGGGCCGTCACCGTTGGCCAACTGCAGGCGTGCCGCCGCAACCTGGCCGACGCGCACGTGGACGAGGGCCGAGACCACCGAGGAGTCCGAGATCCGCTCCGTCACGTCGTAGGCGACCATCGAGCGGCCGCCGACGACCATCCCCTGGGAGTCGAGGGTCTCGCGTCGACCGATGTCGCCCACGAAGCGCAGGTCGACGACCGCCGACGCAGGGAACGGATTGTGGAGGAGTAGCCACACACGATTCCCGGGCCGGGCGGTCGTGGACCACGGCACCAGCCAGGTGCCCGAGGTCCGGGTCAGGCATGGGCGTTGGTCCACGCCATCGCCCTCCACCCGCTGGCTGACGACGACCGCCCCTCCGGGCACCTCGACGGTCACGGCGGCGAAGGCCGCTCCGGGTACGAACCGGCCCGGCCGGATCTCCAACCTGTCACCGGCATCCAGGCGGAAGGCCCGCTCCACGGCCCGGCCCCGGTCGTCCACGACGATCACCCGACCGTCCACCGGTCTCGCGGCGATGCTCGCCACCTGCACGGACCGGTCCCGGATCCCATCCAGTTCGGAGGTCGGCCCGATGCAGAACCAGAGGTCGGAGGACTCCCCCGCGAGGGACATGGCGGTCCGGGCCACGGCCGGCGTTGCATCGCCGACCCCGTCGGGGGCTTCCACCCCGAGCGACAACGCCCCGACCAGCAGCGCCACGAGCAGGACCAGGGCCGGTGCGCGATGGGCGTTCACAACCGGCCCTCACGTGCGGTGCGAGCCCAGCTGGCCAGCAGCAGGACCAACCCGACCAGGACCAGCTGGATGGTTCGACGGGCCCTGGTGCCCGACCCGTCCAGCTGGAGTATCCCGACGGTGCCCCTCGCAACCCTGACCGACTGATGGACCGCGGTGGCTCCGGGCTCGTCGGCAACCACGGGCGACTGCCGTCTGCCGTCGACGATGAGGCTCCAGGCTCCATCCGGGCCGATGGCCCAACGCAGGGAGCCGTCCGCAGATGCCGTCAGGGTCCGACGGTCGAAGGCCTCCCTGGTCACGGTGACAGGTACCGCACGGCGGTTCCGGTCACGCACCACGGCCAGCGGCGCCTCCACGACGGTGCTGCGGTAGACGGTCACCGCCCGGTTGATTCCCTCCATGCGCTCGAGGTCCAGCTGGCGTGACATGGCCCGTGCGAGGACGTCAGGTACCGGCACCTCGAGCGCCGGCTGGGGCATGGGGGTGGAACGCTCAACCAGCACCACCCAGCCCACGCCCCAGGTGGCCAGACGTGACCCCAGACGACTGGTGTCGCCGGCCAGGGAGTCGACCACCGATGCCCTGATCGAGGCCACACCCTCGGTCCGGTCCATGGGCCACTGGTCGATGAGGTCGGGCCGCCCATCGGTGACCGCCAGGGCCAGGCCGGCCCCGACGAGGCCCTCCGGGGGCAGGCCGTCACCCGAGTAGCCATCCCCCGGGTGTCCGTCGGATGAGCCACCGTCGAGGAAGATCCCGGCCGCCGGGAGAACCGATGGGTCGCCCAGCCACAGGACACGCGGAACCCCTCCGTGGATCGTCGTGCCATCCACCGGACCGGCGGAGATGAACGGCACCGCGGCACGGAGGTCGTCGCGCGCCGTACCCCACGCCCCGTCGACGGAACCACCCAGCACTGGCAGGACGGCAACGGCCAGGGACAGTCCGGCCATGCCGACGGCTCCCTGCCGGAGCCTCTGGAAGCGCTCCCCGGATGTACCAACCACCAGGTCGGAGCCGAGCCCTGCCACGCCCACTGCGGCGGCCCAGGCCAGGCCGACGGCTGCCGGCGCCAGGAGGACGCCGGGCTCGGGAGTGGGACCGTCCCACCAGCCCTGGTCCAGGACCCAGACCACTGTCCACGATGCAGCGACCACGAACCAGGCCCGCAGGGCGATGAACAGGTGGCGGCCACGCGCGACCACCAGGGCCAGCACAGGAACCACCAGCAGGGCCAACCCGACCCGGCCCAGGCCGAAGTCGCCGGTATCAAGGCGGAACATCTCCGTCGTTCCGACGCCGTGAACCGGCCACTGGACAGGGTTCAACAACGATCCGATGGGCCGGCCGGCGAGGATCTCCAGCACGAGGGGAAGGTGGAGGAGGCCCGCCACGGCGACCCCCGCCATGGTGACCAGCAGCAACCGGCCAACGCCCGCGAGGCTCCCCGCCAGGATCGTGCCGACGACCAGGCCGACGAGGACCATCGAGACCGGCACGGCGAGCATCGGGTCCACGGCTGCCACCCCACCCAGCAGGAGGCCGGTGACCAGTACCTCCGACCACAGGCCGCGGAGGCGGGTCCCGGGCCCGGCCTCGCCACCCCGGGCTCCATACGGGGCCACCCCCTGGGCGCCCACGAGGCGGCGGACCACCCAGGGGAGCACCGCGAAGGCGGCGATCGGCGCCAGCCGACCGTCCCGCAGGGCGTCGTAGGGCAGCGGGACGGAGAGGTAGACGAGCACGGCGACGGCCCTGGAACGTCCGCCACCAACCGGCTGGGTCAACCGCCAGACGCCGACCGCCCCCACCGGTAGGGCGGCGAGCACCACGAGGACCCACAGGAGGTCGCTTCCCCACGGCCAGAGGCCATCCAGCAGGCCGATGACGGCCAGGCCATCGGGGCCGACGACGGTGGTGCCGGTGCCCGTGGGCCGCCATCCCAGCCACCACGACCTGACGAGGTCCATCGGGTCGGCGGGCAGCGGCTGCATCCTGCCGACCGCAGGAAGCCCGGTGCCGACCAGCGAGCGGGAACCGAAGCCGAGCACGACGGCGGAGACCATCAACGCCATGCCCCCGGGCCCGAAGAGCATCGACCAGAGCCTGTGGAGGCGCATCTGACCGGGAGAACGGTCGTCGGAACCCGTCAGGTCCCGTCCGGTGACCACCCTCCGGAAGGCCCGGTGGGGAACCTCGAGGCGGGCCACCACGGCAGCAGCCGGCCCGTCGTGGCGCGGCATGAGGGCCCGGCGTCGTCGGACAGACGAGAGGCGGCGAAGGTTCCAGGGCCAGGCACCGACCAGTCCGACGGCATGCCGGAACCGGCCGGTGGCCACGCCGTAGAGCGCCCCGACGAGGGTGGCTGCCAGCAGGCCGACGACCGCGGCTGCGACCTGGGCCGGCCGATGACAGACCAGCACCATCCTGAGACGGTTGCGTGACCGGTGCCTGGAGGATCCGGGATTCTCCCGAACCCTCCCCCGGACCGGGCCGCGGCTACCCGCTCTGCCGCCGGAACCACCGTCAGGTGGAACCTCCGCCAGGTACGACGAGCCTGCCGCCGTGTCGACGCGTCGGGCCACGGCGGTGGAAGCCGTGGCAACAGTGGCTCCCAGCAGTCGGGCACGCCAGCAGAGCTCCACCAGGCCGTCGGCGCCGTGGACCTCCGGGTCGATTCCCCCCAGTGCCTCGAATAGGTCGGTCCTGACCAGCACAGCCGCTCCCGACACGGCCAGCACCTCGTGGCCGGTGTCGTACTGGCCCTGGTCCAGCTCCTCCGGTTCAACGAGCGGAACCGGTGTACCCAGTCGGTCGACCGACGACCCGAGATCATCGAGGGTGCGGCTGCCATCGTGCGCCAGCACCTTGGCTCCGACGATGCCGGCGTTTGATTCCACGGCGTGTTCCACCATGCGCCGCACCGCCGTGTCCACGAGCAGGACGTCGTCGGCCAGCAACAGCAGGAACCTGGGAGGTGTGACCCCTGGGCGGGCGGTCAGGCCGGCGGCGACCGCTGCACCGAATCCGGGCCTCCCCTCCATCCGGGCGATCGTCGAGCCCGGCAGCAGGCGCCCGACGCGTTCCACCAGGGCGGAACCTCCCACCGCGCTGGCGTCCGGGGCTTCCGGACTCCCGGCAACGCCGACATCGACCACGAGGACTTCGAGGCTGGGTTGGTCCTGGGCGGCCAGGCCCGCCATCACCACGTCCAGCGACGGTCCCGGGTGGCTGGCGACCAGGACGGCGACCACCGTCGCGGTCGGTGGTCGGGGTGCCGGTGCTGCCGGCGCCACAGCTTCCAGCGACTGGTCGGAGACGGCGTCCACGGACCCCGGACCCTAGTGCCATGGCGCCTCTGCCCTACCTGCGGACGGGAGGCATGCCGCAACACGTTGAACACATAGGGTGCGCCAGTGCGACCGCACCCGCTAGCCCGATGAGAGCACTGGTGACCGGCGCTGCCGGGTTCGTCGGAAGCCATCTGGTGGGGCACCTCGGGGCCTGCGGTGACG
>Ga0206681_10000548_pt1 | contig 19939 bp, 21 predicted proteins | sample M150012015metaG_FD_161048 | JGI IMG/M metagenome (GOLD analysis project Ga0206681, IMG submission 161048) | Ammonia-oxidizing marine archaeal communities from Monterey Bay, California, United States - M1 500m 12015 | ecosystem: Environmental > Aquatic > Marine > Intertidal zone | place: USA... | reverse complement strand
AACCTTGAAGGTTTGATTGAAATTCTGACTCCGACTCATTGGGCAGAAGCCTGGGGCTCGACAGAAAAGGGGAAAGGGGCTTGATTGGGTCATTCAATATAAATATCTCCTAGCTGAGAAAACAAAAACTGACAGCACTAGGCTGTAAAGACCATTTAAGTATTACCCTTTACATCAAGGGCCACACCGGGATTAACTAAAGGGTCCCCAGAAAACACTATCCCCTCATCCTCAAGACAACCTTTAATAGCTTGAATAACAAACTTGTTTGCGTTAGGAATCCCCTCTTGAGTTTCATATCTTCTTAATGTTGTAATTCCAACACCGCTCTTATCAGCTAGATCTTGGCCTTTCCACCCAAGAAGCATGCGTGCAGCTTTTATTTGTCTAGATGATATCATATAAATAGTATATAATGGTTCTTAAAATACCACTTGGAATTAAAATGGATAAAATAAATCTCCTGTTCGATTCTTTAGAAGGTGCTTACGCCCCAAATACAATTAGATCTTATAGATCAGATTATATGCATTATTCCAACTGGTGTCAGAAATATCAATACGAACCTCTAAATATTCATGAAGATAAGTTTTCTGACTATATTCTTGAAATGGGCGAAAGTCTGACTGTTGCAACAATTCAAAGGCGAGTAGCAAGTCTAAGTAGTATATTCAATCTCACTAAAAGCACTAACCCCACAAAAGAACCCGTGGTTATTCTAACATTTAAAAAGCTTAGAAGAAAATTTGGAAAACCTCAAAAACAAGCAACGCCTCTAACTTATGACATTCTGATAAAACTAAAAAATGTTTGCTCTAATGATATAGTCGGTCTTAGAAATAAGCTGCTTTTACAACTGGGTTATGAAAGCATGCGTCGACGCTCTGAAATATGTCAATTTAAATTTGAAGATCTGCAACATCATGGCAATCATAAGCATGCGCTCCTACTGAGACACTCTAAAACTGATCAGTACAATCAAGGGAAAGTAATTCCAATATCTAATGAGTTGTCTGAGATGATTTCAAAATGGTCATTGGCAATTGATCAAGATAACGACTATATTCTTAGAAGTTTTAAACGAAATCACTCTACCAAATCTTCTCTTACGCCTGAGTCAATTAATCATATTTTAAAAAGCCTTCAAAAGCAAGCCAACCTAACTCAAATTGGCGAACTATCAGGTCACTCATTTAGAGTTGGTGCTGCACTTGATCTATTAGACAAAAATATTCCCTTAGAAAAAATCATGCTTAGAGGTGGTTGGAAATCAGAAACTAGTGCAATGAGATATCTTCAAAGCTGGAATGATAGCAACTGGTTGATTATTAATTGACTACAAAAACTAATAACCTAATTTAAAATTGTCACCATCTTTGCTAGTGACTCACATCATCGCGCCTCATAACCTTTAAAAAAGTCATCCACAATATCTTTATATCAAACCAAAACGATTGGCGATTTAAATACTCAACATCTGATGCTACTTTATCGGGAATTGATAACTCATCTCTACCATTAACTTGCGCCCAGCCTGTAATACCGGGTAATAATTTGTCCACACCTTTTTCAGTGCGTAAAGCGATCAGATCATCTTGATTAAACAGAGCGGGCCTCGGCCCTACAAGACTCATATTACCTTTTAAAACTGAGAATAATTGGGGCAATTCATCTAAACTAGTTCGCCGCAAAAAACCACCAATAGGTGACAAATAAGAATCAGAATTATTCAGGAGGTGCGTCGCCACAGCAGGCGTATTTATCAGCATCGATCGAAACTTTGGCATTTTAAATATTTCATTATTTATGCCAACCCTATCGGACCAATATAAAGCTGGACCTTTAGATGATAAACGAACAGCGACAGTAATTAACAGCATTGGAACGACCAGCAGCACTAAAAGTGCAATGCCAGTATATAAATCAAAAATCCGTTTCATGCATTTCCCTTAACGTCTTCTGCGCCTTAAACCCTAGTTTTTCTAATTTTTCTGAAGAATAACATTCATCACCTAGTAATTTATTAATTTTATATTTAATGCGAGGACTTGCCAGGCTAGCAATATCGAATAAGGTTTTTGGCACACTCCATTTCGGAATTGATTTTCCTGAAATCTTACACATAGGATTATAAATCTCACGAGAAGAATAAGGCGTTCCATCTGTTGCAATAAATATCTCTCCATTAGCACGGCCGTCATCAGCAACTAATAAAATCGCTCGCACTAAATCATCTACATGAATCATAGAGCGCCGGTTACCCGTTTCAGGTAAAGGCGGAAACCATCCATTCTCAATTCCAGATAGCATCAATTGTAAATTGCCTTTTGCATTAGGACCATAAACCAGTGAGGGGCGAATAATGGATACATGCATACCAGATTCGCTACCAATTTTTAATAGCTTTAACTCTGCCTCTCGTTTGCTTTTACCATAGACTCCTTCAGGCTCACCCTGGTCTTCTTCAGTCATGCACTGTCCGGCAACTGCAGATCCACCCGCCTTAACACTGCTGACAAAAATAAAACGCTTAACTCCACTTTCAATCGCTAGCTTGGCCAGCTGAACTGTAGCATCCACATTAATCTTTTGGTAAAGATGTTTAACTTTAGAGGCATCACGCATGTCATGTGTAAAGCCCGCAAGGTGAAAAACCACATCCACCGACTCCACAGCAGATTGCGAAATTGTCTCTTGCTCAAAGTCACAAATAATTGTCTCAAAATTAGGATCCGACCTTCGAGAAAGTAAACGAATTTTATACCCAGAGGCGCTTAGAATATTAAGCAGCCTACGGCCAACAAAACCGGTTGAGCCTGTCAGCAATGCTCTCAACTCAAGACCTCTTTCCAGACACTCATGGTTTCTGTCGCAACTTTCTCCTGCGAAAATTCTTCGAGAACCAGCTCTCTACCCGCCATACCAAAACGCGCACGCAATTCAGAGTCACCTAGCAGTTTTTCAAGAGCATTAAGTAGGGCGACTTCATCCTTTGAATCAACAAGGTACCCATTCACATTGTCAATTACGGCTTCTCGACAACCTGGGACGTCGTAAGTTACAATAGGACGACCACAGCTCGCTGCTTCTAACAATGATTTAGGGAGTCCTTCACCATATGTAGATGGCAAGCATACAATTGTTGATTGGCGGTACACGTCCGGCATATCATCTTGATGCCCCCACCATTCAACAATTCCTTCATCTACCCACTCTTGCAACTGCTCAACTGACACTGACTCAGGATTGTGCGGATCAGGCTCGCCAACTAAAGCAAAACGCATCTTTACACCCTTGTCAATTAATTTTCGTGCACACTCAACAAACACTCCAACACCTTTGTCCCACAACAGACGACCCGGCAATACTATCAAAGGAACTCCAGAAGGTATTGGCCATGGTTTAAATGAAGAAATATCTACACCAGCGCCACGAATTAGTCGTATCCTATCAATAGATATCACATTTTTCGCCAATAAGACAGCTCGATCATCTGGATTTTGTAGGATAAGACGAGATTGTTGACCGACCAAGGCCATGCGGAATGCCAATACAAGTAATGGTCGAATTAACTTCGCCATGGGCCTTGATGAGCTAAAGACATATCCAAGCCCAGCTAATGCAAAAACACGAGAATTCAGACCTATTATTCGACAAGCCAATGCGGAATAAACCACAGGTTTCATCGCAACAGCATGAATTAAACTTGGTTTAAACCTTCGAATCGCTTGAACTAAACCAGCAATTGCTGCAAACTCTTTAAGTGGATTCTTGGAGCGACGATCTATTGGCCACTCAATAACTTCTATACCACAACTCTCTATGCTTTGTTTGTGGCGAGTGTAATGGCTCAATAGTGCCACTTGATAACCTTCTTCGATTGCCCTTTTGGCAAGATGCAGGCGATGCGATACAAAATACCAGTCTTCGGAAATAATAAAAAGTATTTTTTTCACACCTTATCCAAACGCAAGCCAAAGGAGACACTCAAACTCTGAAAAAACCCATCCATTCAGACTTAAAATTCTTAAGCTTGCAAAATCGCTTCTGACTTTTTCATGAACAAAACCAACAAAATCTTCATTATTATTTGATTTAAAGGCAACTAATATCTCATTCTTAAAACTAGTCAAATCCTTGCTTTTCAAAAACTCACTTTCTTTAATCTCTGCCTTTAAAGAGCTTACCGCACTGTCGGAATTTGGATAGATTACACTAATTATTTCACTTTTATTTACATTGTTGACCTTGAATTGATTGCTTTCTTTCTTTGCATTTTTTTTATCTAGTGTAATTGTACCAACCAAACCCGCCGATAAAAATAAACCAGAAAGGGTAATTAAGAACTTTCGCCTAGTCGTCATTCTCAAGCGCTCCGAATTTGATTGCTTATATGACTAGCTAGCCTAATCGCCAAAGCAACAATAGTATACGTCGGGTTAGCATGGCTTGCCATTGGAAACACGGAAGAACTAGCAATATAAAGATTGTTTACACCAAATACTTTACAGTTTGTGTCCACCACTCCCTCAGAAGGAGTGCTTGCCATTCTCGTGGTGCCGGTGTGATGGCTAGCCCCGCCACCCTGCTGATAAAGTTGTTTTAGTGACTCGTCATAGCAAAACCTTCCGATCCCCAACGAGCCAACTGTTAGCGCCAAAAGTTTGTAAAAATTAGAATATGCCCTTATATCTTGATCTGTAATAGCATGTTTAAGAATAATTTTTGGTGTTCCTAAAATATCTTGCTCAATTGACAACTTAATCCTACTTTCAAAATTTGGAACTTGATCAAACGCACCATTCAACGCAAAAGCAAATTTTTTTCTACCCATTATATTTTCATATACTTCTTTCACATCCATCGACGGATGAAAAAGCTTGTAAACATGTTCCGTTAATTGATTCGCTTCAACGGAGTCCAGTGGCTCTAATGTGACTTTACAGTTCATTAAGCCCTTTTTTATATATTCATTCGATAAGGAGATAAATTTTCTGTAAAGCACACCTTTAGATAATTGTTCGGCGTCTTTATCCATCTCCACATTAGAATTTAAAACTAATATCCCATGTGTTAAGTTTGCATGTGGCGAGTAAAACCTACCCACAAGATCAAAATCATTACCCACACCATTATTATTTTCTGAGCTGGATGCCAATAAAATTCTTGGAATCTCAAGCCCGCCCATTGCAAGAATAATTTTTTCTCCTCTTGCTTTAAATTTTTTATTATTTAATGTCTTAACGATTAGCGATGAAATTGTTTTGTGTTTTGTCTCCAAAGAAACAACATTTGCGTTTAAAACCACTTTGATTCTTTTGGAGGCTCGCAACTTCTCTTTATATTTTTCCCCAAAATTAACTTGCTTTTCTCTCTCAACCCAGTACTTGGTTTTAAACACACCAGTATCTGAAAGACCCTTAATAACTTCACGAGAGCCTGTTTTACTTTTTGGAGGTAGATCGTAATCCATCAAATCAATTCCAAAATAGTTATTAGCTTTATTGTAATACTTATCTAATACATCACGTGTAATTGGCCAACCACTATTTTTTATATCCGCTTTATGAAAAAAATCAATCTCGTCATAAGGCAAACAAGCACCCCCCCACCAATTTGTAGTGCCCCCAAAAAAACGCGCCCTATAACTATCTATTGGCTCATGCGGTAAGGCATTTAACGATGATGAGTCTACAAAGCCTTCATAAAGACTCTGCACTTCAGAGTCAAAAGTGAAATTACCACTTTCAAGAAGGGTTACATTTAAACCCAGATCTCCCAATTCGCACGCTAAAGTTATACCTGCAGCCCCGGCACCTACAATAATTACTGAATCTTCCAATATCGTGTCGCTAGATAATGATAATGCATCAACTATCATATATTATCTGAACTCCTAATATGTTTGACTGCCGTCTTAATGCCTTTTTTCATCATTATCAACAGGCCAAAAACTGATTGAAAAAACCAGTCCACAAAAGAAAAATTAGAGAAACTAATGTTATTCACACCAACAATATGTTGTTTGTTTGTTTTAATAAAGTTTGCAATACTCTCTATCTGAGCTTGGGTCATTTCACTTGGGTGCAGACAAATAGTCCATGTGCCAAACCACATATTTCTCGGCCTCCATAGTTGCTGAGGTATCCAATGAATACCAAATCTGGAAAAAGGTCGAATAGACAAACCATCACTTATTACACGGATGTCAGATGATTGTATTAGTGACTCAATAGTTAGCTTATCAAGACCATGGGCAGGCGCAACCCAGACCTCGGGCTTTAAATTATATTCTTGCAGTATCTTGCACCCTTTTGCAATCATGCTAGACTGACTAATTACATCGAAACCAATAAATTCTGAATATCGGTTAATTGGCACAAGCCCTTTGTCAGAGGGCCTCAACTTATGTTGATAGCCGTGCAAAGCTATAGTCCATCCAATATTCTGTTTGTAGTGTAAATTGCTCCAAAATTTTTCATCAAATGACGAATGGTTCAAATCTTCATCCTTATTATCAGGTATGACAGCAACTATTGGCTTAACATCAAACTTCAGACAAATATCTTCAATTTTTTTCCATTTTTGATGCTGCATACGAGGGTGTGCATCATCGAGTCGAATAAGGTATTTAACTGTCATTTTTTATATAACTCAATCAATTCCCTATGATTGATAACTTTCTCTTTTTTATTTCTACCTATAAAATACGTCCCTAAGGCGTAATCAGGTATATTTTTTTGAACCAGGTCAAAGTACTTTATCCAGAATAAAAAGATACGCACAAAGGTCTTAACACCTAAAGAAGCGGCTCTGCTTTTGACAAAGGATTGAAAAAAAGAAGTAATTGACCATAACAACGCACTTCCAGCCCCGGAAGTAGGCTTGACCTCTATCAGTTCAAATGATGAAAACAACCACCTATGACCAAGTTGAGTATACCGCTGAAAATCAAAACACCCCATATGCACTTGCTGCATAAATGGTATGGCAGAAAAGACCAGGCCATCTTTTTTTAGGACTCGTGATATCTCAGATACTGCACCCACTGGCTCAACCACATGCTCTAAAACAGCAATGATAAAAACTGCATCAAACTGACTATCTAAAAACGGCAAAGAAGTAACATCACATACATAATCCACTATCTTGGATTGAATTACATCTGTTACAAGTGCGCTACCACCATTCGAAACAATCTTTTGCTTAATTGAGTCGTCGTCACCTGCCCCAATAATTAAACAGCGAGACCTCGCATCCAATGAAGAAATAAAATTACATAAGGCTTTATCTTGAAGCTTGTTTAGTGTGATATCGGGCAAATATTTACTAACAATAGCACTAACACCAGAGCCAAAGCCACTCGATGTCAAATCAAGAGATGTATTCTTACTAAATAAAAGATTTGATTTGGACAGTAAAACAGGAGTGTTACTCACTACCAAAAAAAGTTCATCACAATTATTACAGACAATTTCATCTTGTCGAATAATCTCTATCAATCCCTTACAAGTTGGGCAAATTAATTTAATTTCACTCATCGCAAAAAACTTTTATATAGAGTTGAAAAAGATAGCAACATAGCATCCAAAGAGTAACGATTCATTATGAACTCCTTAGAGCTTTGAGATGGACTAATTCCTGCCTTCTTAAGCCAACAAAGAGCAAGATCTCCATCCTTATTGTTTCCTTCATTTGTAGAATATTCACCAAGTAATTCATCCATTACTGGTAGGTTGATAGTTGACACATTGACCCCAGATAATATAGCCTCCATTATTGTCAAGCCAAAAGACTCGGATTTCGAAGTGGAAACCAATAAATCAAAACAAGGGTAGATCTGTGATATATCAGAGAACTCCCCCAACAAGGTTACGCTTTGCATTAAATTGTATTGATGTAACAAATTCACTAGCGCATGATTATCCGCATGATTGCCCTTGCCTATTAGATAAAAACGGGTTTTTGGGTGTAACTTAATTAACGAGGATGCAATTGAAAAAAAGCGAGGATAGTCTTTAATATGATGAAACCTAGAAACCATACAAATATTAACAAAACTTTGGCTTGACAGATCAAGCGTGCAGGTTTTGTTGCCGCTAAATTTATTTATATCCAAGCCATTGTATATAACCATTGATTTCTTTGCACTATAGCCAGCGTTAATGTGTTTCTCCAGAGAGCATTTAGATACAAATGTAATTTTGTCCGGAACAAATAACGACAGCAAGCCAACAATTTTTTTTAAAGGATTTGCTTTTTTAGGAAAAGAACCATGAATCGACCAAATTACAGAATAGCCCATAAACTTAAATAATCCTGAAAGTGCGTGAGATCTATAGAGGTAGCTGTGTATCACTGTATCCTTTCTAGAGCCTAGCAAAAACTTCGAAAGAACTCTAAAAGACAATACCTCAACTCTTATGCCATTTTCAATAAGCTTGTGAAGATAAATTCCTCTCTTTGAAATGGTAACAACTCGATGGTTGAAGCTATCATTCAAACCCAAAATTGTTTCATACATAATCTTTTCTGCGCCGCCATTCTCAAGTGCATTTATAAAATGAATAATATTCATACTTCCTTAATTAGCTTTTGAATTAATATAATATTTTGACATTTCACTTGAGCCCATCTTCAGCCGGGCCATCTGCCCAAAATACAGACCTATAAAAATATATAATATAATTTGCGTAGAAACCAAACCTGTGAATAAACTCAACACAGCAATATTTGCTATCACCATCATCAGCAATTGATTTGTCTTGTCATGCCGATGACGAAAAAGCTTAATAAACATAGAGAATATCAGTAATACGTAAGCTGCCCCCCCAAAAAAACCGAGCTCTGCAAAAATTAAAGCGTATGCGCTATGTGGCTCGGTGCCATAGGGAGAAATCACTACATAGTTGGAGGGGCCGATACCAAAAAAAGGATTATTAGCAAAATAATCGAGAGCGGCTACCAACATATCAAACCTTTGCATTGAATTGCTAATAGAGCTACCAATCTCGAGAGAAATGATTGTATATATGTAATCAAAAGCAAGCCAAAAAATTAGAAGCGTCAAAACTATGGTCAATAATTTTTGCTTTTTATTCAATGAAATAAAAAAGATAAAAAACGACACAATCATTGCCAGCCAAGCAGCTTTTGATTCTGACAACAACGCCGCTGCGACTAACAATCCAAGAGATAAAAGAAATAAAGCTCTAACAAAGAAACCAGAAGACTCTTTTATAAAAAAGAGCCCAATTGGGAAAAAAATTGCTGCATATGTTGCTACTGGATTTGCACCTAGAACAGAGTCAAGCTTGCGTATTTCATTACCATATATTTGCCCCATATCTAAAAAGAACATCATATATAAAATTGAGAGGCACATAGCACAGGCGCCCACATACATGGCAAAAAGAATCTGTTGGGCTGACATGTAGTAAGTTGAGATATATGAAAAAACATAGGAAATACAAATGTAATACATAAGCCTCAAGAGATGCATTAACATTCTTTCCGACATAAATCCTATGTTAGCAAGAATACTTAAAACCACAAAAAAGAAAAAAGAAAAAAGAAGCGCTGACACACAAGGCGAAGACTTTATCGATAGAGCAGTATGGCCATAATATCTAGTTACAAACAATAAACCAAATAATACTATCAAAAAAACAATATCGGACACCTTAAAGCTTCCGATTATTTGGAATAAATCACCAGCAGGATTGGCTACAGAGGTGGCCGTGATTATTAAGGAGATTGAAAATATTAATTTGAAAGTATTTTCCGAAAAACTCTTCATTTTTTTCTCATTAGCATTAGGAATTTAAGCACGCAGGATCGGTACACAAATTGCATTTGATACGGAGACATTAGAACAGAAAAGCATAAATACAAAGCTGAAGAAAAGTAATTTTTACCATGCTTTTGTGAAGTAGCTCTATAGTAAAAAATTTGAGAAAAGTAAAACAATTTTTTATAGACTTTATTAACAGACTTAACTCTTTCTATTTCTTCATTAGAGTATGGCAACACCCCTTTTTCTAAGCGGCGAACATAATTAAACATTCTTCTTTGCACCAAACCATTTGTAAGGGCCGTACCGCCTTTTTTAGATTGTGTCCTAAATTTCAACAATGGTTTTGTAGTCATCCCCACCTTAACGCCCTTCTTTACGGCCCTCAAAAGGCAATCATAATCTTCTGCCGGAGCTAAATCTCTATAACCTTCTAGATCCTCATAAATGTGTCTATACAGCAACCATGTTGGGTGCCCTAAAGTAGATTTATATTTTAAATATTTTACAATTTGCTCTGGAGTATAAAAGGAGCTGCACCCCATCTCTCTCCCATCTTCTGTAATGTACTTAACAGGCGATCCCACAAAATCCAACCCATTATTGAGCAGAAAATCTACCTGACACTCAATTCTTTCTGGAAGAGATACATCATCCGCATCCATTCTTGCAATTATTTCTCCAGTGGAATTTGCAATCGCCTTATTTAAAGCATACACAATTCCTTGATTAGAGTTATTCTTGAATATTTTAATTCTATTGTCATCTTTTTCTAGCTCAGAAAGTATCTTTAATGAGTCATCTGTAGAGCAATCATCTACACATATTATTTCTAGATTTGAGTATGTTTGATTCTGAATGCTTACAATAGCTTCTTTCAGATAGTCCTCAGCGTTATAAACAGGAATAATAATCGAAACTAAATCGTTAGAAATCATGCTATTGAATTCAAAGCCTGTTCAATTTCGGAATCTTTTGCATTCACAGGAAGCTTTATTAGATACACCTTATTGGTTTCAATAAATGCCTTTTCAATCAACAGCTCAGTGGCTCTAAATTGTAATGAAGTGCTTCTTTTTGTAAAAGCATCATACGCCAACATTAATTTATGATATTCAGCCCACTCGTGATGCACTATTGATGAAATATATTTGGCCGATTGTTTTCTGTCTTCCGTTTTGTCAATGCTTTCAACAGAAATGTCGGCACTTGATGTTCTTTTAATTATTACAATTATGTCTAGCTTTTCGCCTACTTTCGGTATTTGATCTTCATTAAGAATATCACTCACCGCAATCGTCACATAACCCTTTGAATGAGTGCAAGAATCGCCAATATTTCCAAACTTCCAACCAAACCTATCAAGTATCTCTAGTCGAATTCTTAATACTATCCTCCAAAATAATGATGGATACAAAAAATATAACTTTCGGGGCAAGCGGCCTTTTAGATACTTCTCATAGTGGTATTTATAAACACACATTGGCCTATGATAAGGAAAAATATTATTATCCGCATCAAGCAAAACTAGGTCATCACCATAAATAGAGGTTTCTGGATTCTCAGACAGTTTTGAGACCAAAAATGTTTTACCTATACCACCAAAAGCAGGAACTAGAATGTTTTTCCCTTTATGCTTAAACGCTGCCGAGTGAACTAATGTTTTGCCACTTAGAACAACACATAAAAAATATAAAAAATGTATTGATACACCAAAAATGGAGTTGAAGCCGTAGTAAATAGAGTTTTCAGTTATTCTGAGGCTGATTTGTTTATCAAGAAGGTGGAGTTTTTGATTGTTGGATGTATATTTATACACACCCGGCACAAGCTCGTATTCTTTAACGTTGTCACAAATAAAAGGCTCAAGAATTATTCTACTGTACTTCATGTCGCCAACCGATACACCCACCAAACCCTTAAGCTGCGTGTGCAGCAACTCATCAATTGCCTTTCTTTTCTTTTCGCTAAATTCCGCGGAAATAAAGATTTCTACACTATTAATGGTGCAAATTTTGTCATAATTTTCTACATTCATATTTAGTCCGTTACCAAGAGCTAAGAAAAAAGCATTTTTTTTGATTGACTTACTGCATAAATCAAAATGCACAACTGGCTAACAAGTGAAGCAATAATAACGCCAAATATTCCTAAAATTGGAGTTATAGAAACACTAATAGCAAGATTAATTATCAATCCAAAAGTAAGTGAAATTTGTATGTATTTTGTTCTATTAAAATAAACAAAAACGTATCCATAGTAGCCAATAATCGCAGTAAGCATAAAATTAAGAATAATCAAATAGTTGTACTGGAATGCCTCATGATACTGATCGCCAATCAAAAGCTTATAAATTTCCTCGCCCAAAATAAAGTCCAATATCAACAAAATGCCAGTCAATAAAAACAGATAAACGGTTTGTCTATTAATCATCCTCCAAGTAGTGTGTTTATCACTTGCTTTAAAAGATTTGTATATGTAAGGGGTATACACAATTGCTATAGTCGAGACCACTAATAAATTATATGCACTTGATAATTTATATATTTGAGAATACAGCCCCACCTCAGTTGTGCTATAGAAATACTCAAGAACCCATCTATCTGAACTGTACATGCCCCAGCTCATCATCGCCACAACAAACCATGGATAAGAGACCTTAATAATTCCCAAGAATTCAGTCAAATTTAACTGCGTTACAAACCGTATTTTTGGCTGTCTTTCTGAAAAGTAGCAAGCAGAAATAATAATTAAGGCTATAAGATGAGATGCGAGAAAAATTTCAATCCTGTCACCCTTTGCTATAGAGAGGTAAATAACTGATATGCAAAAAATAGTAACTGGATAAAGCCCTTCAAAAACACTGTACTTTACCGGGCGAAACGTATGCTGAAGTACTCCTGAGTAAATAGCTTTATAGAAAAACAGTAGTGATGCAATAAATATAACCACCCATTGAGTAAGGCTAAACTTTGTGTCCTCTACAAAAAAAACAATAACAGGCGATACAAGAATTAAAATAAACAAGGCAAAAATTATGTATGCAGTGTTAATCTTATTGGTCGACAAACCGACGTCCACAATGTCTTTCCTTGTAAACTCTCCACTAGCATACGGCACGAAACCCAAAGAGAAAACCGTTGTCAACAACATTATTATTGTTAATGCCAACTCATAAACACCCAAATTGTCTGGCGATAAATAGTGGCTAAAAGCAATATACAACAAAAATGTCGACAATCCAGATAGCACTTTAAGAGAAATAACAATAAGAGATTTTATAAGGTTAGCTTTCATCGGGAAAATCTCTTGTATACGACCCTCAAAATGATCAGAAAACTAATGAACAAACTAAAAACTTTATAATGATTTAAGCAGATGAAAGTCTGGGCAGTTCTGGTATTACTTATTTTTACAACACCTTTTATTCTCTGGAGTTCAGACAGCCTTTGTACCGGTATTGCCAATGATGCAACATCTATATAATTAAATACTTTTCTAGCAATCCTACCATAAGAAAACGAATCCATTTTGATAATGTAATTCGACGAAACATGTGCAGCCAAAACACTCTCTATGGCATCACTGTATACAACGCCTTTTTTCTTGAATATCACATAATCATAATTTTTAATATCCTCCCATGCTGGCTGGATGTAATTTTCAATATAAGCAACTCTAGCCTTATTAACTTCAGGCTTGCCTTCTTTTATATTGAGAACTTTTATAAATAACTCGCTGTAGAGGCGGTCGTAATCATAATTATGACGGATCTTTTCTCGAAAACTATTGGCAATCCTTTGTCTATCGTTATCATTAGATAACAACTCTTTAACGCTTAACAACAACTCTTCTTTTGTAGAATAGGCCAATAAATCAGATCTTTCTTGCAATTCATAATCTTCAAAAAATGCCTTGTATCTTGTTACAATTAAAGCTGTTCCCGTCTTTGCTGCGTCAAATGGCTTTGCATTAACATGGAGTAATTCTTCGTTATCCTGTGACTCTAATAATGCTAGAACAATCTTAGATTGTGCTATTTCACCGTAGTAATCTGAGTTATTGATGTAGCCTTTATACACATCATTGTCAAAATATCTCTCCCACTCTTTGCCACCATATATGATTAGTTTGATGCCATTCTCACAAAGGTATTTCAGTAATTTAGGTCTATTCCCATACGCTTTACCTATAAAAATAACATCATTTTTTTTAGTTGCCGACAAGTAAAAATCAGAGTCATGCATAGAGATTGAAATTGGCATACAACGAGTGTTAGGATTAACAGTTAAGTATTTCTTATACTCATTTTTTTGATAAGCAACTGGAACAGTAAGCAAGCCAAGGTAATTAACATTAATATGAAAATTGTTTTCATCATCACCCAATACTGAGGCAACAACAACATTGCTATTTGTTAAGCGCAGTATAGTATCAGCCGAGACAAAATTAAACCATTCTGACGAGGTAAAAATAGCAGTAATCTTATTTTCAGCTACAAAGTTGAGAAATTTCTGATTAACCTTGTCCGGACCACAATAACAACCAAACTTCTCCTCAAACTCATAGATATTCAAATAGACGCTGTCTTGCTTATTAAGCGCTCTCTTGATAGATGGAAGTCGCTCCAATGTATAGTGGACATTAGGCCTCATATCCAGAATACATAAAACTTTTACCATTGCTTATATGTGTAAACCTGACCTATTAAGTTGAGAAATAACCCTACTACTTGGTCTTTGATAAGACTGCCTTTTAGGTAAGAACGAAGTAGCCACCCTCTAACTCTGTAATAAAACCTTTCAGAAGGTTTTGGGCTTTTAGTAAATACTGGAAACCTTGTAACCAACTGAGACTCAACAAATGAAAATGGCACTGAACCATTTGCCTTTTGCCCGTCATAGTCAAAAAGGTATTCTACAGGCATGCTAGGATGGTGTGCAACACTGAAGCAATCCTCTCTAAGCAAAATAGCATTTGTTACTGTGCAAGCCACAAGTTTATATCCTTTTTCAATTGCTAACCTTTCGAGTGCTTTGGCTGAGCACCTTAAAAAAATTTCTCCCTCTGGATCAAAATAGTCAATATATGGTGGTATGTAATTGTTGAACTCAATTACAACAATTTGCGGCCTGATTTTCTTGATATTTTTTAATACGTGGTAATCAAATGAATCTATGTCGATAGACAAAACACCCACATCAACCAGATTACTTGGGAGTTTAGACAAAATCAACTCATCAACTGAATTATTACCATCTATCTCTAAAAAATCTGTGACAATGTCTACATTCTTAAAAGAGCCATATTTATTTATGAGTGGACTAAACCTCTTTGGATTCGCTTCAACCAGAATCGCATCCCAAGACTGATCATGCCATAATGAGTATGTATTTGAAAATGTTACCCCGTCACCAGCGCCCACTTCAAAACAACTCTTATTGATTTCAATATTGCTTGTTTTGATTAAAAACTCAATAATGCCATCTTCCCCATATTGGGAGGTATTATTCTTAGAGTATTTATTTAATTTTTCTAGCATCTACTTCTCTTCGTTAAAGTTAAAATTTGAATTGTTATATTCAACAATTTTTTCGCCGCCAAATGATAATTTAAATTGGTCAATGTTTTTGGTGCTACCATCAACACTAATGCCACCAAAATCATAGTACTTTTTGCCCGAACTCTTTGATTTCTGAATCTCATACCAATGCAGGGCCTTGTTACCTCTCCCTATCAAAGCCTGCATTTTCTTACAGGTCTCTCTATACAAAGACCCAGAATACAATAGCCTTACTCTCAATTTATCTACAATAAGCGCATGCCGTATCAAGCAAGATTTGTCAGCACTTTTCACGGAAGTAAAAATAAGAGCTTTAACCTTACTAAAGGCAATTAATTTAGTTTTATTTGCCTTGCCAATACCGAGGCCTTTTGCAAATACATTATAAAAATTGCAAAATTCGTCAATATCTTTTGATGAGGGAGAGTCGTTCCAAATTAACTCAATACCATCTTTATTAGATTGTCTGATGTCGTATCGATATTTTTTTTTGATTTTGCCAAAAATTTCTTCCTCATCTCTTTTTAAATCAATCAGTAATGTTTCGACTATCCGTTTGCGAAAACCACTTTTTTGAGATTTAGATTGAATAAAAATATTAATAAGACCAGTGCTTTGAATATTATCTAGCTCTTGATTGTAAAAATAATATTCATTGATTGGAAGAAAGAATTTCTTTCTTTTTATGTGAATCATATTAACTATAAAAATCAATAATTGCGTGGCATATTCTTAGAATCTCATCATCAGTTAATTGAACCGCTGATGGCAGCCATAAGCCTTTTTCACCCACTAAATTTGCAATCGGATATTTACCAGCAATGGCGTAAGCCTTTTGCTTGTTGATCGGCGGGTACATAACTCTCGAGCCTATGCCTTTTTCTTTTAAAAAAGTTATTAACTCATCTCTATTGTCAGCCAGACAATCAATAAACCAAGGTGTTGTGTTGTCTAAGTCCTGTTCAAATAGACTTAGCGCTTTCACACCATCTAAACCCTGCATATAACGGCGTAATATTGCTTTTTTTCTTTCGACTCTTGCCGGCAGCTTTTTCATCTGCTCAATGCCAATACAGGCTTGCAGTTCGGTAAACTTAAAATTGTAGCCAATTGAATCGTGGATGTCATTACCACCGCCCGAACGCCCAAAATCTTTCAGTCGGCGTAATTTGTCTGCGACCTTATCATCGTTTGTTACAATCGCCCCACCCTGGCCTGTTGAGATAATCTTGGGCGCCGAGAAAGAAAAGCTTCCAACCAGGCCAGCAGTGCCGATATGTCTGCCATCGGGATAGTGCGAGCCTAAAGATTGCGCAGAATCCTCAATAAGAATTAAGTTCTTTTCTTTACATAACTCTTCAAATGCTTTAATGCCTGATGCCGGATATCTGCCATTGGCAGAAACCAACATTATTGCTTTAGTTTTTGAGGTAACAGCCTTTTTCACCAAATCAATATCAAGGCACAACGTTTCAGGCTCAACATCAATAAATACGGGGTTTGCACCAAACAATTTAAGCGAGTTAGGTGTTGCGATCATTGTGTAGTTAGGGACAATTACCTCATCGCCAGCTTCAACGCCAACTGCAAGCGCTGCAAGAGTTAGACTAATAGTACCATTATTAACCACCACACAGTGTTTTGCACCAGTGTACTTTGCAATCATGTGTTCAAATTTTTCAGTTCTCTTAAACTCTGTGATGAAGCCGTCTTCATCCATGTACTCACAAACCGCCCTCTTCTCTTCTTCTTCAAAGAGTGGGCGCATTTGCATAATAAAATCACTCATAATTAATTATTATTTGTTAAATTTTTTCTTATCGGTATCAACATCAATAAATGGCCCGTTCTTTGACTCAATAATTTGAGTATCGTCTTCAAGAATTTCATAACCGTGTCCGCCATAGCCAAAAACTGCAAGATCGCCCTGATAGAGGACATAATCTTTGAAAAATTCTTCTTCCTCAGTAAAGAGAAGCACTTTAACCGAGCCTCGTTTGACATAAATAGTCTCTTGCGTGCGAGTTGCATTTCTGTCAAACTCTTTATGGATATGAGAATCTAGCTTCCTACCCTTGTCGTACCACCAAGACCCCACCTGAACAAACATCTCATCCGGAGTGATGAAATTCAGCCCTTTAACCCAGTCCGAATCTCGGTAAATAATCGAGATAATTTTTCCATCGTGTTCAATTTTTTCCATTATTCTTCCCTTGTCTATCTCTGCCAGAGAGTATTGGTGAACCTGATAACCATTTAATGCCGATCGATTCATCATCCCACTTTAAAGAGAACTGCTCATCAGCATCAATATAATCACCCTCGTATGCCAACTTGTAATGATAAACAGCTTCCACACTATTAACATAGTATGCATTGCCCATATTTGGCGGAATGAGCACAAGCTGCTGATTATCACTGTTAATCATAAAATCTTGCCATTTTAAATAAGTTGGAGAGTCCTTTCTAAGGTCAACCACCACTTGCTGAATTTCTCCATGCACGCAGGTGACCAACTTCCATGATTTGGTATCACCGTGTATGCCCCTAAGGACATTGTTTTTCGAGGTGGAAAATTTGTCGTGCTTGAAATATAAACCCTCTGGCAGCAATTCTTCAACTTCATCTTTTAGAAAAGATGTCCAAATATTGCCACGTGAATCTTCAGACATTGATGGCGTAAGAATCCATACACCCTTGATAATTTTTGATTCTTCTATCTCGAAATCAATACTCATTCCTTACCACCAAAGCCGTCATTTTCAAGATCATATCGTACCATCCCAGAGATTAATTCTTTAAATGAAACTTGCCTTTTCCAACCGAGCTCTTTTTCTGCTTTTGATGGGTCGCCAAGCAATAACTCAACTTCTACAGGACGAAAATACTTTTCATCGATTTCAACCAATACTTTACCCGTGTTGCTGTCTATGCCTTTTTCCTCGACTCCAGTACCTTGCCATTCAATTGAAATACCCACTTCTTCAAACGCCAATTCCACAAACTCACGAACTGTATGGGTTTCACCAGTGGCAATGACATAGTCTTGTGGCTCATCCTGTTGCAACATCAACCACTGCGCATAAACAAAATCTTTGGCGTGCCCCCAGTCCCTCTTTGCATCCATATTGCCCAGAGTTAAAACGTTCTGCCTGCCTTGCTTGATTCTTGCAACAGCCTGAGTGATTTTCTTTGTAACAAATGTCTCACCACGCCTTGGAGATTCATGATTAAACAAAATTCCATTGCAAGCGAACAAGCCGTAAGATTCCCGGTAATTAACCGTCACCCAATAGGCGTATAACTTTGCAGCACCATAAGGTGATTTTGGATAAAAAGGAGTTGTTTCACTTTGGGGTTCTGTACCCGGGATACCGCCAAACAACTCTGATGTTGATGCTTGATAATACTTGCAATTTGGCCCCAAGTCACGAACGGCGTCTAAAAGACGTGTGGCTCCCAACCCAACCACGTCTGCCGTGTATTCGGGCACTTCAAATGAAACGGCAACATGAGACTGAGCGCCCAAATTATAAACCTCATCGGGCTTAATCTTCATCATCAGTCTATGAAGATTGCTTGAATCGGTGAGGTCACCATGATAAGTAAAGAGTCGCTCATGCTCAAAAATATGGTCGATGCGCTGCGTGGTAAATACAGAAGAGCGTCGCAAGATGGCGTGAACTTCGTAGCCTTTATCTAATAAAAGCTCAGCAAGATAAGAGCCATCCTGACCAGTAATACCTGTTATAAATGCTTTTTTCATTGATTTTTCCTATTTTCTTTAATTTCCCATTCCCAAGCGTGGGATATTATTCTCTCTAGAGAGTTATATTTAGGGGCCCAGCCCAGTTCTTTTTGGATTAAAAGTGAGTCCGCTATCAACACATCCGGATCCCCGGGCCTCCTTTCTGCTTCAATTGCTAAAACATCTCTTCCCGTAACCTTAACCACTGTATCAATCACATTTTTAACCGAAAAACCATTCCCGTTTCCTAGATTGTAACGCTTACTATTGCCGCCATTTGTAAGCCAATTAAGTGCTAGTACATGCGCTTCACACAAATCAAAAACATGGATGTAATCACGCACACATGTTCCATCGTCGGTAGGATAGTCATTGCCAAAAATAAACACATTTTTTCTTCTGCCTGATGCCACCTGTAATACGATGGGTATTAAATGCGTTTCCGGTATATGCCTTTCTCCGATTTCGGCGTCAGGGTCAGCCCCCGCAGCATTAAAATAACGCAATGCAACTGACTTTACGCCATAAGCAACCTCATAATCATCAAGCATATTTTCAATTACCAACTTAGTTCTGCCATAAGGGTTAATTGGGTTTGTAGGATGTTTCTCGTCAATCGGCATGTATTTTGGCTCTCCAAAAATCGAAGCTGTCGATGAAAACACTATATTTTTTACATTAGAGCTAATCATTTCATCTAATAAATTCTGTGTATTGGTAACATTATTCCTATAATATTTACCAGGATTTTCCATTGACTCTGCAACTTGACTATAAGCAGCAAAATGAACAACAGCATCAAAAGAAAACTTATCAAAAACATCTTTCAATAAAG
>Ga0206681_10000545_pt1 | contig 19956 bp, 20 predicted proteins | sample M150012015metaG_FD_161048 | JGI IMG/M metagenome (GOLD analysis project Ga0206681, IMG submission 161048) | Ammonia-oxidizing marine archaeal communities from Monterey Bay, California, United States - M1 500m 12015 | ecosystem: Environmental > Aquatic > Marine > Intertidal zone | place: USA... | reverse complement strand
GCCAACTCTACTGTTAGCTGATCAATCGCGTCGTTTTTTTGTTCTTTAGTCATACTAAGCTATTTGTGCATTTACAAATTTTGTATCCACCTGAATACTTGGACTCATAGTTGATGATAAGTAGATGCTTTTGACATAGGTACCTTTTGAAGATGAAGGCTTAAGTTTGACCAATGTTTTGATCAATTCATCAGCATTATCTCTGATCTTGCTCGCCTCAAAAGATGCTTTTCCAACAGCCGCATGAACGATTCCATATTTATCAACTTTGAAATCGATCTTACCTGCTTTCACATCATTTACTGCTTTTGCAACATCCATTGTTACTGTACCAGTCTTAGGGTTAGGCATTAATCCCCTTGGCCCTAAAATTCTACCTAATGCACCAACTTTACCCATCACCGAAGGCATTGTGATAATCACATCGACATCAGTCCAGCCTTGTTTGATCTTATTGATGTATTCATCCAAACCAACATGATCAGCTCCAGCATTTTTAGCTTCTTCTTCTTTATCAGGTGTACAAAGCACCAACACTTTCACATCTTTTCCTGTTCCGTGGGGAAGAGAGACTGTTCCTCTAACCATTTGGTTAGCTTTTCTTGGATCAACCCCTAATCTTACGGCAACATCAATAGTTGCGTCAAAATTGGTGTTCGATACTTCCTTTAAAATTGAAGAAGCTTCATCCAAGCTGTACGCTTTCTCTTGATCAAATTTGGACAATACTTCTTTTCTTTTCTTACTCAGTGCCATTGTTATTCAATTTGAATATTACGCGGGTGCATTCCCTCCTCTGACATTAATGCCCATTGAACGTGCAGTTCCAGCTACCATTTTCATGGCAGACTCAACTGTAAAACAGTTCAAATCTTGCATTTTATCTTCAGAAATTGTCCTTACTTGATTCCAATTAACCGTAGCTACTTTGATACGATTAGATTCAGCCGAACCCTTCTTTACTTTCGCAGCTTCCAATAATTGGACTGCTGCGGGAGGAGTTTTAATAACAAACTCAAAAGATTTGTCTGCGAAAACAGTAATGACACAAGGAAGCACTTTGCCGGGTTTATCCTGAGTTCTAGCGTTAAACTGCTTACAAAACTCCATAATATTCACCCCTTTGGCACCTAACGCAGGTCCCACAGGAGGTGATGGATTTGCGGCTCCACCTCTAATCTGTAACTTTATTAGTCCAGCTACTTCTTTTGCCATTTTTATATATAATTATGGTAACTCAGTTTCAACGGGAAGCATTAATCATCTCCACCTCATTACCTATTAGCCTTCTTTTTCTACTTGCATGTAGCTAAGTTCAACTGGCGTTTTCCTTCCGAAAATCTTCACCATCACTTTAAGCTTTTTCTTGTCTTCATTGATCTCCTCAACGACTCCATTAAAGTTATTGAAAGGTCCATCAATGACCTTCACTGTTTCTCCGACAACAAACGGAATTGTTAATTCCTCATCATTTTCAGCAAGCTCATCTACCTTACCAAGAATTCTGTTGACTTCAGATTGCCTAAGAGGCATTGGTTCTCCGCCCTTCTTCGCTCCTAAAAACCCAATAACATTCGTAACGCCTTTTATCACGTGAGGTATCTCTCCAACCAGACTAGCTTCAACCAGCACGTATCCCGGAAAATAGTTCCTTTCTTTAGAGACTTTTTTGCCATTTCTTATCTGATATACTTTCTCAGTCGGGATCAGCACTTGCTTCACGTAATCTGTCAGTCCAAGTCGATCGATTTCAAGTTCAATGTAATCTTTCACCTTCTTCTCCTTGCCGCTTATGGCTCGGACAACATACCATTTTAAGTCAATATCAGCCATTTTCATCATAGGTTAAATAATAGGTTTTGGGTTCACAAAATTATAGTAGAACCCAAGGATACCTCTCCAAACCACTTCCCCGTCTCTTATTCCGAATGTGTAATCCATTATCCAAACTAGCAAAGCAATAATAATGGAAGCAACTAAAACAATAATTGCACTGGTTTGGAGCTCTTTCCATGTAGGCCAAGACACCTTGTTTAACAGCTCATCTACCGTTTCTTCCAAATATGATATAAGTTTCGCCACTTTATTTATTTATTTCTTTCTTTCTTCAATCGTCATTAAGAACCTCTTTGCACGGGCGGAAAGATTCGAACTCTCGACCTTTGGTGTTGGAGACCACTGCTCTACCAGCTGAGCTACACCCGTAAAACGACAAGAAAGGTGAGCCATATATGCCCCACCTTTTCGTGTCAAATAGTGTCAATTACTCAATAATCTCAGTAACCTGACCAGCTCCAACTGTTCTGCCACCTTCTCTGATCGCAAACCTAAGTCCTTTGTCCATAGCTACAGGAGTAATCAATTCAACTGTAATTGTAACGTTATCACCAGGCATTACCATTTCTCTACCATCCTCCAGCTCAATAGTACCTGTAACGTCTAATGTTCTCAAATAAAACTGTGGTCTATACTTATTGTGAAATGGAGTGTGTCTTCCACCCTCTTCTTTCTTAAGGATATACACCTCAGCTTTGAATTTTTTGTGTGGAGTAATTGAGCCAGGGGCAGCAATCACCATACCTCTTTTAATGTCTGTTTTTTCAACACCTCTTAAAAGAAGACCAACGTTTTCCCCTGCTCTACCTTCGTCAAGTATTTTTCTAAACATCTCAACACCGGTAACCGTCGAAGTCATTTTCGCATCTTGAAGGCCAACGATATCCACAGAATCACCTGTATTAATGATTCCCGTTTCGATCGCGCCAGTTGCAACAGTACCTCTACCAGTAATTGAGAAAACATCTTCAACTGACATCAAAAATGGTTTTTCAGTATCCCTTTCAGGAGTTTCGATCCAGCTATCTACTTCATTCATCAATGCCATTACAGAATCAACCCAGTTTTGCTCACCGTTCAAAGCGCCTAGTGCAGAACCCTGTAGAATCGGAGTATCGTTATAACCATAAGATTCTAACAGTTCTCCCAGTTCCATTTCCACTAATTCAATTAGTTCGGGATCATCAACCATATCCACTTTGTTCATGAAAACAACGACTCTAGGTACATTAACCTGTCTTGACAACAGAATGTGCTCTCTTGTTTGTGGCATCGGACCGTCAGTTGCAGCACAAACCAATATTGCGCCATCCATCTGAGCAGCACCTGTAACCATATTCTTTACGTAATCCGCATGACCAGGGCAATCTACGTGAGCGTAGTGCCTTGCTGTAGTTTCATACTCAATATGTGCGGTATTTATAGTAATACCTCTCTCTTTTTCTTCAGGAGCATTATCGATCTGATCGAAATCTTGCTTTTCAGCAAGTCCCGCATCTGACAATACCTTGGAAATTGCCGCAGTAAGGGTAGTTTTACCGTGGTCAACGTGACCAATAGTACCGATATTTACGTGCGGTTTTGTTCTTTCGAAATTCGCCTTAGCCATATCCTTAGATGTTTAATTTATTTTATATTTATTATTAATTCTTACCATAAAAAGAGTCAATTAAGACCCAAACTTTGTTTTCGAATTGCAACCCAATTCTCCAACCCTTTCTACTTCTCGGGGTGGAATCCTTACTGTTCCACGCTCCGCTAAATTCCTTCAAAGAGCCAATGACGGGAATTGAACCCGTGACCTCTTCCTTACCAAGGAAGCGCTCTACCCCTGAGCTACATCGGCTTAAAACTCCCAACCGTTGTAACAAACGAAAAGAAGAAACTCGGGCTTCTTCTTCCTGTTCTTAGAGCGGGAGACGAGATTCGAACTCGCGACATTCAGCTTGGAAGGCTGATGCTCTACCAACTGAGCTACTCCCGCAATTTTCTTCAAAAACGCTGACAAAGATAGTAAAAAATGTGGGGAGAGCAGGATTCGAACCTACGAAGTCGAAAGACAGCAGAGTTACAGTCTGCCCCAGTTGGCCGCTTTGGTATCTCCCCCAACTCTTTCAGCGAAAGAATGATGAGCCTCTAGAGGGACTCGAACCCACGACCTGCTGATTACAAATCAGCTGCTCTAGCCAACTGAGCTATAGAGGCGGAATACGATGTCAAAATGCTGATTTTAAGTTGCCTATTGTCAAAACAAAAACAGACCTTTCCGTGAAAAGGTCTGCAAATGTATAAACAATATCGTTTTATACAAGCGTGGATTCTATTTTTTCTCTATTATCGGGTGGTATTAAATGAATAGAGGTTTATAAGGCCACTTTGCCTTTATGTTTGCTGATTTGACGTCTCAGGGCCTCAACAGCTAGATCCGTTGCTTCCTCAAAAGTCTTACATTGTTTCTTCGCAAATAACTCCTTGCCCGGAATTGCCAATTTAATCTCGGCAATCTTATTCTCATTTGTAGCATTTTTATCAACCTTGAGATAGACCTCAGAATCAATAATACGATCATAATATTGGCTTAGCTTTCCGACTTTGCTTTCTATAAAGTTGACAAGATCTTTGTCTGCATCAAAATGAATGGATTGAACTATTGTAGTCATATTTTTCCTCCTATTTTTTTTTGGCCCTGGGATGGGCTTGTGTATGGATGTTTTTCAGCCTCTCAATGGTGTTGTGGGTATACACTTGTGTTGCCGATAAGTTTGCATGTCCTAAAATTTCCTTAATTGCATTTAAATCCGCCCCGTTATTCAACATATGTGTTGCAAACGTATGTCGTAAAACATGAGGACTTTTTTTATTGGCAGTGGTTACAACTCCAAGATAATAATTTACTTTTCTGTAAACAAATTTATCATACAGTTTATCGCCTTTGTCAGTAACAAATAAATGTTGTGTATCTAACAACGTGATCTCCTTCTTTTTATTCAAGTAGTCCTGAATTAATTTCTCCAAAGAGCTTCCTATTGGAATGATTCGTTCTTTATTCCGTTTACCCAGAACCTTAATTGAATCTTTTGACACATCACTTTCTTTAAGCCCTATTAGTTCTGACAGTCTGATTCCTGTTGAATAAAACATCTCCAATATCAAACGGTCTCGAATGGACGAGAATTCATCAGAAAACAAATTCTCATGAAAAAGCATCTGCATTTTCTCTTTTTCGACGAAATCCGGTAATTTCTTAGCCATTTTTGGTGCTACAACCTTTGTCATTGGGTTATTCTGAACCCATCCCTGTCTCAATGAATACTTATAAAAGGATTTTAATGTCGAGAGCTTTCTGTTTACTGTTCTAGCTGAGATTCCCAGCTCCATCAAACTTACAACCCAAGATCGCACCATTTGATGACCGGCTTCCAACAGATCATCGACCTCATAAGCTTCGGACAAATACGATTCGAACTGACACAGGTCCCTAGAGTACGAACTTATCGTATGCACTGAATACCGCTTCTCGAACTTTATGTACTCCAGAAATTTTTGTTTCAAGAATCAGAGGTCTAATTTAATTTATCACTGTACCACTATTCCCCGTGTAGCCACGGTAGTTTAGGCTAGAATTCAACAAAAAAGGGAAGCTCCCGCCTCCCTTTATTACGTATCTAGAATACAAATGTTTCTTAACCTTCCTCTGTTTGCATTTTCTGCTTGTATGCCGCCTTCAAAACCTCTTCTCTTCTTGTTACGGACGGTTTTTCGAAATACTGTCTCGCTCTTAGCTCCTTCACCATTCGAACTTTTTCAAATTTCTTCTTGTACTTCTTAAGCGCTCTTTCGATCGATTCGCCTTCTTTTACTGGAATGATTAACATATTCTTTTTCTTAATTCTTTAATTTCAGGACTGCAAATGTAGATTTTTTTTCAATCCAACAAAAACAAACTACTTTTTATTCTTTCATTACCTCTCTGGAAATTACAAGCTTCTGAATTTCGCTAGTTCCTTCTCCTATAGTACATAATTTAGCGTCTCTGTAATATTTCTCGACCGGATACTCCTTCGTATACCCATAACCTCCAAATATTTGAACCGCTTCATTAGCAGCCCTAACTGCAACTTCCGAAGTCATGTATTTCGCCATGGCCGAAATTTTAGTACAATTTTTCCCTTTGTTCTTCAGATCTGCCGCTTGGTACAATAGCAACTCAGAAGCCTCAATCTCTGTAGCCATATCAGCCAATTTGAATGATATCCCTTGAAATTTTGAGATCGGTTTTCCAAACTGCTCTCTTTCCTTAGAATATTTAACCGCTGCCTTAAATGCCCCTTTTGCAATACCAAGGCCTAAAGCACCTATAGAGATCCTGCCCCCATCAAGCACTTTCATTGCCTGAACAAATCCTTCGCCTTCTTCACCCAAAAGCTGATCCATGTGGATTCTGCAATTGTCAAAGAACAAGCCACCGGTTTCAGATGCCCTCATCCCAAGTTTATCTTCCTTTTTCCCAGCCGAAAATCCATCCGTTCCTTTATCAATAATGAAGGCACTCATTCCATGAGCATCACCCTTTTCTCCGGTACGAACAATTACAACAGCAACATCTCCTGTAATGGCATGAGTTATAAAATTCTTACTCCCATTTATTACATAATGATCACCATCTTTAACCGCTGTGGTGTTCATTCCGCCAGCATCTGACCCGGTTCCTGTTTCTGTTAAACCCCAAGCGCCTAGATATTCCGCAGAGGCCAATTTCGGTAGATACTTTTGCTTTTGAGCTTCATTTCCAAAATACAGAATATGACCCGTGCAAAGTGAATTATGTGCCGCGACTGACAATCCAATTGAGCCGCATACCTGTGAAATTTCATCTATCACTGTTACATATTCATTATAACCAAAACCAGAGCCTCCATATTCTTCCGGCACAAGCACTCCCAGAAGCCCCAGTCCACCAAGTTTCTTAAACAACGGCAGTGGGAATTCCTGTGATTCGTCCCATTTCATCACGTTGGGTCTTATTTCTTTTTCAGAAAAGTCTCGGACCGTTTGTGCGATCATTTTCTGATTTTCACTATAAGAAAAGTCCATTGATTATCCTTTAACTGTTAATAATTCTTTATTGTCAATATTTTGCTGCAATATTCTTCTAATCTAACTGAGCCTCCCAGAAATGTCAACCCTATCAGAAAGCTGAATCCGGCAATCTCTCCCCCCTCCATTTTGATTAATTCTGCTGCTGCTGCTGCCGTACCTCCGGTTGCAAGCAGATCATCATGAATTAACACGTTCCATCCATTTTCAATGGAATCCTGGTGCATTTCAATTGTCGCATTCCCGTATTCCAGATCATACGAATAGCTCACCGTTCTATAAGGTAGCTTTCCCTTTTTCCGTATTGTAATGAATGGCACATTCATCGCCATTGCAAGTGGCAATCCAAACAAAAACCCTCTACTTTCTACCCCCGCAATCGCATCAATTTTCAGATCTGATACCCGCGATTGCATTTCTACGACCAGATCCTTACATAGCCCTGGGTTTTCCAGAACAGGCGTTATGTCTTTAAACATGATGCCCGGCTTAGGAAAATCAGCTATGGTTCTTAATTCGTTATCGAGACGTTCTCCTATACTCATTCTATTGGAATTAAATAGGGCTGCAATTTTACATATAAATTTTCTGAAATCAAATCCATATTGACAATGTCATTGTTGGACAGGAACAAGCCGACGGTTTCTCGATGAAAAATAATGGATTCAGCAGCTTTCTTGGAGATATAGGGGTGTTTCTCTAGTTCTTCATAGTCGGCCGAGTTCAGGTCTATCATTACCCAGGATAGCTCCTTGACGGTTATCTGCGCTTGAAATTGAACATAAACGATGGTGTCAATACCATAGGTTTCAAGAACTTGTTCTTTTTTACAAAATCCACCAAGCAGGTCTCTGAATTTAATTATTTTATGAGCTCTGACCTTTCCAATTCCCGGCAGCTTAACCAATTCGATCGAATCGCACGAATTGATATCCAGAACTGAAAGCCTCTTTTCTGTCGGACTCTCCTTACGTATGTGAATAAATGGTTCCAACATATTGAATCTTGCCGAGTCGATCACATAGAGTTTCAGTAGATCTTCGGGCTCTTTGAACCGTCCGGCTTTAGCTCTATACTTGAGTATTGATCTTGCCTGTTTCTGACTGAAACCGAGCCTAATCCAACCTTGTTCATCGAGCTCATTCGGATCAAAATTTTGCAATAGAAACGCTGAACTGTCATGTTTGAGTCCCGAATCCGTAGAGGGCTCCAGCATAGAACTGAGATCTAAAGATTTGAACTGATCTGCATTGTTCGTTAAATAGTCACCCAAACAAACAACGGCTATTGCACATAAAATCAGCAGCAACAGGAATATCAGGCCATTTCTTTCGCTGGCGGAGTAGTTGAAGTATGACTTTAATTTATTGAACATATAAAAGGGCAGCCAATGGCTGCCCATAATATAATGAAGTTTTAAATGACTTCTCTACGCTCTAGAAGCCTTAAGTGCCTTGATTTTAGCCTTGTATGATTTGAGTTCTTTTTTCACGACAGGCGCTAATACAAACAATCCGATCATGTTTGGAACAAGCATCGCAAAGATCATTGCATCCGAAAATCCAATTACCGATCCAAGGCTAATTGCCGACCCGATTACCACGAAACAACAAAACAATCCTTTATATAAATATTCTGCCCATTTCTTTCTTCCGAATAAAAACGACCAAGCCTGAAACCCATAATAGGACCATGAAATCATAGTAGAAAAAGCAAACAAAACTACTGCTCCGGTAAGTATTATCGGGAACCAAGAAATAGATTGTTCAAATGCAGCTGACGTAATTTCAACTCCTCCGGACACTTCCTGTCCATAAGGAAACAACCCTCCGTCTAAATTCGAAATAACCAGAACCAAGGCTGTCATCGTGCACACTAATACAGTATCAATAAATGGCTCTAATAATGCAACAAGTCCTTCACTTGCAGGGTTTTTAGTCTTAACTGCAGCATGGGCAATAGATGCAGAACCAACTCCAGCTTCGTTCGAGAATGCTGCTCGTCTGAATCCTTGGATTAACACCCCAATAAACCCACCTGTAATTCCTGCACCGGTAAATGCACCGCTGAATATCTCACCGAAAGCCGTTGGAATATCGGAAATGTGCATACCCAAAATTATTAAAGCCGCACCAACATATATCACAACCATGAAAGGAACAATTTTATCGGTCACTTTGGCGATTTTCTTAATCCCCCCAATAATAACAATGCCGACTAAAAACATCATTATAAATCCAAACCAAACACCCATCCCTGACATTGGCGACACTTTTGCCGTTTGTATAAACTCTGATTTGGCCAGGGTTTTTTCGTTCCCCGAGTTGACAGAAGTTAGTACTACACTATCTCCTTTTATTGAATCAACAATGTATGGAGAAGTCAACCCGGCTACAATAACTTGAGCGTCAACGGTCGTTTGAACATCCATATCCACCAAAGTGGCAACATCTGTTGATGCTACAAATCGGCCTTTATCCATTGTTTTATCAATTTCATTGGTATCGGTGAGAACTACCTCAGTCTCCGTAAATGACTTTACTACATAGCTTGCAGTATCAACCTTTACTGTTTTGCCAACAACTTGTGCTTCATCAAATTCAGCAATTGCTGCTACATTGGTTTGACTGAATGCCTCAACCTGCATGAATGCCTGATTGGCCTGAAACATATTTCCTCCACCAAAAGAACCACCAATACACATGATTGCAAAAACGACGGCTAATACTTTACCAAGTCCCGCCATTTTCTTACTAGCCAGGCCTTTTTTCAAGTAATACATTGGACCGCCATATATGGTTCCGTTTTCATCAACCTCTCTGTATTTAACACCTAGAGTACACTCAACGAATTTTGTAGCCATACCAATTAGGCCAGCAATGATCATCCAAAAAGTAGCTCCGGGTCCGCCTACCGATATTGCTACGGCAACTCCAGCAATATTCCCCAGACCTACAGTTGCCGAAAGTGCGGCAGTTAAAGCTTGGAAGTGCGAGACTTCTCCTTCGCCTTCTATTTCCTTTTCTACTCGGATAGTATCTGGATTATCGCCATCTACAGTATGAACTGCATCTGATACTGAAGGAGTGTCTCCGTGCTCTTCTAAATCATCATATTTACCTCTTACAACTCCTATTGCTGTGAAGAATCCTGTAAAATTGATAAGCTTAAAATATAATGTGAAATACAATGCCGCTACAACAAGGACTATTAGAACCCACGGGATTCGATATGCGGCAGCAGAAATCGTAATCTTAGTCGTATTTGAATTAGAAGCATCCTGTTTAGATATCATAAACATACCGTCTTCTACACGCGCTAGACCTAGATCAACAACTAGCTCTTCTCCGACTCTTCCTTCAACTTCAAATCCTGAGAACTTTATTGAATCGCCATCTACTTCTTTTGCATATCCTTTTACAACTGTATCCGAAAAATTCAGAACTAGCTCTGTTTCTACACTTCCAATCGGGATTGTGGCGAAAACACCACTCACAAACCAGCCTGTATAGTTCCCGAATTGCTCGTCTATTTTTTCTCCAAGTCCTTCTTCTGATTCTTCACTTACTTGTGCAAATGAATTAGATGGTGCTAACACGGCAAAAACTAAACTCAATGCAAATAGCTTCATGAATCCAGGCTTAACCCAAGTTTTGAATATTGATTGATCAGATAATTTCATGATTGTTTTTTCAATTCAATTTGTTGACTTAGAAGTTCAAGCCCTTCTATGAATGATTTTGGTTCGTATCCTAACTCTTTTTTCGCCTTTTCAATGATAAATCCAGTCCTTGGTGGACGCTTAGCTGCCTGATTCAACAAGGCAGATCTAATTGGACTAATGATCGAGGTGTCTAAATTAAAGAAATCTCCGACTTTATTGACCAATTCGAGAATGCTCATGGTTTCTTTTCCGGATAAATGATATATCCCCTTTGCTCCTTGATCGGCAATCAACACACATCCTTTTGCCAGATCTTCAGCAAGTGTCGGGGATCGAAACTGATCATCCACCACATTAATTGGTGTTCCCTTTTCCAAAGCTTCTTTTGCCCATAGCACCACATTGCTTCTGCTCATATTTTCGGCAATTCCATATAAAATGATCGTTCTTGCAATTGTCCATTTTTCCAAATTGCTTGATTCGATCAATTTCTCTGCGGCATACTTTGAACTTCCGTAGTAGCTAATTGGATTGGGTACAGCTTCTTCATTATACGGTCCATTGGCGCCGTCAAAAACGAAATCTGTGGATAGCTGTATAAAATGTGAGTTGGATTGCAGACATCCCTTAAGCAAATGCTCTATGGCTGTTACGTTCAATTCCCAGCATTCCTGTTTTTTACTCTCGCAAAGATCAACATTTGTCATTGCCGCTGTGTTGATGACAATATCAGGACCAACAGAACTGAACAAAGAGTCGATCTCCTCAGGAACAGTTATGTCAAGTGAATGATATCGGTCAGCTGACAGTCCACTGATTCGATTTGGACCTTTTGAAGTTGCCACAAGTAGATACTCATCCCGTTCAAGTAGTTGTGATATAATTTTCTGCCCAAGAAGGCCATTTGAACCTGTAATTAAGACCCTTTTCTTTCCCATTTATTGTATACCAAAAACGCTGTTGAGCTCCATGATCTGCTCAGGTTTACCCAATACGATCAGCATACTGCTGGGTATTATCTCAGTATTTTCATCAGGATTGATAATGTAGCTTCCGCTGGGATCTTTAAATCCAATGATGTTGCACCCTGTGCGGTATTTTGCATTCAGGTCCGCTATGGTCTTGTATTTCGAATCAGCCGGCAGATTATCGAATGAAATGGCTTCTAATGTCACGTCAGATTCACCTTGAATAGTTATGTTATCCAGAAATTCGATCACATCTGGTGTTACCACTAAAGACGCCATATGAGACCCTCCAAGTGAATCGGGCATGATCACATTGTTTGCGCCTGCGATCTTCAGTTTTCTGACAGATGACGGACGCGAAGCCCGGGAAATTATGGTTAGCTTTTTATTGGTTTCTCGTGCCGTAAGTACAACGAACAGATTGTCTGAATCAGAAGGTAATGTAGTGATGATCGCACTTGCCTTATAAATACCGGCCTTGATCAGATCTTCGTCCTTTATTGCATTTCCTTTTAGAAATGGAAATTTCTTTTCGCTCTCAAACTTGTCGATAATTGTCTGATCTTTTTCTATAACCACAAACTTCTTGTTGTGAGCCACTAACTGAGATATTGCCTGCGTGCCCACTCTTCCATATCCACAGACAATTACATGATTGCTAATTTTATCCAAGTTTTTTATCATTCGTTGTTCTTTAAAATACTGTCTGTATTCGCCACCTACCAAATAGGAAGTGATCGATGTTAAAGCATAGGCAAATGTACCAAAACTTGTAATGATTAAGAAGGCAGTAAATAGTCTCCCATTGTCAGATAGCTCACCAACCTCATTGAATCCTACCGTTGACACGGTAATGATGGTCATGTAGAACGCATCTAAGAGTGTAAAATCATCCTCGATCAGCAAAAAACCGACTGTTCCCACCACCAAAACAAGTGCCAGTAGAAACATAGCATAGAAAATTCTATTAAAAAATCGAAAATTAAATAGCATAGTAAATCAGAGATCCCAAATACTCTTTCTTCTGCGGCTAAATTTAAAGAATTTTTTATGTTCTAAAACAAAAGCCATAATAAGGTAAACAACAATTGGCGAACCTAAGGTCAGAAAGGACAAGTAGATAAAAAACAATCTGATATTACCTACTCCAATTCCTAATTTTTTACCCCACCATTCACATACTCCAAAAGCTCGTTTTTCAAAATAAGATAGTATGTTTCTGATCATCTGGCTGTGAGTGTTTTAGAACTAAGTGCACAATTTAAACATTTTTTATCACTACAATAGTTAAGATAAAGCTCAAGCAATGCCTGAGAATCATACCCGTTCTTACTTTGCACATTTAAATTTTCCCACATTCGGGTTATTCTGTTATTTTCCTTTTCAACACTTTCCATTATCCGCATTGCTTTGTGTAACAAATGTTCGTTGTCGGTGTATTTGCCATAGTTGTACAATACCGGAACAACAAGATTTAAAATCAGCATGTCCACCGTGGATTTTCCAAATGGGCCTATTGAATTTTCACCTCTCGAATTAAAAGTTAAATGGGTAGAAAAATATCCTTTTGGTGAAACAGTAAACAGGCTTTTTAATTCTTCTCTTGAATTTGCTTCCAGAACTGAATGAAAAAGACGAGGCCTGGCTACCAACAAAGCGGAAAGTTGAGCAAGCCTGACGGTTGGGAAATTTGCCGGTCGAATTCTGGAAAACTTCAATTGAAAATAATTTTTCTTTAGTCGCATTCTTTCCTTTTGATATTTATATTCTCTCAGCAATTTTTTTGCATATTGTACAGAGGCTTTTTCCAATAGATTGGCTTGCCCGAAGTAGATCGCTTCTACTGAAAAAGCATCGTCTCCCAATTTATTTATAAGAGATAGCGGTACCGATTTTGCCAATTCAAAAAATTCAGTCGAATTGACCCCCATTGCTGCATACTTAAAAAGGAGCTGATAAAAAGTTTCTTCCCAATTAAAAACATTGTGACTTAGCTCCTTCGAAATTTCAACAGATTTTCGATCCAATCGTTCTACTACCAATCTGTCCTTAGCTGAATTCCAGAAAATAGAATCAACTTGATCCAGCATTGATTGACACGGGATTTCTGCTTTAGATTCCATAATTGACCGGTAATTGACAATTACATACGGATCAATTATATCTTTTAAGACTATGGTTGGAATCGGTTGTTTCTTCCTGTTGATTATTTCAACATCATTGTTGTATACAACATGCAGTATAACATTATCATACAGCTTACTTTTTGAATGGTTGTGTTTCAGCCAATCAGAGCCGTTAACATGAATTTCAATACTCCCGGCAAACTCGATTTCGTCAATCCTTACACGCCCCTTAAGAAAATCCGGACCTTGGTTGTCATTGCTTTCACCAAAATCAATAACGGACACTATCGCCCCTGCTGTACTCAAAATAGGACGGTTTGGAAGCCTTTTCATCTTCCAAATGAATTGCAATACATCTTCTTTCATTCGCTCAAATAGCGGACAAAACAACGTAATCTATTTATGTGATAATATTATATCAATCCTGCATCCTTCAGATGAAATGCCATTTGTTCTTGTAGCGCAAGTGCATTTTTTCTAGCTGCCGAAGCATAATTCTTTTGATCTGAGGCATAGATAATGCCTCTTGCTGAATTGACAAGAAGACCGCAATTGTCATTAAACCCGAACTTAACAACTTCATCAAGACTCCCCCCCTGTTCACCAACACCGGGAACTAAAAGAAAAGCATTGGGTGCTATCTTTCTAACTTCAGATAAAAGTTCAGGCCTTGTTGCACCAATGACAAACATCATATTTTCATCAGTACCCCATTCCTGAGATTTATTAACCACTTTCTGAAACAATCGTTCGCCATGTTCATCTGTTTGAAACTGAAAATCCAAACTACCTTGATTCGAGGTCAATGCTAATATTATCGCCCATTTATTTTTATGCGCTAAAAATGGTGTGACCGAATCTCTTCCCATATAGGGTGCTACAGTAACAGCATCAAAATTGTAGGTTTCGAAAAATGTTTTAGCATAGTACTCGGAGGTATTTCCAATATCTCCTCTTTTAGCATCTGCAATGGTAAATATTTCCGGCGGAATGTAATCGACAGTCTTCTTTAGTGTGTCCCATCCGCTAGAGCCAAGCATTTCATAAAAAGCGATATTCGGCTTATAGGCGACACACAGATCTTTTGTTGCGTCTATTATTCCCTTATTGAACTCAAAGGCGGGGTCTTCATAATCGAATAAATGTTTGGGAATTTTATTCAAATCTGCATCCAGACCTACACATAGGAATGACTGTTTTCTTTCTATTTCCTGTATAAGTTGTTCTCTAGTCATTTATTGTTCTTCCTGGCCTTTTAGTTTTTCAGCATTTTCAGCCATTTTAAGCGAATCAATCATTTCTTGGATATCTCCATTCATGAAATTAGTTAGATTATAAATGGTCTTGCTGATCCTATGATCTGTTATCCTACCCTGAGGGTAGTTGTAAGTACGTATCTTGGCTGATCTGTCACCCGAAGTAACCAAGGACCTTCTGTGGGCCGCCCGTTCCTCCTGAGCCTTTTCCAGCTCTATCTGGTACATCTTTGAACGAAGCATTGTTAAGGCCTTTTCAAAATTTTTGTGCTGAGATCTTCCATCCTGGCACTCTGATACAATTCCCGTAGGTATATGTGTTAATCTCACCGCTGACTCCGTTTTATTTACGTGTTGTCCTCCTGCGCCTGAAGCTCTGTAAGTGTCCCTTCTGACGTCTGCCATATTTATTTCAACATCCACTTCTTCAGCCTCTGGCATAACCGCAACTGTAATTGCCGATGTGTGCACACGGCCCTGTGATTCCGTTTCCGGAACACGCTGAACACGGTGCACTCCCGATTCAAACTTTAGAATCCCGAACACGCCACTACCTTGTACACTGAGGACTATTTCCTTATATCCTTTTATTCCCCCTTCGTTCGAATTAATTATTTCAGCATTCCATCCTATGTTTTTAAAATACATCAAATACATCCGGTATATGTCCTCAACAAAAATACAGGCCTCGTCTCCTCCTGTGCCTGCTCTTATTTCCATTATTACATCTTTATCATCTTCCAGAGATTTAGGGATCAGCAATACTTTGATTTCCTCATCCATGTCACTTTTCCTACTCTCCAGTGATTCCAGTTCCAATTTGGCCATCTCCTTGAATTCAGCATCGACTTCAATTTTAATGATCTGTTTTGAAGATTCAATATTTTCGATAACGTTTTTGTACTCCTGATAGGCTCTTACTATTGGTTCCAGATCTTTGTATTCCTTATTTAACTTGACATACCGTTTCATGTCAGCAATAACATTGGGGTCGACAATTAGTTTTGCCACCTCTTCTCTTCGAATGTAAATTGCCTCGAGTTTATCCAGTATACCACTCATGCCTACTTATAAATAAATTCACCGTATTCAGATCTGATCGAAAGCATTTTTTCTCCTTTTTCAACCCTCCCCACTATTTGCGCATCAACACCAAAACTCTTAGAAATTGAAATAATTTCCGCTGCTAATTCTTCCGGCACATACAATTCCATCCGGTGACCCATATTAAAGACATTATACATCTCCTTCCAACCTGTATTTGACTCTTGTTGAATCAATTTGAAAAGTGGTGGTGTTGGAAACAGATTATCCTTAATTACGTGACCTGAATCTAGAAAGTGCAGCACCTTAGTCTGTGCTCCACCGCTACAGTGGACCATTCCATGAATATTTGCCCTGTGTTCTTTCAAAATACCGGCTATTATTGGTGCATAGGTTCTAGTTGGCGAGAGCACCAATTTTCCAGCATCCAGATCCACACCATCAATTTTATCGGTAAGCCCTTTGGACCCTGAATAAACCAATTCTTGAGGGACGGCAGGGTCAAAGCTTTCGGGATATTGGGACATTAGCACTTTTGAGAACACATCATGTCTGGCTGAGGTCAATCCATTGCTTCCCATACCACCATTGTATTGCTTTTCATACGTTGCCATTCCAGAAGAACTAAGACCTACAATTACGTCTCCCGGCACTATTGTATCATTAGAGATCACTTCAGAACGTTTTAATCTCGCCACTACGGTACTATCAACAATTATTGTTCGTACGAGATCACCAACATCCGCAGTTTCACCGCCTGTGGATCTGATATTAACGCCATATTGGGTCAGTTCTTCTAATATTTCTTCTGTACCTCTGATTATTGCTGAAATTACTTCACCAGGCACCAGGTTCTTATTTCTCCCGATCGTACTGGAAACTAAAATATTGTCTACTGCCCCCACACATAATAAATCATCAATATTCATGATCAACGCGTCCTGGGCAATTCCTTTCCAAACGCTAACGTCTCCTGTTTCTTTCCAATACATATAGGCGAGAGCTGATTTTGTACCTGCACCATCGGCATGCATCACAATGCAATATTCTTCATCCCCGGAGAGATTGTCAGGTACAATTTTGCAAAATGCCTTAGGAAAAAGTCCTTTATCCACATTCTTTATTGCTTCATGCACATCCTCTTTGTCTGCTGAAACACCCCTCGCATTGTATCTAGTTTCTATCGCCATTATGTTGCAAAAATAAAAAAGCCCCACGTTTGTGAGGCTTTATTACTAAATAAGTTTGTTTTATTATTCTGAGCCACCGGTTGGCTTGTAATCGAAACTTAATACTCTAAATTGAGTTCGCCGATTTTTTTGGTGTGCTGCCTCCTGCTCCTCTTTTGTTGGTAATTTATCAATCTCTCCACATTCAAATTTGGGTCCTCTTGGCTGTTTTTCACCGTAACCGACAGGCACCATTCTGTCACTTGGAATTCCCTTGGAAATCAAATAATCCACACATGACTGTGCTCTCTTTTGTGATAATTTTTGATTGTATGAATCAGATCCTCTACAATCCGTATGAGATTGCAACTCAATTACGATGGTTGCGTTTTCTATGAGTGTACTGTGCAAATAATCTAAGGAATCTTTAGAATTAATTGTCTCATTTACCTGCAACGCCCATTTATCCAGATCATACCTGACTTCTGGAAAATCTATAACAACATCTTTTGTTGCAGGCTGAATTTCATACGCTGAATAAAAGTGTTTCCCCGTTGTTCGTCCTACGGTTGAAACACTACCGTTTCCAATTAGAAAGTCTGTTTTAGAAATTTCAATGGTGTAGTTTGTTTCCTTCTTTATCAAACGAGTTGAGCTCTCCTCTTCAAATTTGAATTTCCCAGTTTCGTCCGTTGTCTTTGTTACACTTGTACCGTCGGAACCAACCAGTGTTATAGTAGCACCAGGTACAGGTTCGAAAGTCGCTTTATTTTTAACTTCGATCTCCCAAGTAAACATGATCTGAGGAACTTTAAAGCTGTAAATATCATCGTGTCCCTTGCCGTTGATTCTTGACGATGTAAAAAACCCCTTTTCTGTATCACCTCTATCGAACATAATACCAAAATCATGTTCGGAAGAATTTAAAGGGTATCCTAGATTCTCTATATTCTCCCATCGATTTTCACCAGCTTTCTGTGCTTTGAACATATCTAATCCTCCCATACCTAAATGACCTGTTGAAGAGAAGTACAGTGACCCATCAGCTTTTAGATGCGGGAACATTTCGTCTCCCGGTGTATTAATTACTTCGCCCAAGTTTGATGGTGGGCCCCATTTTTTTTCTTTCCTTTCCCACTTGGTCATCCAAAGATCTTTTCCACCATATCCTCCAGGCATATCAGAAGCAAATAACATTATCTGATCATCCGAGGATAAACAAGGATGGCCGACTGTAATCGTATCGCCGCCATCTGGCTTAAGTCCAATACTTGTAGCTGCTTTCCAATTACTCCCTTGTTGCTGAGACATCATAATATCACAGCCAATGTTATGTTTTTTTTCCCTGGGGCACCGTGTAAAATACATGATGTTCATTTTCCTATTAAAAGTTGCCGCTCCTTCATTATCCTCAGTATTAATTGATGAAGGCATAGGATTTGGCTCACTCCATTTACCATTATTATCCCTAGTTGTGGTCCACAGATCCATAAAACTTTCACCGGTTCTATCATCGATTTCCGCTCCGGTAGATCCTTGTCTTGAGGAAGAGAAGATCAATTGATTGTATTTTCTATCACAGAAAACGGGAGAGAAATCATACTTATCGGTATTCAATTGAACCTCCGGCACAATAATGTGTCTTGTCTTGTTGTTGATCCATTCTTGAGATTTTTCGCATGCTGCTAATCCATCTTCAGCCATTTTGACCCCGGGTTTCAGCTTTAAGAATTTCTCGTACTGCTCTTCGGCATCCTTGTATTCACCTTCTTCTTTAATAACTTCTGCCAGTTGGAAAATAACAAGAGGGTTGATCTTATCGTATTTAAGCTTAATTGCTCTTCGATAGTAAGTTTCTGCTTGAGTCGGGTCAACCAACATTCTATAGCATTCCCCTAGTCGAAAATTAATCCTTGCTTTATCAGCCGGTTTTGCTTTAGTTTCGGCTTTTTTATACGCATCTATAGCTGAAAAGTACTGTTCATTCGCAAATTTTGCGTCAGCCTCTTTCACAAAGTTCTTTTGAGCGTAATTCCCCCCAACAGTTAACACTGACACTATCAACACCGTAGCAATTCGTTTAAATAATTTCATGTAATAATTTACTTATGCTTTCCTTAAAATCGTTCATCGGACAAACGAAAATAAGTAAATATTTTAATTCATCAACGAAAACTATACCACATTTGACACAGTATGGTATTAACCGAACCGTTAATTGTAGAAGTTAGCAATCGCACTTACTTTTCATTTTCACGCAATACTGTTACGTGAAGTCTATTCTTTTAGTTAGCAAATAGCATTTCCCGAAGCTTTGGTAGTGGCCAATATTCATCGGCAACCAACAGTTCAAGTTTATCTGCATCGTATTTTATTTTATCGAAAAAAGGTTTAACCTTATCACAATAAGCAATTGCCTTTTTTTCGACATCTTCAACAAGATTCGCCTTTTTTCGTTCCTCAATCATATCTTCAACATTCTTCTTAATTGAGGTAAATCTGTTTGATATCTCTTTGATCAACTCACGTTGAGCAGTAGTAAACCCCTGTCCTTCCGATTCACTCATTATATCCATAATACCCTCGACATTATTAACAAGTTGAGTTTGATATTTTATTGCCGCAGGAATCACATAATTGAATGAAATATCACCTAAAATCCTCGCTTCAATCTGAAGTTTCATTATATAATTCTCCATTTCGATTTCGTGTCTGGCATGAAGCTCAACTGAAGAAAGCACATTCAACTCTTCGAACAGCTCTATGGTTTTACTGTCGATCATCGCCGAAAGCGCC
>Ga0206681_10000541_pt1 | contig 19987 bp, 18 predicted proteins | sample M150012015metaG_FD_161048 | JGI IMG/M metagenome (GOLD analysis project Ga0206681, IMG submission 161048) | Ammonia-oxidizing marine archaeal communities from Monterey Bay, California, United States - M1 500m 12015 | ecosystem: Environmental > Aquatic > Marine > Intertidal zone | place: USA... | reverse complement strand
GCAATTTAGTGTCCAACATTATGATGTATGATTCTATTGCTAGTGGTATTACCGAAGAGGGTAAGGAGATTGTCATTACCGCTTTGCCGCTTTATCATATCTTCGCCTTAATGGTGAATTTCTTCTCGTACTTCAAGTTTGGCGCTTTGAATGTATTGATTGCCAACCCGAGAGATATGCCGGGTTTTGTTGCAGAGCTTGGAAAGTGGAAGTTTAGCGCGATTTCAGGTGTTAATACCCTCTATAACGGCCTACTGCACACACCGGGTTTTGCTGATTTGGATTTTGATAATCTTAAGGCTGCTTGGGGCGGTGGTGCGGCCATTCAGCGTGTTGTCTCAGATAAATGGTTAGAGCTTACAGGGCAGCACATTAAAGAGGGTTATGGGCTCAGTGAAACATCGCCTATCCTCACTCTTAATCCGCTTGGTGTGAGACATTTTACTGACACTGTCGGACTGCCTATGCCATCAACCGAAATCACGCTCAGAGATCCTGCGGGCAATGAAGTCGCGGACGGCGAGCCAGGTGAGCTATGGGCGCGAGGACCGCAGGTGATGAAGGGATACTGGCGCAATCCAGAGGCTAACGCCGAGGTAATGACCGAAGACGACTTCTTTAAAACGGGCGATGTGGCAATACTAACCAAAGAAGGTTATTACAAAATCGTTGATCGCATTAAGGATATGGTGCTTGTCTCTGGCTTTAACGTTTATCCAACCGAAATCGAAAATATCATTGCTGAAATATCGGGTGTTGTTGAAGTTGCGGTGATTGGTGTGCCAAATGAAAAAACCGGTGAGTCGGTTAAAGCCTTTGTAGTGAAGTCAAGAGATGGGCTTTCTGGATCCGAGGTGAAAATATATTGCCATGATAACTTAGCGGCTTATAAGGTTCCAAAATTTGTAGAATTTATTGACGAATTGCCCAAGTCCACTGTCGGTAAAATTTTACGTCGCGAATTGCGCAATTACTAATATTCAATCCTATGGCAAACGCCTCTCATGCACCAATAAAGTCTTTTATATACGTCGCTGTTGGCGCATTCTTAATGGCTCTGGCAGATTTGTTTATTAAAAAAGTAGCTGTATCTGGGTTGAGTATGGTCACCTTGTTCTTTTTTGGAATGCCAACGGGTATGGCTGTGTTAATGTTTTTGGCAAGAGTAAGTGGCGGTATCAAGCATCATCTCAAGCCAAAACATCCTAAAACTTTATTGATTCGTTCTCTTTTATTTGCATCCATGGCTGTTGTTGTATTTAAGGGTTTTCAGCACAACCCCTACTCTCAACAAATTATGTTGCAACAATTGGCGCCAATTATCACCATTATCTTTTCAGTGATATTTCTCAAAGAGAGCATGAGTCGAGCGCTCTACTTTGTTGTTGCGGCTTGTTTTTTAGGCTCTTGGTTGATCATTGATCCAAGTTTTAACTCTGCCAGTGCTTATCTTTTGCTTGGACTCGCTTCTGCAGTTTTGCAGGCCTCAGCGCATACTTACGTCGCCGCTCATCGCCACCATGCCACTGCACTAGGGTTTACCTTCTATGCGATGACGTTTATTGCAGTGATTGGCGCGGTATTTTGGCTAGCAATAGATCGGAGTTTGCCCAATTTAGAGGAGTTGTTATGGATTCAACTAACCACTTTATTTGCTTGTATTGGTATTGCGATGGTTGGGCATGGCCTGCAGTCAGCACGACCTTATGTAGCTCAAGTGGGTGTGATGCTCTATATTCAAACACCTGCTGCTATCCTTTTGGGTTGGATCGTTTTTGGTGAGCAACCTATCTTCAACTCGATAATTGGAGCCTGTTTGATTGTTGGTTCCGGTGTATTGTTTACCTTAAGGGTTAAGTCTAAAAAACAAAATGAATGATGAAAACAATTGTTAAAGAAGATATTCAAAGTGCTATTGGCTATCAAGGCGAGCCTAGTCCTTGGTTTGAGATTGACCAGAGCCGAATAGATGGTTTTGCTGACGCCACTTTAGATCGTCAATTTATTCACGTAAATCCCGAACAAGCCAAAAAAACACCTTTTGGCAGTACGATCGCCCATGGTCTGCTGAGTTTGTCATTATTGCCGTATTTTGCTGAACACTTTGCCATAAAAATTGAAGGTACAGAGATGGCGTTTATTATGGTTTTGATAGGGTGCGCTTTGTCTCGCCCGTAAGAGTGGGTAGTAAGGTGCGAGCGTTGAGTAGGATTGTTGAGGTTTATGAGAAAAATCCTGGACAAATCATTATTAAGTTTGATGTCATTATCGAAATAAAGGGCGAAGACAAACCGGCACTAATTATTGAGTGGCTGATAATGCAGATTTTCTTGCCTGACAGTTAGGTCGCAAGAGAAAGATTGGATTATATTCCAGATGGTTGCGGCGCTCTTAAGGCGATAAACCCTTTTAACATCATATACTGAGCGAAAAAGTATGAGAGTGTTATTAGACTACTGCTAAGATCGCCAAGTTGCTGGGAGGGTAAGAATTTGGTGTAGGCGAAAATACTATTGGCCAAGAGGAGGCTAAAGGCGCTGACAACAGAATATATATATGCTTCAAAATTAACGCGACCATACCTTCCCAGAGCCACCACACCCATTAGCGCTATGATTGCCTGGTACACCAAAACTGGAATCCAAAACACACCCAGGCTTGGAAGCATCAACATATAAAAGCCGATAGCGTATAAGATTACCCCTGCTTGCAAAGCTTGTATTGTTGTATTTTGGCCAAACCAAGCACCCGCCGAGCGATGAAAATAAATAATATAGCTTACATGTGCGACAAAGAATGCAGCCATTCCGCTGGCAAAAAAGACATCGTTAATACCTTGGCCCATTATTAATACATCGCCAAGCAAAGAATAAGTAAATGCAACCAGCAACCAGTTTTGATACTCTTTTTGGCTTAAATATTTAATTAATAAAAATAAGGCTGAACACATTATCAAGGGCTTGGTAATCACATGAAAAATGTAGTTCTTGGCGGTGAATACATTTGGCTCAATGAAGACATTGTGAGCAACAAGATTTAACATAGTTAGAGCAAAAAATATGATGGTAAATATTTTCCAAATATTTGATGTTAACGCCATTTTCCTAATTTAGTTGTTATGCGCATGCTTCTATGATACCCAATGTTTTCGACTCATGCTTAGGGGTGTCAACTATTACCATTTGGACTTTTCAGTAAAATATTTGGACTCTCAATAACAATGTCTTTTTGACTTTCTTCGTATAATTATGGTGAATTAAACGACTTTAATTCATGTGGAAATGTGTGATGACTTCAATCAAAATTAACTTTTTTCCATATAACGCCAAGAGTGCAAGATACGTTCATCTTTATCCCTGACGGGCTGGTCTGAAGAAGTAATCGATCAGGCTTTTGAATTTGCCTCGAAAAATAAGTCCGTCGCCTAAACAACACACCTTGCCAAAGCGAGGTGTGGTTATATAATGACAGTATTGTTAACTAGGCTGACTAATGGCTGAAATTATTCCTTTATTATTTCTGGGTGCCTTTGCGGGTTTTGTTGCTGGCTTGTTTGGGGTTGGCGGTGGCTTGATTATGGTGCCGATCTTACTCTACCTTTTGTCGCCGACTGTCGATCAATCGGTGTTAATGCATACCGCTGTCGGTACAGCTCTTGCGGCGATTGTCTTCACTTCGATTTCCAGTGTCTATGCGCATCATCGGCACGGTGCAATTATTTGGCGGTACTTTATTAAATTGACACCGACTATTTTGCTCGGTGCCTATTGCGGTGCATTTGCCGCAAAACAAATGAGCTTTGATTTCATGCGCATCTTCTTTGCTTGTTTTGAAATTAGTGTTGCCCTCATTATGTGGTTTGGCGTCAGCGCATCGGGACATGCTGACAATTTGGCGCGCTGGGTTTGGATAATTGTTGGTTATATTATCGGTCTAGTTTCAGCGATTGTGGGTATTGGTGGCGGCACAATGACGACTCCATTTTTGACTTACAACAATCTTGCTATAAAAAATGCTATTGCCACTTCTGCGGCGGTTGGCATGCCGATTGCCATTGCTGGCAGTGTTGGTTTTATGATAGCGGGCATTGATGTTGAAGCGGCCACAGGCGACCTGGGATTTGTAAATTTGAAAGCGCTATTCAGTATTGTTGTTGCCAGTGTGTTATTTGCGCCACTTGGTGCAAAGGTGACGCATATCGTCGATAGCAAAAAACTCAAAAAAGGCTTTGCAATCTTTCTTGGATTTCTCGGATTGACAGTGATTTTATTTTAATCAGCTTGCCAAGGTGGCAATAGATCGTGCTCAATGTCTAGATGATCGAGAATTCTTGCAACAACGAAATTAACCAAATCATCGATCGATTTTGGCTTTTGATAAAAAGCAGGATTGGCATCAATAATCGACACACCTAAGCGCGCAAGCTTGAGCATGTTCTCTAGGTGAATAGCCGAATAAGGAGTTTCTCTAGGCACTAAGATAAGTTTTTTACCTTCTTTGATAACCACATCGGCGGCGCGGTGCATGAGATTGTTGGCGTGGCCATGGGCGATCGCAGCGAGGGTGCTCATGGTGCAAGGACACACCACCATTGCTCGAGGCGGGTTGGAGCCAGAAGCAACCGGCGCTGTCCATTGGTTTTTTGAAAAGACTTGGAATTGACCCTCTTTAGCGCCAAAGTAATCGCATAGGTTTTGTTCAATTTCAGCGGTGCTGCTGCCGAGACGCAGGTCTGTTTCCATGCTAATAACCGTACTACCCGCTTGAGAAATCATGATGTAAATCACCTCTTCCGTGCGCACTAACTCACGAATAAGAGCGAGCGTATAAGGCATGCCGGAGGCACCAGTGAGGGCGATTGCGATTGGTTTCATTTTTTCTCGGAAAAATTAAGTGCGGCAGAATTAATACAGTAGCGCTTCCCAGTAGGGGCTGGTCCGTCCGGGAAAACATGACCCAGATGTGCGTCACACCCGTCGCAGCGAACTTCGATTCTGACATAACCTAAAGAGTCGTCTTCAATCTGCCTAATGCAGTTGTTATTGGCAAGCTCATAAAAACTTGGCCAGCCACTGCCGGAATCAAATTTTGTATCAGACTCAAACAGCACAGAATCACAACAAACACAGTGATAATCGCCCGTTTCATAGTGACTGTTATATTTACCAGTGAATGGCGGCTCGGTGCCGCATTCCTGAGTGATGTGGTAAGCCTCAGGGGTTAATTTATTCTTAGTATCCATTCGTGTATTATAAGAGACCTCTTCACATTCTCAACAAATAATCATGGAAATATATCTGGTGGGCGGCGCTGTTCGAGATGCGTTGTTGGGTATTGCCGATATAAACACAGAAAATGATTACGTGGTTGTGGGCGCATCTCCTGACGAGATGCTGTCTTTGGGTTATCGCCAGGTTGGAAAAGAGTTTCCCGTTTTTCTTCACCCTAAAACCCATGAGGAATATGCTCTAGCTCGCACTGAACGCAAAGTGGGTGCTGGCTATACTGGCTTTGAATTTGATACGGACACTACCGTTAGCCTTGAAGAGGATTTATCGCGCCGGGATTTGACCGTAAACGCTATTGCTAAAAACGCGGATGGCGACTTAATAGATCCCTACGGTGGTGCAAGTGATATTCAATCAAAAAAACTCAAACATGTTTCTGAGGCTTTTAAGGAGGACCCGGTTAGAGTGCTAAGAGTTGCACGTTTTACTTCGCGCTTTTATCCTTTTGGTTTTTCGATTGCTCAGGAAACTAAGCAATTAATGAGTGAAATGGTCACTTCTGGTGAGGTTGATGCGCTTGTACCCGAGCGTGTTTTTAAGGAATTATCGTTATCCCTGTCCTATGACAAGCCCGCAGTATTTTTTGATGTATTGTTGGAATGTGGCGCCTTTCAAAGACTTTTCCCTATGCTTGATGCGACAAAAAGCGGTATCTTGCATATTGCTGATATACAAGATACCAGTGAGGCTGTGCGTTTTTCACTTTGGCTCTATCAACAAAATCTTGGCGCCGTTCAAAGTCTGTGCTCTCACCTGAAATGTCCTAAAGAGTATCAACAACTGGCGGAACTCAGTGCTGAGTGGTATCCAATGGCAAAAATCTTATTTAATCAATCTGCTGATGCCATCTTAAGCTTCATTCAAGGCGCAGATGCGTTGCGCCGACAACAGCGCTTTGAGCAATTATTAGAAGTGTTTGATTGTTTGGGAATCAACACCTATCCAATCGAGCAATTGGTTGATGCGTTAAAACAAATCGATGTGTCGAAACTCGACAAAGCACAGATTGTTAAAGAATTGGCTCGCGAGCGCCTAAGCGTGACCCAGCGTTTTCTCGACTCGACACAGTAAATCGTAGTCGCAATAATTACAAGCATTTTTTTCAGGCAAAACGTCTGCGACACCTTGCTGAAAGTCCAGACTGGCTTTGCTTAATGTTTCTTGCCAAGTATTCAATTGCGCATCCCAATCCGGCATTTTTGTTTGCGCTTGTTTGCTACTAGGGAGTATTTCTCTATCTCTGGCAACGGCTTTGAAAACACACTCGCTGGCATTGATTTGTGCAAAGGCAATCCCATCGACTTCATTGCTGATCGCATAGATTGGTAATTGCGCTTGCTCAATCACCTCTCCAGTGATTTGACTGAGCGCACTCTGGCCAGTTTTGTAATCGATAATAAGCTTGTCACCGTTTGCTAGCTGGTCTATACGATCGAGCTTAGTGGTGAAACCCAAGCCATCAATGCAAACTTCAACGACGGATTCCGTGGCGACAACTGTGAAATCTGTTCTTTGTTCTTCGAGTAGTAAGTATTGTTTGATGATGCGAATAATGCGACCCTTTTCTATTGCTTGATAGTTTTGATCAGTAGTGCCGATGGCATTCTGCGCGTGAGATTTGATAAGCCGGTTAATTGATTCGCCGGAAAGTTCTTTAAGTGCTTTTGCAGTTGAAATTTCCGTAAAAATTGTCTCTAGGATTCTATGAATCAACACACCTTGCTCAGCCCTATTTAAACCTAGGTGATTCGATTCAAATTCTTGGATTTTCAAGCGTCTAACAAAGCCCTTAAAAGGACAGCTCATTTGGTCTTGCAGTGTTTGCACCCCCTGTTTGATTACAGTGTTTTTTAGTCGTGGTGCGCAGGTGTCTTTCACAGTAGTTAGTGTTTGCTCTTGTGGTGCAATGGGTGTATTTTCGGCACACGGCTCAAAATCTAGCAGTGGCGTGGCAATTTGCTCTCGACCGTCGTTTGTTTCGGCAAAACTGAAGTGGACTTCATCACTTAGCGCCTTGAGCTTACTGAGCGTGCTAACGGCACTTGTTTGGATGAGGTCAAATGTTGAGCTGGGTAGATGAAATTCACTGCAAATATTGGCGGGAATGAATAATGGAAATTTAACAACACCTGGGAGGAAGTCGCTTGTCATGTTTGACACCCACACCGCATCAAAATGAAGTCCTTCTGCTTCAAGTGCACCCAAAATGTGAATGTTAGCATCACCAGACTGGGGTTGAAAAATCACTGCATCAAAATGCTTTTTGAGTAAGTTAACACACTCTTCAAAAGTTATTTGGCGCCTGAGCGCTGGGTTTTGATTGAGAATTAAACATTCATTTTGAAATTTCTCAAATAATTGATATTCACTACTACTGAGGGCTCTATCCGATCCAAACGCCCAAATATCGAGCAGTTGATAAAGGCTCTCAAGCCAATCCTCGGAAGACGCACGTCGTTTTTTTTGTATCTGACTAATGTTTAATATTTGCTCTTTCAATATCGGGCAATCGGTTATTAGTGCTGTCAATTGTTTGGTGGTGAAACCGCTCTTTCCGCGACCCATTAGCTGGTTTATTAACAGATTGCGGTTATTGGACTCGATATTGGCGCCTTTAATGTAGGGCGAGGGAATTACTCGACAAAGACTGTCAAGCTCGACATTGCCTTGCATTATTTCATGTGACAGGTCAATCACCTTGAACAAGTGGCGAATTAAAGGGTATTGTGAAAGTGAGTTACCCAATGATATATTAAACGGTTTTTGCTGAGTTTCTATTGCATGAGAGCCAAAGACTTCATCAAAAATTGAAGACACTTTGTGTTGTAATTCGCCTAAATTTGGAATAACAACTGCAATTTGATGTTGTGGTTTTTTGCTGATTTTCTCCCAAGACCACTCGGCAATGGATTGTAATTCCATTTCAATTGTGGGGTGGCTTATCGCCTTGTAGGTGTCATTAGCTTGCGGCAATTCCAGCTCTTGGCTTTGTAGAAGGTCAAACAGTTTGTTTTGTTCTGGCGTGGTTTTTTTTATACCGTAATGATAATAATTACCCACTGGTGTTGATTCTTTAAGAGCTTGCTCCATCTTCAAGAAAAGGTCTGACGAATCAATGAGTTGAAATTGTTTTTTTATTTGAGAAAGTCCATCCATCCAGCTTACAAATAAAACCCCTGGAGAGTTCTGATAATTGATAATTTTTTCTTTTGAAATAAAGTGTGTTTTCATCAAGCGGTAACACTTTATTGCTTCATCTGTAACGGCCCCTGGGTTTTGAACTGTACACTTATTGATTAATTCGCTGAACAGTATTCTAAGCTCATGGTCTGAAAGTAAGCGGAGTGAATCCTGCGGGTTGAGTTGAGACCAAGTTTTTTTAAGAAAAGCGGGATACGAGTATATGCTGGGCATTTTGATTGCCCCGAGCTGCTCGATAATTGTGCGTTTAAAGGCTAGTGCTTGGCGATTGTTGGCGACAATGATTGTGTCATCAGCTTGAATGCTTGAAAGGTCAAGCCTAACCCTCATTCCTAGTTCTCATTGGTGTATTCGAACAATCTATCAAGGTGTTGCCATATTTCCTCTAGCCCGGTTTTCTTTAGCGCTGAGAAGAGTTGCACGGTGACATTGGGCAAGTCTTGGAGCGCTTTTTGCACACTAAGTCGAGTGTTGCTTGCGGCGCCTTTTTTTATTTTATCCGATTTGGTGAGAATTATATGTGTGGGTACTTCATTGGAAACACACCACTCAAGCATCATCTCATCATAAGGCTTTAAGGGGTGACGACAGTCCATCACTAGAATCGCTCCTCTTAAACATTTACGCTTTTTAAAGTATTCGCTCATGTCTTTATGCCATTTTTCTTTGATTTTGTGAGGCACTTTGGCGTAGCCATAGCCAGGCAAGTCAACCAAGCGGCGCTCTTGATCAAGCTCAAAGAACACTAAGTGTTGCGTGCGTCCAGGCGTGCGTGAGACTTTGGCTAATTTCTTTTGACCTGTTAAGGCATTAATGGCACTTGACTTTCCGGCATTGGAGCGGCCGGCAAAAATGACTTCATAGCCTTGATCGTCTGGGCAATTTTTGAGCGAAGGACAAGATAAGATAAATTTGGCTTGTCGATATGGATTAGACATAAGTGAGGCGTTGACTCGAGTAAAGATATTATAGAGCTTTCCCTCCACATAAATGCGCAAGTATTTGCCATGTAAACGACGCTAATTTTCGCATTATGTAGAATTTATTGCGGAAAAGGTATAGCTATAGAGGCCGCCACAAGTAACATGTTTTTTATAAATATAAGGAATGTATGGATAACAAGATCTATTTGAAGCGCGAGTATAAAGCGTTTTCGCCAGAGAATGATTTGTCAGAGCCTTTGAGGTTGTATCAGGCCAGTGTGCATCAGGATTGGATCGACTATAACGGCCATATGAGTGAATCGTTCTATCTCTATGCTTTTGGCGATGCCTCGGATGCACTTTTTCGCTACATCGGAATTGACGAGACTTATAGGAAAAGTGGCAAGTCGTTTTATACCGTTGAAACGCACATCAATTATTATCAAGAAGCCTCGAAGGGTGAGCCGCTGTACTTCACCACGCAGTTACTCGGGCTGGACGCTAAGCGCTTACATTTTTTTCATCAGATGTTTCATGGTGAATCGAATGAATTACTGGCAACAACCGAGCAAATGTTATTGCATGTTGATATGAATGCTGCAAAAGCTAGCGCTATCGACGCACCTGTTTTTAGCGTTCTTGAAAATATCTGGAGCGAGCATCAAAAACTGTCAGCACCGAGGCAACAAGGGCGAGTGATGCACATTCCAAGCAAAAAATAAGTCCGATATAACGGAATCAAATTTAGGAGAATTTTATGGATTTTGGCCTTTCAAATGAACAGCAGATGATTATTGACTCTGTTCGCAGTTTTGTTAAGCAAGAGCTTTACCCGCATGAAGCAGAGGTTGAAAAAACCAATCAAATCGATGACGGTGTGGTGGAGAAAATTAAACAAAAATCCATTGAACTCGGCCTTTATGCGGCAAATATGCCAGAAGAGTTGGGTGGTGGCGGCCTGGATTCACTGACGCTTTGCTTAATGGAAAAAGAGCTGGGCAGAGCTAACTTCGGCTTGCAATACATTGTTGCCCGCCCTAGTAATATTTTATTGGCTTGTAAAGACGAGCAGATAGAGCGTTATTTATTGCCAACCATTCGCGGTGAAAAGGTTGATTGTTTGGCGATGACTGAGCCCAATGCGGGCTCTGATGTACGCTCAATGCAGTGCAAGGCTGAGCGCGATGGCGATCACTTTGTTATCAATGGCTCCAAGCATTTTATTAGTCACGCTGACATGGCGGATTACGTCATTTTGTTTGCTGCCTCAGGCGTGGAAGATACGCCACGCGGGCCGAAGAAAAAAATCACCAGTTTTTTAGTTGATATGGGTACGCCGGGTTTTACCGTGGAGCCGGGGTATAACAGCGTCTCTCACAGGGGTTATCATAATTTCATTTTGAATTTTGACAATTGCCGTATTCACGAGTCGCAAATGTTGGGTGAAGAAGATCACGGTTTTGATGTTGCTAACGAATGGCTAGGGGCAACGCGCCTATCCGTGGCGGCGATGTGTCTTGGACGAGCAGAAAGAGCGCTTGAAATTGCCATAGAATGGGCTGCCACTCGTGAACAATTTGGTCAACCTGTGGGCAAGTTTCAAGGCGTTTCCTTTAAATTAGCGGATATGGCGATGGAGCTGCAAGCCGCTGAACTACTAACTCTCCGTGCAGCCTGGAATGACTCACAGGGCAATATGAGCAACAGTGACGCGGCAATGGCAAAACTTAAAGCCAGTGAAATGTTGGCGATGGTATCCGATGAGGCGATTCAGATTTTAGGTGGTATGGGGCTAATGGACGACATGCCATTGGAACGAATTTGGCGTGACCATAGAGTTGAGCGAATTTGGGATGGCACCAGTGAGATTCAGCGCCATATTATTTCCAGATCTTTATTGCGACCGTATGAAGCATAGTTGCAATGAGTCAAGCCAATCTTAAGCGTTTAATTTCACCCAAGACAATTGCTGTTTTTGGCTCTCGAGGCGCTGATTGCGCCATTCGAGAGACTCGAAAAATGGGCTTTAAGGGTGAAATTTGGTCTGTACATCCTCATAGGGAAGTGCTAGAAGGGCTTGATTGCTATAAGAGTGTTCAAGACCTACCAGGCGTGCCAGATGCAGCTTTTGTTGCAGTCAATGCAGATGCAGCGATTGAAATTGTCTCTCACCTTAGCGCTATTGGCGCGGGCGGCGCGGTGATGTACGCTTCGGGTTTTGGTGAAGTTGGCGAGACTGGAGATGATAGAACTCAACAACTTATTAAAGCCGCTGGCGATATGCCAATTGTTGGTCCGAATTGTTATGGCTTTATCAACAATCTAGATAATGTTGCTTTGTGGCCTGATCTTCATGGCTGTCGTGCTGTCGATAAGGGTGTGGCGATTATTACCCAAAGCGGCAATATCGGTCTTAATATGACTATGCAATCCATTGGGCTGGATATTGCCTATATGTTTACTTTGGGCAATCAAGTGGATACGGATATAGCGAATGTGATGGGCGCTATGCTTGATGATTCTCGAGTAACGTCCATTGGGCTGCATATTGAGGGCATCAGGGATATTAAAGCGTTTGATGTTGTTGCTAGGCGTGCTTTAAAACAAAAAATTCCAATTGTGGCAATAAAAAGTGGACGAACAGCGGCTTCGGCAAAAATTGCACTCAGTCATACCAGTTCGTTAACGGGCGAAGATCAACTGTTTGATGTGTATTTTGAGCGTCTTGGTATTGCAAGAGTGGATACGGTGCCTGAATTTCTTGAAACCTTAAAACTGCTCAGTATTATTGGCCCACTTGATCATAATGGCGTTGCCTCTATGAGTTGTTCTGGTGGCGAAGCAGGGATGATGGCGGATTTAATTGAGGGTCTTGATATTTGCTTTCCAAGTCTTGAGAGTTCTCATAAGGCGACAATCCAAAGTACTTTAAATGATTACGTCGAGGTCAGTAATCCACTGGATTATCACACCTTTGTTTGGGGGAATCGAGAGCAAACGACTGCGTGTTTTTCGGCAATGATGCGCGGAGATTTTGCCGCAACGATGTTATTACTGGATTGGCCAAAAACAGATGAAGTCAATCAATGGGAGTGGGACACGACAATGTTGGCGCTTGCCGGTGCAATGAAAGTGACGGCAAACAAAGGAATCGTACTTTCTTCAATTCCAGATTGTATGCCACAACGAATTATCGATCAATGCTTGCAACTCAACATCGCACCGATGATTGGCTTGGATACTTGTTTAAAAGCACTTCACCATGCTTATCGATGCGCTCAAGCGTTTGCAAAGGAGTCATTGGCGCCAATTCAGGTACTCAATAATGACAGCAACCGCTTGTTAAATGAAGTGGTATTAAATGAATTTAATGGCAAGAAAAAACTGGCTGAATCTGGCTTGAAAACCCCAGCCGGGTACAGCGTTACCAGTATGTTTGGCTCGATTGAGGCGGCTGAGAAATTAGGCTATCCCGTGACTGCGAAAGTACTTAGTGAGGACATAAGTCATAAAAGTGAGTGTAATGGTGTTAGGCTTAATATTGTTGATAAAGAGTTGCTGGCACATGCTGCAGGCGAGCTGCTTGAAATTGCACCCACTCTACTTATAGAAACCATGGTTAAGGGCGCCGTTGCAGAGCTTATTGTTGGGGTAAATACAGACCCATTATTTGGTAATTATTTAGTTCTGGGTTGTGGCGGTGTGTTGGTAGAATTGCTTGATGATAGTGCGCCCCTGCTGATGCCAATTAGTAGAAAAGACGTGGCACAAGCATTGTCACAGTTAAAGATTTACCCGTTGCTTGAAGGTTATCGTGGCAGTGCTGCTGGTGATATTGAAGCAGCTATCGACAGCGTGATGGCTGTTGTGAGTTTCATTGAAATGCACGAAGTACTAGAGCTGGATATTAATCCGCTACTGGTTCTTAATAAAGGAAAAGGTGCGGTTGCAGTGGATGCACTGGTTAAACTAAGGCAGTAAGTTTTTTTGAATATTAACTAAATTAATTATATGAGTCAGTCTGTTATTTGTGAAGTGTTTGACGAGGTGTTACTTATCACTCTTGATCGTCCGAAGGCGAATGCAATTGATGCCAAAACCAGTCACGAACTGGGCGCTGCGTTTATTGCTTTTAGAGACAACCCTGACTTAAGAGTGGCCGTTATTATGGGTGCTGGAGAGCGATTTTTCTCGGCGGGTTGGGATTTAAAAGCTGCCGCAGAAGGGGAGGCGGTTGATGCAGATTTTGGTCCTGGCGGTTTTGCCGGTCTCACCGAGCTTTGGGATTTGAACAAGCCCGTTATTGCTGCGGTTAACGGTATGGCGGTTGGTGGTGGTTTTGAGTTGGCGCTTGCAGCCGATCTTATTATTGCTTCAGACAATGCCGCGTTTTTTGTTCCTGAAGCCACGCTTGGCATTATTCCCGATAGCGGCGGTGTACTTAGGTTGCCAATAAGACTTCCAAAAGCAATTGCCATGGATCTTTTGATGACGGGCAGACGAATGGAGCTTGAAGAAGCAATGCAATATGGCTTGGTCAATAAACGCACTTCATTGCAGGATTTAAAAACCGAAGCAATCGAGTGGGCGCATGAGATTGCTCAATCCGCTCCACTGGCACTGGCGGCAATCAAAGCAGTGATAAGAGAGACAGAGGGTTTAAAGCTAGAGGATGCCTACAAATTAATGCGCTCAGGAAAAATTGAAGTGTATCAGCAAATGCTAAGGTCTAAAGATGCAGAGGAAGGTCCGCTTGCTTTTAGTGAAAAGCGCTCGCCAGAATGGAAGGGGCGATAAAGGTTTGACTCGCTTTGCAATAAGCTAAAATAGAATTTTAGAGTGCATTTTTCGAGCTTTTGATCGAGTCAATATGATTAAAAAATTATCACTGGTTTTATTGTCTAGCGTTGTCGTGCTATTCTCGCTAAGTTCGCTGTCTGAAGAGACTGTTAGCGAAGGTGAGATTATGTTTGAAGCACTTGGTTGTTGGGGTTGTCATGGTCAAGCTGGCTATTCAACCGATGAAAAATATCCGGTTTTGGCTGGCAGGAATGCAGACTGGATAGTGCAGCAATTGGAGGACTTTCAGTCCGGCAGGCGCGTGAACCCAATGATGAATGCGATGGCACCAATGGCTGAAGGGTTTGAGCGAGTCATTGCTGAGTACTTGGCCTCACAAGAACCACCTGGCGGCTCTTGCCACAATCCTGAGATCAACACCTGCCAATAGGCCCAGACACTCGCGTATAATGCTGAGAAATTTTTTTGGAGAGTTACAATGAAAAAAACCATTCTTTTACTATCACTTGTTTTAACAACTTTTTCTTCGTTCAGTTTAGCTGAAGGCGATGCTGAGGTTGGAAAAGACTTGTCGGCTATGTGTGCTGGCTGTCACGGTGCTGATGGTAACAGTGTGATGTCTAACTTTCCTAAATTGGCCGGTCAAGGTGAAAGTTACTTGTTTAAACAACTTCAAGACTTCAAATCTGGCGCTCGTCAAGACGGCGCGATGGCTGGTGTAGTTGCGATGCTTAGCGAAGAAGATATGATGAATTTGGCGGCTTATTTTGCCTCGCAAACCATTACAGAGAATACCGCTAAAGCAGACGCTGTGGTGATTGAAATTGCTCGTAAAATATACTTGGGCGGCAAAAAAGATACAGGCACAACGGCTTGCATCGCTTGTCACGGCCCTAAAGGCAAGGGCATTCCAAGCGCAAAGTTTCCAGCAATCTCAGGCCAACATGCTGACTATACATCGAAGCAATTGAAAGCATTCCGTCAGTTTGCCTTGAACCTACAAACCGGTGAAATCAAGCCTGAAAGAACCAACGATTATGAGGGTATGATGAGAAGTGTTGCCAAGGGCTTAACAACGATTGAAATTGATGCTCTAGCGCAGTATATTGCCGGATTGCATTAACAGCAATCATTCGACGCCTCGGGCGTCAAGCAGTAATAAAAGGCAGTGTTAACTGCCTTTTTTATTGCCCAGCAAATCATGTATAATCTCTTGTTTTTTAACGCAAGTTACGGACGCAATACATGAAGACTTCACTAAATACATTAGACGGCCTAAAAAGATCTCTTACGGTTGAATTGCCAATTGATTCTTTTAACGAGAAAAAAGATAAAATTATTACTAATCTTAGTAAGAATGCTAAAATTGACGGCTTCAGAAAAGGCAAAATCCCAGTTGCAATCCTGCGCCAACGTTTTGGTGCTAATGCAAGTTCGGATGCGACCAATGAAATGGTTAGTGAGTCTCTAGAAAACGCACTAAAAGATGTTGATATTATGCCTGCAGCGCAACCTGCGCTTACGAAAGTTGATTTAGACGACAAGAAGACTTTTAGCTACACAATTGAATTTGAAGTGTTTCCAGAAATCAATGTTGCGCCGTTAGCGGATTTATCCATTGATCAAATTGGCTCTGAAGTATCTGACGAAGACGAAAAAAGAGCTTTGCAAGAATTACAAGACAGGGCGACAGAATATAAGGATGTTAAGAGAAAATCAAAAAAAGGCGATCGCTTGATTATTGATTTTGAAGGCATGATTGACGGCGAGGCTTTTGAAGGCGGTGCTGCACAGGGGTTTGAAATTATCCTGGGTCGTGGCACGATGATTGATGGCTTTGAAGATGGCTTAATAGATGTTACCGCTGGTAGCGAGCTTGAAGTCAACGCAACTTTTCCTAAGGAGTACTCAGTAGAAGAGTTGTCTAGTAAAGCTGCAGTGTTTAAGGTTAAAGTTAGCGAAGTTGGCTCACCTAAAGAAGTAAAGTTAGACGATTCTCTAGCCAAGCATTTTGGTGAAAAAGATTTTGATACAATGAAAAATCGCTTGATGACTCAGATGAAAACTGAGCTTGAGGCGCGTTTAATGCAGCAAAATAAAGACGTCATTTTCTCCGCACTGCTTGAGGCAAACGAGTTTGACGTGCCACAAGGCAGTGTTGATGCAGAGGCGACTAAACTTCAAAGCGATATGGCCAGCAGAATGGAGCAGCAAGGCGTTCCTACTAAAGGCAACCTACCTGAAGGCTTATTCCAAGAAGAGGCATCGCGTCGTGTTAAATTGGGCTTATTGATCAATAAAATTGCGGATGATAACGAAATTACAGCTGACAAAGAACTGGTTAATGCTAAACTTCAAATTATGGCAAGCACGTACGGCGAGAATGCACAGCAAATGCTTGATTGGTATAATGCTGATCCACAAAGAATCTCGGGTATTGAGTCTATAGTACAAGAGGAAATGGTAGCGACATTCATCACTGGCCAGGCGAAGGTAAACGTAACTAAGAAAGAGTTTTTAGAAATTATGGCGCCACAGCAATAAATTATGTCCATCCAAAACTTACATCAAATTCCAATGGTGATCGAGAGCTCTGGTCGAGGTGAGAGAGCTTATGATATTTATTCAAGATTACTAAAGGAGCGCGTTGTTTTTTTGGTGGGCCCTGTTGAAGACTACAGCGCCAACGTGATTGTTGCACAGTTATTGTTTTTAGAGTCCGAAAACCCTGATAAAGACATTCATTTGTACATCAATTCACCAGGCGGCTCGGTTTCTGCCGGTTTGGCGATTTACGATACCATGCAATTTATTAAACCGGATGTTTCAACGCTGTGTATTGGTCAAGCGGCCAGCATGGGTGCACTACTTCTTAGTGCCGGTGCTAAAGATAAACGCTTTGCGCTGCCACACGCGCGCTGTATGATTCACCAGCCTTTGGGTGGTTTTTCTGGCCAAGCAAGTGATATCGAGATTCACGCACAAGAGATTCTAAAGGTTAGGGATAAGTTAAACACCATTCTTAAAAACCATACTGGACAAAGTTTAAAGACCATTCAGAAAGACACTGACAGAGATAACTTTATGTCGGCGACTGAGTCAGAAAAATACGGTTTGATTGACAAAGTTCTGACTAAGCGCTAAGCTTACAATTACCTATGTCACAAAATACACCAGATCTTCATTGCTCATTTTGCTCTAAGCACAAAGACGAAGTCAATCGTCTTATCGCCGGCCCTGGCGTCTATATTTGCGATGAGTGCATTGAGTCGTGCCACGAGCTTATTCAAGAGCAAGCGCTAAAAGAAGTAGAAGTAGATCATCACGATTGGAATTACACACCAAAACAACTTTTTGGCTTTTTGAATGAGTATGTGATTGGTCAGTCTCATGCGAAAAAAGTGCTTTCTGTTGCGGTTTATAACCACTACAAGCGCCTAAAGACCGGCTATGTTTCTAATGAAATTGAGCTGGACAAGTCTAATATCTTATTAATTGGCCCAACCGGCAGTGGCAAGACACTATTGGCGCAAACTTTAGCGCGTTTTCTTGATGTGCCATTTGCGGTTGCTGATGCGACTACGTTGACCGAGGCGGGTTATGTTGGCGATGATGTGGAAAATGTCATTAAAAGCTTACTGGCAAAATGCGACTTTGATCCAGTTAGGGCAGAGCAAGGCATTATTTTTATTGACGAGATCGATAAAATCTCTCGTCGTTCAGATTCACCGTCAATTACTCGTGATGTTTCTGGCGAAGGTGTGCAACAAGCGATGTTAAAGTTAATTGAAGGCACGATTGCTTCTGTACCGCCACAAGGCGGTAGAAAGCATCCGAACCAAGAAACCATTGATGTTGATACTTCAAAAATCCTATTTATTTGCGGTGGCGCTTTTGACGGTCTTGAAAAAGTGATTGACCGTCGTGTTGAAAAAGCAACTGGCATTGGCTTTTCAGCCGATGTACAGGATGAGAAAAGCAAAAAAACGTTAACGGAGCTATTTACACTTTTGGAGCCAGATGATTTAATTAAGTTTGGTTTGATTCCAGAATTGGTGGGTCGTTTAGCGGTGCATACCTCTCTTAGCGAGCTGGATGAAGATGCGTTGGTTGAGATTCTCACCAAGCCAAAAAATTCTGTTATTAAGCAATTTCAAGAAGTGTTTGCGATGGAAGGAGTGAAACTGACTTTTAGAAAAGTGGCACTTTCGGCGATTGCAAAACTTGCCATTAAGAGAAAAACTGGTGCTAGAGGTTTACGTGCCATCTTAGAGGACTTGTTGTTAGATACGATGTACGAAATGCCATCAATGACAAACGCCAAAGAAGTCATTATTGACAAGGCCGTGGTTGAGGGTAAAAAACAACCCGTTGTTTTGCATATGAGCGAGCAGCAATCCGACACTAAGCGCAAGGCAAGTTGATCATCAAGCTGTCTTTTTTCCTTTTACTTAGACAGTAATGGCGACGGAGTTATTTGATCGGCAAAAAGATGCAGTTGGTCAGGGTGAGCGGACGATACTTGTCTATATTGAACTGAGCAGCAATAGACACATCGCCAACGGTGTTGAAGAATTTGAGCAACTCGCCACCTCTTCCGGTCTTAATATTATTCAAACTTTAACCGTCAAGCGCAGCTTTGCTTCGGCGAAGTTGTTTATCGGCAAAGGAAAGGCCGAAGAATTGAGCGAACTTGTTCAAGATCATGAAATTGATTTGGTGATCTTTTCACCCGAGCTTTCCCCTTCACAAGAGAGAAATTTAGAAAAATCACTGCAATGCCAAGTAATGGATAGAACGGGCCTTATTTTGGATATTTTCTCTCTTAGGGCGCGCTCATTCGAGGGTAAGTTGCAAGTGGAATTGGCGCAATTAAGGCATCTCTCCACACGTCTTGTTAGGGGTTGGACTCACTTAGAAAGACAAAAAGGTGGTATTGGTCTGCGCGGCCCTGGTGAGACACAGCTAGAGACGGATAGGCGACTCATTGGACAGCGTATTAAATACCTTAATAAGCGCCTAGAGAAGGTTGATAAGCAGCGTGAATTGGGGCGCAAGTCAAGAACGAAAAACGACTTACCCATGATTGCTCTTGCCGGCTATACCAACGCTGGAAAATCCACTTTGTTTAATCAACTAACCAAGGCCGAGGTTTATGCTGATGACAAGTTATTTGCGACACTAGACTCAACCATTCGTCGAGTGATTTTGCCCGCTTCAGGCGAGGCTGTGATTGCCGACACGGTTGGATTTATTCAAGATTTACCTCATGATTTGGTTGCCGCCTTTAAATCCACTCTTGAAGAGACCAGTCAATCCAATGTGCTTCTGCATGTAGTAGATGCTGCTGACGCGCACAATCGCGATAAGATTGAACAAGTCGAAGACATTATTAGGCAAATTGATGCCGATAAAATTCCGAGTATCATTGTTATGAACAAGATTGATGCTGTTGAAAGTTGTGCGCCAAGAATCGATTACGATAATGAAGGAAACGCAATAAGGGTATGGCTTTCAGCGCATACTGGTGAGGGTGTTGATTTGCTTTATCAGGCGTTAGCACAACGTCTAAGTGGTATGATGACTCGTGCCAGCATCCAATTGGAAGTCCAGTCGGCCTATATTCGTAGTGAAATATACAATGTTGGTTTTATTCATGAAGAAAAAATGAATGAATTTGGGCAGTGGCTACTTGAAATTAACGTCACACGACACTATCTAAAGAGATTACTAGACAAGCAAGGCGTTTCACTACTATGGGAACAGAAGACACCA
>Ga0206681_10000539_pt1 | contig 20007 bp, 19 predicted proteins | sample M150012015metaG_FD_161048 | JGI IMG/M metagenome (GOLD analysis project Ga0206681, IMG submission 161048) | Ammonia-oxidizing marine archaeal communities from Monterey Bay, California, United States - M1 500m 12015 | ecosystem: Environmental > Aquatic > Marine > Intertidal zone | place: USA... | reverse complement strand
CGAAAACCAAAAAGGCCGGCACGAAGGAGAGATAGGGGGCCAGTTTGAAAACAAACCGGTCGGCTCGTTCGGGGATCAAATCTTCCTTAAAGAACAACTTGATGCCGTCGGCCAGGGTTTGCAAAATGCCCCACGGTCCGGCCACGTCGGGGCCGATACGGTTTTGCATGTCGCTGATGAGCTTGCGTTCAAACCAAACCATAAGCATGACGGAGATCAGCAAGAAGGTGAAAGCAATTCCCGCTTTGAGCAGCACGATGAGCACGATGGTCAGGTCAATGTCACCGCTGAGCAGTGGGTCAAGGGCCAGCAGATTCATTTGGGCACCACCGTAAGGTCGGTTACTGGCACCGAGGAATCGATGAACTCGGTGGCGGTGGCTCCGGCTTGGTTGAAGCCAAGGTGGACCGTGCCCTTGGCTACTCGAGGGTCGATGCCGACGGTAACGGCCATCGTGCCTCGCGGGCCGGTGGTCTCAACGCTTTGGCCGGCTTCGATGCCTAAAGCGGCAAAGTCGGTGGGTTCAAAAGCGAGGCAAGTGGTAGGAGCCAAACCAGACAGTGAGCGACTGTGGGCGGTGAACACCCCTTGGTCGTACATCGAGCGAGAGACCACCAAACGGAAAGAATACGCATCGTGGCGGGCTACCTCGGTGGGTTCAGGACGATAAAGGGCCAGAGCACCGGTGGCCAAGGCTCCTTGGAGCGGGTCGGCGGCCAGTTGTTCGGTGAGGCCGGTGTGGGCCGGTGATACTTCGGTTATTTCTTGCCATATTTCTTCGGGACTGGTGAAGCCCAGGTCGGTGCCTAACCGCTCGGCTAAGTCCACGGCGATCATCCAATCGGGGCGGGCGGTTCCCGGTGGGGTCACTTGGCGAGAAACTGGGCTGACTCGTCCTTCGAGGTTGGTGAAGGTGCCGTTTACTTCGGTGGGGCCGGCGGCGGGAAGTACCAGATCGGCTTGGGCCACGGTGGCCGTGTCAAAGAGGTCTAAGGCTATTACCGTGCCGGCTTTTTCTAAGGCTCGCCGGGCCAGGTCTCCGTCGGGGACGTCGGCCAGAAGATCGGCGCCTAATAAAATTAAGACGTCGACTTGGCCGTCGGCGGCGGCTTCGAGAGTCTTTTGTGTGGAACGTCCGGTTTCTTTGGGCAGACCGGGCCAGGCTTGAGCCAGGTTGGTGCGGCCTGCTACCAGGGTGGTGCGGCCCGGCAATAGACCGGGGGCCAGACCCATATCGATGGCGCCGTGTACGTTGGAGCGGCGCAACAGCGAGAGGTAACGAACCTCAGGCAAGCGGTCGTGGAGCGCCAGAGCAGCGTCCATAACTGGGCCTTCGGCTTCGGCTAAAGATGCTCGGCCCAACAACACGGTGACCGTGTCGGCGGCCTGCAGTAAGGCTCCGGCGGCTTGTGCGGTTTCGGGGGTGATGCCGCCGCTGGGGGCCACGCCGCCTTCACCGAACATGGCCCGAATCGCTTCGGCGGCTTCGCCGGGGCGTACCCGTAGCGAATGCGCGGCGTAGGGGGTGAGGCCGGTGGCTCGGGGGGTGAGTTCTATGAGGGTCACCCCGTCGTGAACCACGGCGTGACGCAGGCGCAGATAAAGGGCGCCCAGTTCTTCTTTGGGGTCGGGGCCCATTAAGACCACCGTGCCTCCGGGAGTGCAGGCCTGATCAATGGTGGCTCGGGGCAGGCCCAGCATGAAGTGTGCAGGGAGGCCGTCGCAGAGTTGCGCGTCCACGTGGTCGGTGCCTAACACGCCTTTGGCCAATTTGGCCCAGGCGTATTGCGATTCGTTGGTTAAGCGTGCGCCGCCGATTACCGCAAGACGGTCGGGGTCGGTGTTGGCGAGTAGTTCGGCGGCGGCTTCGAGGGCGTGGTCCCATGAGGTGGGTTCTTGGTTGCCGGTTTCGCCGTTACGCATCAGGGGGGTGACGAGACGTTCGGGGTGTTCGTAGGCCTCGAAGATGAAGCGTTCTTTGTCGGATAACCAGCCCCAGTTGACGGCGTCGGAATCTACGCCTTGCAAGCGAAGCACCTGGCCGCGTGAAGATTCAATAGAGATGCGACTGCCAACGGAGTCCACCATGGAGGTTGATTCGGTTTCGTTGAGGTCCCAGGGGCGGGCTTTGAAGCGGTAGGGCTTGGCCGTTAATGCGCCGACGGGGCAAATTTGTACGGTGTTGCCGCTGAAGTATGAGCTAAAGGGTTCTTCGGGGAAGGTGTTGACTTCGGTTTGGGCGCCCCGGCCTTGGAAGTGGATGAGTTGGTCACCTGCGACATCGCCGGCGAAACGGGTACAACGGTCGCACAAAATGCACCGTTCGCGGTCCATGAACACATTTTCGTTGAGGGGAATTGGTTTTTCGTAGCGGCGTTTTTCTTCTACGAAGCGGCTTTCGCCGGGGCCGTACGCCATGGTTTGGTCTTGGAGGGGGCATTCGCCGCCTTTGTCGCAAACCGGGCAATCCAAGGGGTGGTTGATAAGCAGGAATTCCAGCACGCCGTCTTGGGCTTTGGCTACGGTTTCTGATTCGGTGTCGACCACCATGTTGGGGGTGCAGGTCACCATGCAGGAGGGTTGTAGGGCTGAGCCGCGTCCGGTATCGACTTCGACGAGGCACATGCGGCACATGCCGACCGGCTTGAGGCGGGTGTGGTGGCAGAAGCGTGGGATTTCTGTGCCCATGCGTTCGGCGGCGTCGATAAGGAGTTCGCCGGGGTGGGCCAGCACCGTTTCGCCATTGAGGGTGATTTCTACCCCGGTGGAGGTTTCGTCGCTCATACGTCCTCCGGGGTGGGGGCGGCGCTGACGGCAATGCTGTCGCGCAAGGTGATGAGTGCTTCGAATTCGGGGCGGAAACGGCGTAGGGCTGAAGAAATAGGAGCCACCGATGAGGGCCCGAGTGGGCAGATGGTGGTTTGTTTGGGCGGGAAGGGCACTGCTTCGAGGTCTTGGTCAGCGAAGGAGGCCACTGGGTAGGGTCCGGGGCTGATGTTGTCGCCGATGTCTTCTAACAAGTCGAGGTCGCTGGGGCGGCCTTGGCCTTCGTAGATGCGGCGTAAGACTTTTTCTTCCCAGGTGGTGCCTTCTCGACACGGTGCGCATTTGCCGCAGGATTCCCGAGCGTAGAAGCGCACCAGGCGTAGGCAGGCTTTAACGGCGTCGGTGGTGTGGTCCATGACCACGATGGCGCCGGAACCCAGCATGGAGCCGGCGGCTCCTACGGGGCGGGCTTCGAGGGGGAGGTCGAGGTGTTCTTCAAAAAACCAGGGGGCTGACCCGCCGCCCGGGATGAACGCTTTGAGGTCGTTTCCGTTGCGTATGCCTTGGCAGAAATTATCGCCGTAGAACAGGTCACGAAAGGTGGTGACTCCTTGTTCTACTTCGTATACGCCGGGCCGGTTGACGTGGCCCGAGACGGCGAAGAGCCGGGTCCCGGGGGAGGTTTCGGAGCCCATGGTTTTGTAGGCCTCGGCTCCGTTGTCCATGATCCAAGGCAGGTTGGCCAAGGTTTCTACGTTGTTGACAATGGTTGGTTGGCCGTAGAGGCCGATGGCCGCCGGAAAGTACGGGGGCTTGAGGCGGGGCATGCCGCGGTTGCCTTCCAGGCTTTCGATGAGGGCTGTTTCTTCGCCCACGATGTAAGCGCCGGCTCCCCAGTGCAACACGATGTCCACGGAAAAATCGGTGCCCATGATGTTGCGGCCTACTCGGCCGTCGGCGTAGGCCTCGTTGAGGGCGGTGGCGATGCGTTCTTGGGCTAAAGCCATTTCGCCGCGTACGTAGAGAAAGCATTGGGAGAGGCCCAGGGCGTAGCAGGCGATGAGGCAGCCTTCGATGAGTTGGTGGGGGTCGCGTTCCATCAGGAGACGATCTTTGTAGGTGCCGGGTTCGCTTTCGTCGCCGTTGACCACCAGGTAGCGGGGCCATACGCCTTCGGGACAGAATCCCCATTTGACTCCAGCGGGGAAACCTGCGCCGCCGCGGCCTAACAGTACGGCGTCTCGTACTTCGCGGTGTACGTCTGCGGGGGGGCGAGCGAGTGCTTTTTTGAGCCCGTCGTAGCCGCCGGTGGCCAGCGAACGTTCGAGGGTGAACGAGTCTTCGAGGGCGAAGCGGCCGGTGATGAGCTTGGGGCCTTCGTTGTTTATGAAACCGGCGGCGAAAGCGGGGGCCTCGGCGGTCATGCGTTTTCCCCCGTTTCGGTAGGCATCCAGCTGGGGGCTTGGGCGGCTTCTTCGGGGGCCACGATGCCCGCTTTACGGTCGGCGGGTATGTGTTGCAGGGTGCGAGACAGTGTGCCGTGGTCGGGGATTTCTCCTCGGTCGCCTTGTTGGCCTTTTTCCATGGGGCTGCGGCCGGCTCGTAACTCGGCCACTACTTCGCTGAAGGTTTCGGGGGTGGCCCGGTGGAAGTACCGGTAGTTGACGGTGAAGCAAGGGGCTTCGGTGCAGGCAGCCACGCATTCCACGTCTTCGAGGGTAAATAATCCGTCGTCGGAGGTTTGCCCGTCGGTGATCCCCAGGGCGGTTTCGGCGTGTTCGAGGAGTTCTTCGCCGCCCAGTAGTTGGCAAGAGATGTTGGTGCAGACGTTCACTAGGTAGCGACCTACCGGGTGGAATTTGAACATTTCGTAGAAGCTGCCGGTGCCGAGGACTTCGGCGGCAGTGGCACCAGTGAGTTCTGCTATTTGGGTCATGGCGTCGTTGGTGATCCACCCCTCTTGTTCTTGGGCAAGGTGCAGAAGGGGGATAATGGCCGAGCGGGCCCGGGGGTAGTGGCTGATGATTTCGTGGGCTCGACGAGCATTGAGTTCGGTGAAGTGGCTCATTAGCGGTCCACCTCGCCCATGATGGGGTCTACCGAAGAAATTACGGCTACCCCGTCGGCGATGAGCCCGCCTTCCATCAGGTGGGGCAGGGTTTGTAAATTTACAAAACTGGGGCCACGGATGTGCATGCGGTAGGGCTTGGGGGTGCCGTCGGAAACGATGTAGCAGCCCAACTCGCCGCGGGGGCTTTCTACCGCTACGTACGCTTCGCCTTCGGGCACATGAAAACCTTCGGTGAAGATTTTGAAGTGATGGATGAGTGCTTCCATTGATTCGTCAATGCGTACACGGGGTGGGGGGGTTACTTTTTTGTTTTGTACCCGGTAGTCGCCTTCGGGCATGAGGTCGAGTATTTGTTCGATGATGCGCAGCGATTCGCGTATTTCGTTTTGGCGGATGGCGTAGCGGTCGAAGCAGTCGCCCCAGGTGCCGACTACTACGTCGAAGTCCACTTGGTCGTAGAACATGTAGGGGGCGTGACGGCGGAGGTCCCAGGAGTAGCCGGTGGAACGCAAGATGGGTCCGGTGGCCGAAAGTGCTAGCGCTTCTGCCGGGTTGAGTACCCCGACGCCTTGGAGCCGTTCTTGAAAGATGGGCTGGTTGGTGAGCAGGGTGTCGTATTCTTTGAGGCGGGCGGGCAGCATGTCGAGGAGTTCTCGTACGTCTTGGCGCCATCCGTCGTGTAGGTCGGCCGCTACCCCGCCGGGGCGAATGTAGTTGTGGTTCATGCGCAGGCCGGTAACTTTTTCGAAGAAGCGCAGTATTTCTTCTCGTTCGCGCCACCCGTAAATCATCATGGAAACGGCGCCTAAGTCCATGCCGTTGGTGGCTTGGAATAGCAGGTGCGATGACACTCGGTTGAGTTCGCACATCAGCATGCGTATCCAAGTGGCGCGGGCCGGTACTTCGATGCTTAAGAGTTTTTCTACGGTCAGCGAGAAGGCCAGTTCAGAAAAAAGCGGGGCGGCGTAGTCCATGCGGGTCACGTTGGTGGGCCCCTGCAGGTAGGTCAGGCCTTCGGCGGTTTTTTCCATACCGGTATGCAGGTAGCCGATGACCGGTTTGGAGCGCATGACCGTTTCGCCTTCCATTTCCAGCATGAGGCGCAGTACCCCGTGGGTTGAGGGGTGTTGGGGGCCCATGTTGAGGATCATGCGGTGATCGTCTTCGGGGTTTTCTGGGTCGCCGGTTAGGGCTTCGGCGTCGCTTTCGTTGACTCGTAGTACGGCGCTTTGTTCGCGGCGGTGTACTCGTTCGGGGTCACCGAGGGCCAAGGTGAGGTCGTCGGCGGTCATCAATTTCCTACCGTGGTGGAGAACTGCACGGGGATATCGCCCACGGCGTGGTCTTTGCGCAGGGGGTGCCCTTCCCAGTCGTCGGGCATCAAGATGCGGGAGTGGTCGGGGTGGTCGGTGAAGGTTACGCCGAAGAGGTCCCAGGCTTCGCGTTCCATGGCTTCGGTGCCGGGGAATAGATCAAACAACGATGGCACGGTGGGTTGGTTGTTGCCGGCTTGTACTCGGAGGCGAATGCGGGTGCTTTGTTGGTGGTTGATGAGCGCCACCACTACTTCGAAGCGTTGGGGGGTTACGGCGGCCGGCAAGTCGGTGCGCCCGGGGTGGGTCAGGTAGTCCACGACAGTTAAATCGATAACCATGCAAAATCCATCTTGCTGGAGGACTGTGACCGTTTCGATGAGTTGGTCGGGGGCGGGGTGAAGCACGGTTTGGCCAAAGGATTCAGTGACCGGTACTCCGTAGGCCACCGGTCCAAGGTCAACTTCTTCAACAGTTTCTTCGCTTACTTCTTCTTCGGGAGCGGTGTTTTCTTCGGTCATGCTCCCTCCTTTTCGCCCAGTTCTACCGACTGGTTTGCGGTGGGGGCGAGGGGGGCGAGGTCGATGGCTGCGCCACCTTGGTTGGCGTCGCGGCGGCGGGTTAGTTCGCCATTTTGAATGTTTTCGTGCAGGGTCAAGATGGCGTGCATGAGGGTTTCGGGGCCGGGAGGGCAACCGGGGGCGTAGACGTCGACTGGTACTATTTGGTCGACTCCTTGCACAATGGCGTAGTTGTTAAACATGCCGCCGCTGGAGGCACATACCCCCATGGAGATCACCCATTTGGGTTCCATCATTTGGTCGTAAATTTGCCGCAGCATGGGGGCCATTTTTTGTGAGACACGACCGGCCACGATCATCAAGTCGGCTTGGCGAGGAGAGGCCCGAAAAACCTCCATGCCGTAGCGAGCCAGGTCGTAGTGGGCGGCACCGGTGGCCATCATTTCGAGAGCGCAGCAGGCCAAGCCGAAAGTGGCGGGCCAACAACTGCGAGCCCGTGACCATTTGACGAGGTCTTCGATGCGAGCGGTAACGAAGTTGTGGTCGAGGCCTTCGAGGCCTTCGTTGGCGATGTTCTGGGTGTTGCCCAAAATAGGGAGTTGAGGCATTAGGTCAGCTCGTTTTCGTTAAAGCGGCCTTCGGTGCCTACGACTCGAATGCCGGCTTCCGCCGAGTTGGTCCGGCGAATGGTTGATTCCACGGTGCGCCCGGCCGAAATCAGCCCAGTGGGGCTTTCAGCAAAGCGCTGTCGACGGACGGGGCCCCATTCCAATGCTCCGTTGCCTATGAGGTAGATAAAAGATTCAAATACGGCGGCCGAAAATATGAGGACCGAAACCAAGCCAAAGAGGCCGATTTGGCGGTGGGCTATGGCCCAGGGGTAGAAGAAGATGATCTCTATGTCGAACACGATGAAGATCATGGCCACCAAAAAGAAACGCACGGGGAAGCGTTCGGGGGCTTCTTTTTCTGGGATGATGCCACATTCGTAGGGGGCAAGTTTTTTGTCGTTGGGGCTGCGGGGCGCCAACAATTTGGAGGCCACGAAACTCAAGGCGGCAAAGAGGGTCGCCAAGGTGCCTAAAGCGATGATGGGTAAGTATTGACCAATCATCTCAACACCTGCGAGGCGGCGACTGCGGGGGCGGTCACCTGGTCAGCTCCCGTTTTTTTCGAACTCCTCACGACGGGCCATAACCTCTTTGTCCCGTACGTGGAGCCAATAACACAGTGCGATAAAGATAAACAATGAGCCCAAGGCAACCAAAGCGGGGCGCAAACGCACCGAACCGAGGTCACGAACCATGATCACGGAGACCACTGGTTTGGCTTCGTCAATCACCGGGCGGGTGGGGGTTTCCCCGGGGGCCACGGTGACGTGAACAACTTCTTGCAACTGCACCACCGTGTAGCGCACGGGGTGCGTCAGTCGAGCCGAACTGGTTATCCAGTGGGTGATGCGGTCAAGACGGTTGGGGTTTTCTTGCAGGGTGGGTTTGCCACCCATGGTGTAGGTGTCCAACATTTTAAAATCAGCGCTTGAGGTGAACCCCATGGAGGGGTGGTTCAATATGTCGGCTATTGCTTGGGCTTGCGCATCGCCGGCTTGGGTGGTGGCTAACAAATGCCAGTCGTTGAAGTCGTTAAACCCGGCGGCGTCGGTCACGTTGGGCGCCACGGTAGCCAATTCTGAGTGGGTGATGGTTTCGTTGCGGAGTTGGCGTGAGGCCTGCAAGGCGGCCAACTCGGTGTCGGAAAGGTCCGGGTTGTCGGCGGCGGAAGGCAGGGTGGCGAATTCGGCCATGGCGGTGGCGTCGCCGGATTCTAAGACCAACTCGTAGCCGCTTTTGAGGTCTTCAAGGTTGGGGAGCAAACGGGCTTCCAAAAGCGCGCTTTGGCCGAGGTCGCCCACGTTGATGTCAATCACTTGCCAGGAGGGGCTTTCACCTTTCCAGCCCGAACCGTACATCCACCAGGTGACGGCCAAAATAGTCATCCAGCCGAAGAAGGCGGCGAAAGAGATCAAGGTGCCGACCCGAATGCCGGTGTTGGTTGACAGGATCAACCAAATGGAACCCATGAAGGTGGCTACCCCGGTGGCGACCACTAAGGCGCCGGCAATGGTTGGGTCCCAGGCGATGCCGCCCAAAATAAGTAGGGCGCTCATCGGAGGCTCCTCTCGTAAGCCACTATGGCAGCGGCTTGTTCACGGGTCAGCAGTTGGCTGTAGTTAACGGATTTACCGGTTTCTTTGTCGAGCAGGTCGTCGTCGACCCGGCCTCCAAAGCCCGGCATGATGCCGGTGCCGCTGCGGGCGTTGCCGTAGCCCACGCCTACTTCAGAGCCAGAAAGCACGAAGTCGGTTTGGCCATCGGCGGTGGGGAAATGCGCTTCTACGCCAGAGAGGCTGGGGCCTACGTGGCCGGCGCCGGGTTGCCATCCGGTGAGTAGTCCGCCTTCGCTAAGGCCCGGCCACTCGGCTAAAAGGGCGTCGGTGCTGTCGGCGTTGGTGGCTCCGTAGGAGAACCCGGGGGTGTGGCAGCGTGCACAACTATTGGCGCCTTGGGCGGCCGGGTTATTGAAGAGAAGTTCGCCGTAAGCCAAGTAATTGTCGCTTGACGGGTCAACCGCATCTTCGAGCCAAGCAGCTACGGCAGCGTCGATGTCGTCGGCGTCTATGGCGGCTGCTGCATCCATCATCACGATGTTGCGAACGCCGGTTTCTATGCCGGAGGCGATTTCTGCGGTGGCTTCGTCTTGGTCAAGTTGAATAGACCGCAGATAGACCACCAGTTGGTGAATTTGTTGTTCGGTCAGTGGGCCACCACCGGGAAGGCCCCAAGCGGGCATGGGGGTGCCGGGCCGGCCGTAGTTCAAAATGAACTCGACTTCGGATTCGTCGTAGCGGGAAAGCACGGTGGTTAGGGCCGGGGCTTTCCAGTCCACTTGGGCGACGAATCCGCCGTCGCTGTCTACCAGGGTGAAGGCCGCTACACCGCCTACGCCGCCGGGGCCGTGACAGCTTGAGCAGGCGCTTTCAAATTCTTGTCCGCCGCGGCTTTCGAAGCGACGTACCCAGGTTTCGGCTGCGTTTTCTTGGCGGGCCGGTTCCATGAGCCAGTACAAGGGCAGGATCATTGATACGGCGGCCAGGGTTACCAGCGACCAGCCGAGGTGAGAGTCCAAACGGCGCGTTTCGAGTTCGTCGTCGTCGTAGTGGGGGACGCGGTTGGCGGCGGTGTCTATTTCTGATCCGAGTTCTTGCTTGCCAATGCGGAAGCTGAAGAGCAGGTAGACGGCAAAGCCCACCACCACGATGGTGGCGAGGACCCAACCTATGGATCGTTGGGTGCTGGCGGCGAGGATAAGTGAAGTCATGTGGTTCTCGAGGTTCTCCTGGACAAGGCGGGCCTAGTGGCCGCCTGCCTCACTAATACAGTTGGGTCCTTCGGCTTCTTGGCCGGTGGTGTTGGTCCCGATGGGTGGGCCCTGGACGATGGTTCCGGTATCTACGGTGAGCACGCCTCCGTCGACGGAAACGGCGAATCGGTCCATGCCGCGCGGGGCGGGGCCGCCTCGTTTTTCGCCAACCTGGTTGTATTGCGAGCCGTGGCAGGGGCATTCGAACCATTGGGATGACACACAGTTGGGTACTCGGCAGCCCAGGTGGGGGCATTTTTGGTAGAGGGCAATTATGCCGGCGTCAAAGCCTTGGTCTACGCCAGCGGTCATGCCGGTGAGTTCTACGGCAGAGTATGTGTTGCGGGCTTTTTCTACGGCACCGTTGGGGTAGGCGGTAATCCACATGCGGCCTTCGGGTTTGTAGAGGAACCCGTTGTTAGTTTTGATTTCGGCCAAGATTTCAATGATGTTGCCGACTTTAATTTTTGAGCCGAAGCCGCTGACCCCTTGTGGCCAGAGGAAGGCGATGCAGGCGGCGCCGAAGCCACTGAGGCCGAAGCCCATCATGCCTACCAGGCTGCGGTTGAAGAATTGTCGGCGGGTAACCCCGAGGGCTACTGGGTCGGGGGTTACGAAGGGCTCGTCGGGGGCCGAGGGCACTACCGGGGCGTCGGCTTCGTTGCGGGCGGTTACGGCGGCGGCTTCTACTTCACGGCCGGTTGGGCCGGTGTCGGCATCTGCATCGGCCAAAGCGGGGTTGGCTTTATCGTTGCGGCGAGCTTCTTTAGATAAGCCGGCTGCGCTGCGGTCGCGGCGCTTTGATGCTCCGACCAAAACGGCGACGGCCAAAACGGCCAGGATGATGATGGCGATAATAGACATAGTGCTCACAGTTCGAAGAAGAGGCCGGCGTTCCAGGGGAACACGAAGTTGAATCCAGGGCCACGGAAGAACGATCCGATCATGACCAGCACGGCCCAGAACATGAAGTGCACGGTCATAAGCGAGATAGCGAACTTGCGATCTTCTGGCTTCTTGGAAGGGTTTTTATCCATGTAGGGGGCCATGACCAAAAGGATCAAGCCCATACCGGGGATGGTTACCCCGGCCACCATGGGGTGGAACATGGTCAACAGTTCTTGCAGACCCAAGAAATACCAAGGGGCTTTCGAGGGGTTGGGGGTTTTGTTGAAGTCGGCTAGCTCCAGCAAGGGGGCGTTGACGAAGATGGAGAACAGGGTGGTGAACAGGGTTATTGCTAGGGCGGCCAAGAATTCGATGACCAGCAGGTGGGGCCATACGTGGACCTTGTCTTGCGGGGTCATTTTTACGTCTTGAATCGACCCGGATTTTACGACGGTCAACAAGCGTTGGGTGTGCCCGTCGGGGCCGCTGCCCATGGCTGGGGCGCCGTCGCCTGCTGGAACTGTTTGACCAGTGGCTGGTGTGGTGCGATCTAAGAGGTTGGCGGGGATTTTGTCTCCGCTGGCTGGTGCGTCGCCGCTGGCTGCGGGGGCGTCGGCTGCTGGAGCGTCGCCTCCTTGGGCGGCTGCGGCTTTTGCTCGAGCTTCTTCGGCTCGTTTGCGGAGGTGTTCGGGTATCTCAGTCATGGTGTCTCCTCGGCCTAAAGAGGTCCAGAGATGCCGCCGTCTTTACGGACGCGCCAGAAGTGGATAGCCATAAATATGACCAGGACAAAGGGCAACATCAGTACGTGTAATACGTACCACCGCAACAATGTGTCGGTGCCGATTTCTACGCCGCCCAAGAGGACGAAACGTACTTGTTGACCAAATACCGGGGTAAAGCCCATCATGTTGGTCCCTACCGTTACCGCCCAGAGAGCGAGTTGGTCCCAGGGCAAGAGGTAGCCGGTGAAGGAAAGCAGCAGGGTGAATTGCAGCAACATGACGCCGATGACCCAGTTGAATTCACGCGGTGGCTTGTAGGCGCCGTGGTAGAAGACTCGAGCCATGTGTAGGAACACCGAGATGACCATGAGGTGGGCGGCCCAGCGGTGCATATTTCGTACCAAGAGGCCGAAACCGACGGCGGTTTGCAAGATTTGGATGTCGTCCCAGGCCTGTGCGGCGGTGGGGCGGTAGAAGAACATTAAGAAAATGCCGGTCACGGTGAGCAGGATGAACAAAAAGAAGCTCAACCCGCCGAGGCAAAGGGTGTAGCTGACTTTGACGGCGTGGCGCTTTACCTTCACCGGGTGAAGGTGGTAGAGCACGCTGTTCATGATCACGTATGAGCGGTTCCGGGGGCTATCGCTGTAGCCCTTGCGGAAGATTGAGCCAGGACGGAAGATAGACGCCCAGGCTTGTGAGCCCTTCATCTGTTCACCCATCTGGCCCATGCGCTCTTGGAGCGCCTGCCCAGTTGATTTCTTGCCGTTTTCTTCGGCCACCGTTTTCTCTTTCCCCTGCAGAAGTTATTTAGATAGTTTTGTGTGTTAACCCAACCGCATCCCATAGCCGTAGCCATGAGTGTTGGTGCGCTGATGGGCATCTCCGTCGGCGCCGGCGGCGCTGATTTTACCCAGAATGATTACCCCAGTGGGGCACCGGTCGACGCAGAGTGCACACCGGGTGCAGGCATCGTCGTCGATGGTGAAGATTACGTGGTCACTGGGGTCGTCACCGGGAAGTTCGGTGCCGTTGGCTTCAGCGATGGCCCCGGGTTGCACCATGTGGATGCATTTCCATGGGCAGATGTCGACGCAGCCTTCGCACATGATGCATTCGGCTTGGTCGATGTGAATGAACTGTTTGGGTTTAACCGATTTGAGCAGCCAGTCGGCATCTACCTGATGAAGGACGTAGTCGTCGATGAAGGTAGGAAGCGGCGGGTTGGCGTCTACGAGGCTCACGCACCTGCTCCTTCTTTGAGCAAGGGGCGGCCGTATTCTGAGGTTGGGGTGGGAGCGACTGTTTCTTGGCCTCGTTCTTGCCAAGAGCGCCACATCGAAACGTTGCCGGCGAGGATCCCTATGTAGATGCCGACGGCGATGAAGTCGCGGAGTAGTTGGTAGGTGGTGGTGAAGGGGAGGGCCCATTCCACGATGCCTTGGTCGCCGGTCCAGAAGAGGGTGGGACCAGCTACGTAGCGGTCGGGGCGCCAGTTGAGTTCGCTGTCGGCCCAGGTGAGCCATTGGTGGGGTACAACGCCGTAGACCCAGAAGAGGATGAAGAATACGAAGGTGGCGAAGGCCATGGCTTCGCCCCAGGTGAAAATTTTGTCTTGAGGACAACGCTTTTGGTACCATTTGATGCCCCAGACGGACAACATGGTGACAATAATGGATGCGGCAAACGCGACCATGTTGTTGGGTACTCCTCGCAAGACGAATAGGGACTTTGTGAAATATTGCACAAACCGGTGCGAACACCAGCGTAACCGACCAACTGAGATCCAAGGCAACTTGCCGAAAGTTCTCCGTCAACTTTTTTTCTTACATCCAAGTTCTATCACGCGGCTGGTGGCCCCTACCACCTCTGCGACCCATTCTCTCGCAACTGCTTTTTGAGTTCTTTCCACCGAGGTGGTCATAAATGCACCATTTGGCCTACCGTCCCCGCTACCGTGTCGAACGTGCCAAATGGTTTGGTCGCGACTAGCCTGACCACTACATAACCCGTCGCTCCGGAGAAATACGTTGACTGAAATACCTGAACATCTACTGAAGCGTTCAAAAAAAGCGCGCGGCGATAAGTCTGATGCCCCGACTGATGCTCCAGCCGATAGCCAAGCCGCAGAAACGCCAGCAGCCGCTGCCCCAACGTCGGACGCTCCTGTTGAGGATGCGCCACCAGCTCCGGTTGCTCCTTATGTTGCGACTGCTAATGCTCGAAAGAAGATTCCTTGGTGGGCGGCCAGCGCTCTTATCTTGTTGCCGTTGTGGGCTTTTGCTTACGTAGGCACTTTGGAACGCCCCTCCGAGGCGGCGACCGGCATTTTGTCTGACGGTGCTCACCTTTACGAAACTCGCTGCGCGGCATGTCACGGAGCCAGCGGTGGCGGCGGGGTGGGTCCTGCTTTTGACGGCGGCAGTCTGGTCACAGTTTTCCCAGATGTAGCTGCCAACGTTGATTGGGTGATTAAGGGTTCCGATGGCTACGGTTCGGGCAACGCTTACGGCGAGGGTCGTACCGTGAATGGCGGCATGCCCGGCTGGGGCGATGCCCTCACGGCAAGAGAAATTCTTGCCGTGGTGCTTTACGAACGGGCTTTTTTAGGCGGCTCCATGGCTGATACCGATCTTGCCGAAGCACTCGATCATGCTTTGGCTGACGGCAGTTTGGTTCTGCCCGAGCATTTTGACCCTGCGACGGTCACTTCCGAAGAACTCCACGACTTGTTGGCGCCCTTTATCGGCGGTCACTAGCCGTGAAGCCGCTCCGGTAGGGGCGGCTTTGACTTCACGAAAGTTTTTCGCTCATGGCTGAACACGTTTACGACCTGTTGATTGTGGGCGGTGGCCCAGCGGGTGCCGCTACCGCTTATTGGGCGGCGCAAGCTGGCCTTGATGTGGTTTTTGTGGAACGCAAGGTTTTTCCTCGGGACAAAACTTGCGGTGACGGTGTGCCGCCCCGGGCTGTGCATCAACTTGAAGAAATGGGTTTGGCCGATGAGTTGGCCAAGTACCACAAGTTTGATGGCTTGCGGGCTATTGCTCATGGCCGCACGTTAGAGATGAAGTGGCCTGATCATGAGGTGTTTCCCAGCCATGGTTATGTGGTGCGGCGCTATGACTTGGATGCTTTTGTGGCCGACAACGCGGTGGAGGTGGGGGCCACGTTGTTGATGGGCACCGAGGCGATACGGCCTTTGCTGGATGCCAACGATCAAATAACTGGCGCCGTGGTGTTGGATAAAGCTTCAGATACTGAACACGAGATTCGAGCCAACTACCTGGTGATTGCTGATGGCGCTAACTCTCGTTTTGGACGGGCTTTGGGTACGGCCCGTGACAAGAGTTTCCCTATGGGTATCGCTATTCGGGGCTATTTTGAGAGCCCGTTGCATGACGACCCGTGGATTGAAAGTTCGCTTGATGTGCGGGACCGCCAGGGTAACGCCATGCCGGGTTATGGCTGGATTTTTCCGGTGGGTAACGGCACTATTAACGTGGGTATTGGATTGTTGTCGACCTTTCGTGACTATAAGTCGATTAACACCAGTCATTTGTTTGAAGAGTTTGCTTATTCGTTGCCGGAGCATTGGCAGATCGATCCGTCTTCTCCGATTGCTCCGCCTACTGGTGGGCGTTTGCCTATGGCTGGTTCGGTGGGCCCTAAGGCGGGGCCTAACTGGTTGGTGGTGGGCGATGCCGCTGGTTCGGTTAATCCGTTTAACGGTGAGGGCATTGATTACGCCTACGAGACGGGTCGCTTGGCGGCCGGTTTGATTGCCGAAGCGGTGTCTCGGGGCGATGCGGCGATCTTGACTCGTTACCCGGGCATGCTCGATGAAGAGTATGGCGATTATTTTCGGGTGGCCAGTTTGTTTGCTCGCATTATTGGCAATCCGACGTTGATTCGTGAGTTGACCCGGGTGGGTATGCGTTCGCAACCGTTGATGGAGTGGGCGTTGAGGGTTATGGCGAACTTGATGCGTGAGGAAGATGCCGGGGCGGCGGAGGCCGCTTATAAAGCCATCGCTGCGGTGGTTCGGGTGTTGCCCGATCGGCTCATTCACCCTTAATTTTCTCTTTACTCCCCCACCATGGTGCAACCGGGTTGTTTGGGCGGTGACAATAGGGGGGTGAGTATTCATTCTGCTGCGGTGTGGCCCGAGTTGGTGGCTTTAGATGCCGCCCAAGTTGACCTTTCGTTGGTCGACCGTTTTGTGGCCGACCCGCAGCGTGCGGAGTCTTTGAGTTTTGCGTTGGGCGACTTGTGGGTTGATGTCGCTAAGCACCCGGTAGATGCCGATACTTTAGATTTGTTGTTTCGCTTAGCTAAGCAGCGAGGGGTACCGGAATTTTTTGCTGCCATGACTGGTGGCCAGGTGGTGAACCAAACGGAGGGTCGCCCGGCGTTACATACGGCGTTGCGGGCTTCGGCTGATGCGGTTATTGAGGTTGATGGAGTCAACGTGGTACCTGAGGTACATCAGACGTTGGGCCAGATGACTGCTTTTACTGATGCTTTGCGGGCCGGCCAGGTAACGGGGGCGACGGGTCACGCTATTCGTGCCGTGGTGAGTTTGGGTATCGGGGGTTCGCATTTAGGCCCGACTATGGCCGCTGAGGCGTTGGCAGAGTTTGCTGGCCCTCTCACGGTGCGGTGGGCCGCTAATTTGGATCGGGCTGATTTAACCCAAGCTTTGACTGGCCTTGACCCGGCTTCGACGCTGGTGGTGGTTTGTTCGAAAACGTTTACCACGGCAGAGACTTTGGCCGCTGCTGAGCAGGCTCAGGCTTGGTTGGCTGCTGGGGTCGGTGACGATGTGTCGGCGCATTTGGCGGCGTCTACCGCGGCCCCCGAACGGGCGGAAGCGTGGGGGGTTCCGGCCGATCAAGTGTTTACTTTTCCTGAGTGGGTGGGGGGTCGTTTTTCGTTGGCTTCGTCGGTGTCGTTGGGTTTGATGGCCGCTATTGGGGCGGAGCGTTTTGGCCAGTTGTTGGCCGGTATGCGTTTGGTTGATCAAGAGGTGGTGGCTCAGGAACGCAGTGTCCCGGTGTTGTTGGGGTTGCTGGATGTCTGGCATCGCCAGGTGCGGGGGGCGACTTCTCGAGCGGTGGTTCCTTATAGCCATGCTTTGCGGCGCTTTCCTGATCATCTGCAGCAACTAGAAATGGAGAGTTTAGGCAAGTCGGTTTCCATGGAGGGCCAACCGGTAGAGGGCCCAACGGGGGCGGTTATTTGGGGGGCGGCCGGTACTGGTGCTCAGCATGCGTTTTTCCAGTTGTTGCATCAGGGCCCAGAGGTCATTCCGGTAGATTTTATTGGTTTTGCTCAACCAACAGGCGGGGCCAACGATGCGTTGATGGCCAATTTGTTGGCTCAGGCCGAGGCGCTGGCTTTTGGTCGAAGTGCGCAGGAGGTAGCGACTACGGGGGTGGTGCCGACTTTGGTACCGCACCGCACCTTTGCCGGAGGACGGCCTTCGACGGTGATTTTGGCGCAACGGTTGACGCCGTCGGTGTTGGGTCAGTTGGTGGCTTTGTATGAGCACCGCACGGTAACGGCGGCTGTTTTGTGGGGTATTAACCCGTTTGATCAGTGGGGGGTGGAGTTAGGTAAACAGTTGGCGGTGCGTATCGCCGATGAGTTGGGTGGTCCAGAGGGCACGACGACCCATGATGGTTCCACTAATAGTTTGATGGCCCGCTACCGCTCTTGGCGGTAAGGGTTAGTTAATATCTGCGGCCGCTTGGGCCAGGATTTCTAGGGTTTGGTCGATGATGGCGTCGGTGTGAGCAAGGCTGGGGAACAGTGCTTCGTAGGCGCCGGGGGCTAAGGCCACGCCGCGTGAGAGTAACCCGTGGAAGATTTTTGGGTACACGCCGTTTTCGGCCAGGGCTTGGGCCTCGTCAAAGTTGGTGGGCAGGGTGTTGCCAAAAAATAGCCCGACCAGCGAGCCCACTCGGGGGGCTTGGGCGTCCACCCCGGCTTGGTTGAGCACCTGGGTAAAACCGTCGGCCAGCCGTGCGGCGGTGGCTTCGAGTTGGATGTGGGCGGCGTGGTCTAAAAGCTCCAAAGTGGCGCGGCCGGCGGCCATGGCCAGCGGGTTTCCCGACAAGGTGCCGCCTTGGTACACGCCGCCGAGGGGGGCGAGGTGTTGCATGAGTTCCCATGGCCCGCCGAAGGCTCCTACCGGCAGGCCACCGCCGATGACCTTGCCGAAACACCACAGGTCGGGGGTAACGCCAAAGTATTCACCGGCCCCGCCGTAAGACAAGCGAAAGCCGGTGATGACTTCATCAAAAATTAGGAGCGCACCGGCGGCGTCGCAAGCCTCTCGCAAGCCTTGGAGGAATCCTTCGGCGGGGGCTACCAAGCCCATGTTGGCTGCTACTGGTTCGACAATGATGGCGGCCACCGTGTTATCAATTTCGGGCACCACGTTGTAAGGGGCCACGATGGTGTCGGCTACTGCGCCGGCGGTTACTCCGTCGCAGCCGCTGAGCCCTTGGTTGGCTACTCCGCTGCCTCCGGCGGCTAGTAAGGCGTCGGCGTGTCCGTGGTAGCAGCCGGCGAATTTTACAATTTTGTCTCGGCCGGTGGCTCCGCGGGCCAGGCGCAGGGCCGACATGGTGGCTTCGGTTCCGCTGGAGACAAAGCGCACTGATTCCAGGCCGGCGATGCGGTCCACCACCATTTCGGCCAAGACAATTTCGGCTTCGGTGGGTGCGCCGTAGGTGGTTCCTTTGGCGGCTGCCGTGGTGATGGCTTCGATGACCTGGGGGTGGGCGTGGCCTAATATGCCGGGCCCGTAGGACTGCACGTAGTCAATGTATTGGTGCCCTTCGGCGTCAAAAATGTGGGGGCCTTTGGCGTGGGTAACAAAATAAGGGGTGCCGCCTACTGAGCCGAAGGCCCGTACTGGCGAGTTGACTCCTCCGGGAATAACTTTTTGGGCTCGGGCAAAAAGTTCAGCGTTGCTGGTCACTGCAGAGCCTCGGCGGCCCACCGAGTGAGGTAGGTAAGAATAAAGTCGGCGCCGGCTCGTTTTATAGACAACAGGTGTTCCATGGCTACGGCGTCGCCGTCTATCCACCCGTTGGCGGCGGCCGCTTTGATCATGGCGTATTCGCCGCTTACGTGGTAGGCGGCCAGCGGTACGTCTATTTCGGCTCGCACTTTGGCGATGACGTCGAGGTAAGCCATAGCTGGTTTGACCATGACCATGTCGGCGCCTTCAGAAATGTCGAGCAGTACTTCCATCATGGATTCTCGAGCGTTGGCTGGGTCTTGTTGGTAACCCTTACGGTCGCCGCCGTCGGCTATTTCTACGTCGACGGCGTCACGGAATGGCCCGTAAAGCGCTGAGGCGTATTTGGCGGCGTAGGCCAAGATTGCTGTGTCTAAGTGACCAGCACTGTCTAGGGCCGAGCGGATGGCCGCTACTTGGCCGTCCATCATCCCCGAGGGGGCGGTCAGGTGGGCGCCGGCGTCGGCTTGGGCGATGGCCGCTTGTTGGTAGAGCTCGAGGGTGGCGTCGTTGTCGACCGTGCCTTGGGCGGTGACGATGCCGCAGTGGCCGTGGTCGGTGTATTCGTCGACGCACAGGTCGGCCATGAGTACCATGTCGTCGCCCAGTTCGTCACGCAGGTCTCGTAGGGCTTGTTGCACGATGCCGTCGGGGTTCCAGGCTTCGGAGCCCACGGCGTCTTTGTGTTCGGGAATACCAAACAAGATGAGCGCCGGTACGCCGAGGTCGCGGAGTTGGCGGGCTTCTTCGACCAGGCTTTGGCGGGTGTGTTGCACCACGCCGGGTAGTGAGCCGATGGGTTGAGGGTCGGTTATGTCTTGGCGCACAAACAGGGGCGCCACCAGGTCGTTTACCGAAAGTTGGGTTTCGGCTACTAGGCGGCGCAGGGCAGCGGTTTGGCGGAGGCGGCGGGGGCGGCGTTCGATCACGGCGCGATTCTACGAAGATTCAACCCGTAGCCCACTGTTGGGCCAAATCCAAGAGACCAGACAAAGAGAATTCATCGGCTTGATGGGTTTCAAAACCGTATTTTTGGGCAGCGTCTGCGGTGACTGGGCCCAAGCACAAAGCCACCGCAGGCTGGGGTTGGGCGCTGAGTTTTCGGTAGCGCTCTACTGAGGAGGCGGAGGTAAAGAGCACGGCATCGGCGCTTTGGGCGGTGGCGAGGACGGTGGGGTCTACCGGGGTTTCGGTGTTGCGGTAGGCCACTATTTGCTCAACTTCCCAACCCTTGGCCCGGAGCCCGTCGGCCAAAGTTGGGAGGGCGGTT
>Ga0206681_10000536_pt1 | contig 20023 bp, 18 predicted proteins | sample M150012015metaG_FD_161048 | JGI IMG/M metagenome (GOLD analysis project Ga0206681, IMG submission 161048) | Ammonia-oxidizing marine archaeal communities from Monterey Bay, California, United States - M1 500m 12015 | ecosystem: Environmental > Aquatic > Marine > Intertidal zone | place: USA... | reverse complement strand
ACGACCCGAATTTCTCAATCGGATCGATGAAACCATCATGTTCAACCCACTTTCAAGGAACAACATTAAGGACATAGTGAAGATGCAGCTGGCCCAGCTACAAAAGCGTCTTTCTAAAAAGAATCTGAAGATCAGCGCATCAGAAGATGCCGTGGAATGGCTGTCCCAGCTATCTTATGACCCGCAATTCGGAGCAAGACCCGTAAAAAGGATCATGCAGAAACAGGTTCTGAATGAATTATCTAAACAATTGCTATCCGGCAGTGTAGACACATCCCAGACTATTGTTCTGGACGCATTCGAAAACAACATCGTATTCCGAAAAGCAATAAAAAATGAAGAAGTAACTAATTAACATGAGCTAATTACTTCGCCCACATAATCTGTCTTATTGGATTAATTGAAGCTTATTCTTATCTTGAGTAAGTAATAATACAATGAGTAAACTCAAATATTTTATAATCTTTACAGGGCCACTCTGTGGTGTCTTTTCACTGTGGTGGACGGGTTTTTGGCCATGGCTCCTTCCGGCCTATGCCTACGTACTTATTCCTATCCTAGAATTCATTCTACCTATCAACACTCACAATATGAGTGCATCTGAAGAAGAACATGCCCGTAAAGACAAGTTCTATGACCTTTTGCTCTATAGCCTTGTACCGATCCAATATGGCCTGTTGCTTCTGTTTCTGGTCGGAATCACAACTCAGGAGCTGCAATGGCACGAATTAATCGGGAGAGTCATCACTTATGGAGTTGCCTGCGTAGTTCTCGGAATAAATGTAGCGCATGAGTTGGGTCATCGGGCAAGTAAGATGGAACGAATTTTTGCAAAAACACTACTTCTTTCCACGCAATACATGCATTTTATCATTGAGCACAATAAGGGGCACCATAAAAATGTGGGAACACCGGGTGATCCCGCAACTGCAAGAAAAGGAGAAGATCTCTACAGCTTTTGGTTTCGGTCAATTACATTCAGCTATTTCTCAGCCTGGAAAATTGAATTAAAAAGATTAAGATCAAAGGGGACAAGAATTTTCTCAGCCAGAAATCAGATGCTACAGTTCGCGGTGTTCCAGATTGCGCTTCTGGTTACTGTTTGGTGGTTTTTCGACATCAGTGCATTAGTGTGCTACATCTCAGCTGCAGCTATCGGCGTTCTTTTCTTTGAAACCGTTAATTACCTTGAACACTACGGTCTAGTTAGAAAACTAAAAGAAAACGGTAACTATGAAAGGGTTGAATCCATGCATTCCTGGAATTCGGATCACGTAATTGGAAGAGCGATCCTATTCGAAGTAACGCGTCATGCAGACCATCACTTTATGGCAAGCAGGAAATACCAGATCTTAAGAAGCTACAGTGACGCCCCTCAGCTACCTGCAGGATACCCGGTTATGATCCTGTGTGCACTTGTGCCGCCATTGTGGTTTACGATCATGCACAGGCATATGGATAAAATAAGACAACAACGACTTAAAGCAGGAAAACCCATCACAAGCATTTCATGAAAACACTTTATTTGATCAGACATGCCAAATCAAGCTGGAAAGACAGCGGAATGACGGATTTTGAAAGGCCTCTTAATGAAAGAGGCGAACGTGACGCCGGTGAAATGGGGCGTCGTCTGCAGGAGCGTAATGACATCCCCGACCTAATTATTTCCAGCGAAGCTAAAAGAGCGCTGACCACAGCTAAAAAGATCCGAGCAGAACTCCAAAGTAATGTTGAGTTTTTCACAGACCCAAGGCTATATCACTCCTCACCCGATACAATACTAAAAGTGATCAACCAAGTAGGTGTCCATGTCAATAGTCTGTGCATTGTTTGCCACAATCCGGGAATAAGCGAGCTGTTTTACGCACTTACCGGCCAGCCCATAGAAATGGTCACGACTGCAATTGCAAAAATTGAGCTTGATATTGACGGCTGGGAAGCAGCATATCATGGCTGCGGATCACTGGTGAGCTTTGACTACCCTAAAAACACTTTAATATAGTTACCCAGTTCCAAATAATTTGCTGCATGCCCAAAGTGCAAGCAACGATTATTCCCTGATTGGTCCGAGGCTAATTGCTGTTTGAAAACATCTCAAGGGGCTAAGCATCTCAGAAACAATAAGATAATCGACTAATCCTCGCGTAATTTCAAAGAGTAGTTCTGTTCAAACTTTTCGATCTTCGGACGAATAACAAACTGGCAATACGGCTCATTTCCGTTTTGTTTATAATAATCAGTATGTTGATCCCCAGCTGGATAAAAATTCGTGTATTCTGTTATTTCAGTCACAATCGGAGCATTAAGCACCCCGGAACATTCCAGCTGATCCTTATATTCTTCGGCTACCTTTTTTTGTTCTTCGTTGTGATAAAATACAGCAGAACGGTAATGTGGCCCAATGTCGTTTCCTTGCCTGTTTAGTGTGGTTGGGTCGTGTATTGACCAAAACATTTCCAGGATCTCATGAACCGAAACGATCTCCGGATCAAAATCCAGCTGAATCACTTCTGCATGGCCTGTGCTCTTCTGACACACTTCTTTATAGCTCGGATCGATCACGTGTCCGCCACTAAATCCGACACGAACTTCCTCTACCCCATTCACGCGTATGAACACCGCCTCAATACACCAAAAACAGCCTGCTCCAAGGGTTATTGTATCCATCTTTGCCATAGCACATGTACTAGTTCAATTTAAGCCGCATGATTTAAAACTTAAGGAATTAAACCATTGCCAATCCTGATTCTGCCAATAGTCCGTAAAGTTTATCTGACACCTCCTTGCCTACCGGAACCAATGGCAGCCGAATGTTGTTGTTACAGACATTCATGTATTTCAGCACTTCTTTAATTCCGGCGGGATTACCATCAACAAACAGCCACTGGATCATCTCAAAAAGTTTATAATGCTGTTGTCTGGCGTCATCCAGACGTCCTTCTCTTGCAGCCTTCACCATAGTAGAAAACACATCCGGGAAAGCGTTACCCACCACTGAAATAACCCCATCTGCACCACAAGAGATCATTGCTAGGGCCAATGCATCATCTCCACTTAATACGTCAAACCCTTCCGGTCTGTTTTGAATGATGCTCATTGCTTGTTCCAGATCGCCTGATGCTTCTTTTACAGCTACAATGTTGGGAAAATCTTCTGCACATCTTATCGTTGTTTCAGCAGCTACATTCGACGAGGTTCTTCCAGGGACATTGTATAGAATTATGTCTTTGTCTGTAGATCCCGAAACAGCTTTATAGTGCTCATATATTCCATTTTGAGTTGGCTTATTGTAAGCCGGACTTACCGATAGAATGCCATCCACTTTGTCCAAATTCACAGATTCAAGTGTTTTACACACTTCCATGGTATTGTTCCCTCCGATTCCCAGAACAATGGGTAATCTATCCGCATTGATCTCTTTGATAAAATCAAGGCTGGTCGATTTTTCTTCTGAAGTAAGGGTCGGTGCTTCTCCCGTAGTGCCGTGAACTACAAGATAATCTGTCCCCCCCTGGATCTGTAGCTCCACCAATCGCTGTAATCCTGCATAATCTATATTGCCGTTCTCACTGAACGGGGTTATCATCGCTACTCCAAGACCTTTAAATTTGCCCATTACTCTATTTTTATACTAAATTACAGCAGGAAGTATTAACTCCAAATGAAATTCTTAAAATTATCAACCTAATGTCTTATCATTCCGACATACTTGTCCAATTGTTCCATAAAATGGTTCCATCCCCCCTCTTCCTCAACAGAAATTAATAAATCACAAGACTCTTCATTTTGTTTTGAATAACGTCCGACCTTAAATTTCGCTCTTGACCTCAACAACACAAACCGCAATGGAACGCACTTCCCTTCTGAAAAATCAATCAACATGTCAAATTCCTCAGCCGAAAACTTGGCTACTGATCTTGATGTTGGTTTCCCGAACCAATTCAGGTCTTTTTTTAAAAAATAGTCAACCTCGAGTCCGTGACTAAGAAATACAGGAGCGATCTTCTCATCAGAATAACCAAGTGCGAACATCTTTTTTTGTCCGTATCGCTTTTTTATTTCTTTGATGTACCAGCGCACATGCTTGAATGAACGCTCGTCATCGATCTTGTAAATGATGCCTATGCTCTTCGATGAGCTCCAATTACAGGCCTGCACCTTTCGAGCTCGGCTAATCTCCTTTTTCAGGTAGTATTTACCGGCTTTTATTCTTATTCCGTTGACTAATCCCATTAATCTATCATACTTAAATATTCCTCTTCAGAAATAAGTTTGACTCCCAACTTTTCAGCTTTGGCTAGTTTGCTTGGGCCAACTTTATCACCAGCCACCAAATAATCGGTTTTGCCGGTTACAGAGCTGGAAACCTTCCCCCCATTTGATTCAATGGACGTTTTAAGCTCATCCCTTGTTATCGTATGAAAAACTCCCGAAACAACAAGCACCTTCCCGTTGAGCTTATCGCTTTTAAGAACTGAATGATCCTCTTCGATCTCAAATTGAAGTCCAAACCCCTTGAGTCGTTCGATCAAAAGTCTATTTCGCTCTATTGAAAAGTACTCGACCAAACTTGCAGCTATTCGATCACCGATCTCCTCAACATCTATAAGCTCTTCAAGTTTAGCCAGGCAGATGGCCTCAATATTTCTGAAATGTCTTGCTAGTTTTTTCGCAACCGTTTCTCCTACGTATCGGATACCCAAGGCAAATAGAACTCTTTCAAAAGGAACCTTTTTTGAAGCTTCAACTCCATTTATCAGGTTCTCAGCTGATTTCTCTGCCATTCTTTCCAATGGTAGTAGGTCTTCCTTTTTCAGCGCGTAAATATCAGCAATGTCTCGAATTAGTTCTTTCTGAAAAAGCTGAACAACTGTTTCTGAACCTATGCCTTCAATGTCCATTGCCTTTCTGGATATGAAATGATCGATCTTTCCGGTTATCTGAGTCGGGCATCCATATTCATTGGGGCAATAATGGTGAGCCTCACCTTCCTTACGAGTAAGCGTCGTTGAACATTCGGGACACTCTTTAGCAAATTTCGTGACAGCTGCATTTTCAGATCGTTGATTGATATCCACCCCAACCACTTTAGGAATGATCTCGCCTCCCTTTTCTACAAAAACGGCATCTCCGATTCTAAGGTCGAGCTTCTCTATCTGATCCGCATTGTGCAGAGACGCCCTTTTTACTGTTGTTCCTGCCAGCAGCACAGGCTCAAGGTTTGCAACCGGCGTTATCGCTCCTGTTCTTCCTACCTGGTACGTGATCGATTTTAATGCTGTTGAGGTCTGCTCAGCTTTGAATTTGTACGAAATTGCCCATCTGGGAGACTTTGCTGTATAGCCAAGCTCTTCCTGCTTATCATAGCTGTTCACTTTGATCACAATTCCATCTATCTCGAATGGAAGCTCATGTCTTTTCGTGTCCCAGAAATCTATAAATTTCATAATCCCATCAATGGAATCTGTACGTTCAATGAACCTATCTTCTTCTTTCGGGACTTTAAACCCCCAATTCCCAGCAGCTATCAATCCATCAAAATGATTTTTAAATGGCAACCCTACTCCATGTAATGAATACAAATAACAATCCAGGCCACGCTCTGCAACCATTGCTGAGTCCAGTAATTTCAATGTCCCTGAAGTAGTATTGCGTGGATTCATATATTCCGGCTCTCCCTCTTCCTGCCTCTTCTTGTTCAACAATCTAAACCGTTCTAAGGACAAGTAGATCTCGCCTCTTATATCAAAATCATCCGGGAAGTCTCCCTGAAGCTGAAGTGGGATCGTGTTTATCGTTCGGATATTAGTTGTCACATCTTCTCCTTTTGTTCCATCACCTCTTGTTACGGCCCTTACCAACTCACCTTTCTGATATGTTAGTCCGATAGCACAACCATCATATTTCAACTCACAAATGAATTCAATATCTCCATCCACCAGCTTCCTTGCTCTGGATTCAAAATCAGCGATCTCCTCTTTCGAATAACTATTGCCCAAAGAAAGCATAGGGAATCGGTGTGTTATAGTTTCAAATCTTTTTGTTATATCACCACCAACTCTTGATGTAGGAGAATTCTTTGTTGCATATTCCGGATGATCTCGCTCCAGTTGTTCCAGCTCTTTTAAAAGCTGATCAAATTCATAGTCAGAAATACTAGGCGCACTCAGCACATAGTAGTTGTAATTGTGCTGGTTCAGCTCTTCTGTAAGCGCTTCGATCCTATTTTTTATCCCATCCATCATCAATTGGCTTTTTTAAGGCTAATTTGTACAATACGCCAAGCAGGAGTTTAACCTGAAATATGAGTATTGGTCTATTCAGTGCTTTTCGCACACGAGCATCCTTGGTAAGCAAAAATCGATACCCTCCTCCGGTTCCAACCGCCAACCATCTGAATATTTTATAGTTCGCTACTCCTGAAAAACCAACAATCTGATCTGATTGATTCAAGTAATTAGTCCATACTGTTTGAGTAGTATCATTGACCTTATATGACGCAGAGATCGTAGCGTATCCAAAATGAACCGGCGCACTAATGCTCAATCTTCTGTTGATGTACCATATCGGCTCATAAAAAAGACTCGTATATCCAAAATTATAGGAAGTCGTATCCGTTGCATCCGGATAATCCTGCTCCGAAAGCTCAATTCCTGACCGGATTATTGGATTTTTAAAATAATACAATCCTATACCGAATTTGTGTTTCTTCTTATAAATCATACCAAACTTGATCCCTCCCAGACTAGTTCTTTGACCCAACGCCCATGAAATCCTCCCGTCAAATCCAAAATGAAGTTTCCATTTTTTTGATTTCATTGAATCCTCCTGATATTCAGACACATCAGAATACTCAAACGCGCAATATTCATTTTCTGTGAAGAGAAATAGAAGAACAAAGATATATTTACAAATGGCCCGCAACAATTCGATCCTTTCCGTTTATGTCTTTCATTATTCGAATATCCTTAAAATTTCTGACTTCCAAACATGATTCCACTTCTCTCCCAAACCTTTCGTTGATCTCAAAATAGATTCGACCATTTGCCTCCAAATGGGCCAAGGCAAAAGCAGCTATAGATTCGTAAAAAACTATAGGGTTTACATCCTCTACAAACAGTGCCACATGTGGTTCAAAGTTCAATACATTCTTATTCATATTCGCTTTTTCCCCAAGGGTCACATATGGAGGGTTACTCACAACAATATCAAAGCGAGTACCGAGGTCAGTCCAATTTAAGATGTCCATTTGGATCGGCCTTACTTCAACAAGATTTAATCTTGCATTCGCCTCAGCCACCTTGAGCACCTCAGGATCAATGTCGACACATGCCACGTAAGATTGCGGTTTTTCCTTTTTATATGAAACTGAAATACAACCACTTCCACAACCTATATCAATTAAAGAGTCTGCCTTGTCACTTTCCTTTATAATTAGGTCTACCAATTCCTCTGTTTCCTGTCGGGGTATCAAAACCTGCTCACTTACTTTGAATGGCAACCCATAAAACTCGGTCTCTCCTAACACATATTGTATCGGTTTATTGGACCTTAATTGTTTCAGTGCAAAATGATAATTCAAAAGCTCTGATTCACTGAGCTGTTTGTTCATATTTGATCTAAGATCTATCTTATCCCAGTTTTGGTAATGCTTGAACAAGATGGCAATAATGGAACGCACCTCCCCAGATGGATATAGGTCTGATAGGTTCTTATCCAAATAGGAGACGATCGAATCCACGGAATTATCTTTCACAAACACCATACAAAGATAACATCCTACTGCCCTGTAGACATCATATTTTGTATTTTCGCCAACGAGTGAGTGTTCATGAAAAATACATAGCGAAATGCCTTGAATTGGCTTCGAATGGGATTCGGGCTGCAATGCCTAACCCAAGTGTTGGAGCAATCATTGTCTACCAGGACAGCATAATTGGTAGCGGACATACTCAGTCCTTTGGTTTAGCTCATGCTGAAGCACAAGCTATCCAATCCGTACAGGATAAAAGGCATTTAAGCGGATCAAAATTATATGTCTCACTTGAACCATGCTCACATTATGGCAAAACCCCGCCCTGTACAGAATTAATCATTGATTCCGGCATTCGGCATGTTATCGTTGGCTGCGTCGATCCGAATCCATCTGTCAATGGTGCCGGCATTCAACACCTTAGAGATAATGGGTTGACTGTTGAGGTTGGAACGCTTAAGGAAGAGTGCGAAATGCTGAATAAGCGATTTTTCACTTTCCAAAAAAAGAAGAGGCCCTATATAATCCTCAAGTGGGCACAAAGCCAGGATGGATACATGGATCGAGACAGAGGCAAAAACGAAAAGGGCATAAACTGGATCACGAACGAGCGCACAAAGGAGCTGACCCATTCGTGGAGAGCAGCAGAGATGGCCTTATTGGTCGGATTCAAAACTGCAATGAATGACAACCCGAAATTAACCGTCAGAGCCGCTTCAGGGGAGCATCCGACTAGAATTGTAATTGACAAAAAGGGAGAGCTTGCTGATGATCTGGAGTTATTCAACGGGGAGGCTCCCACTATTGTTTTTACTGAAAACCCGTCGACCACCTACCGAAATGCCCAAGCCTGCATTATTGATTTTAAAAGATTGCTGAATGAGATAAATTCCTTTCTTTACGCAAAAGGAATTCTTTCTCTTATTGTTGAAGGAGGGGCAAAAACATTATCCTTATATCTGGACTCAAATATTTGGGATGAATCACGCGTATTAACTGGCAATGCCACTTTCGGAACAGGTTTAAATGCACCACGAGTGCCATTTGAACCGACTCATAATGAAGACCACTTCGGTGATAAAATAAGCTACTATTACAATGTTTGATATCCTCTACACCGTACTGATCTTTTCCGGCTTAATGGTCATGTTCAAGCTTTTTGAGCGATTCAAAGTGGACAATCTACAAGCAATTGCCGTTAATTACTTTGTTGCCGGGCTGTGCGGAGTAATTGCCATGAACGGCCAAATTGAGTTTGGTGGAACTGCAAGTGCTGATACTCCGAACCCACATTTCTTTATTCCTGCTGCACTAATTATAGGCGTTTTGTTCGGGATCGTTTTCAACCTCATCGCTCATGGGACGCAGAAAATTGGGATCTCAATTACATCTGTTGCAAACAAGATCTCTTTGATCATCCCGGTTGCCGTGGGTATTTGGTGGTTCAATGAGCCTTCCGACATTATAAAGGTTGCAGGGCTGGCAATTGCTCTTCCTGCCATCTACTTTTCAACTGTAACCAGGGGGAAGCTGAACATTGACAAGAAGTACATCTGGCTGTTGCTATTTATTTTTCTGGGTCAGGGAATAGCGGATACTACGTTCAAAGTGGCGCAGGTAAATTGTGTCAATGAAGTGAACAGCCCATCTTTTTTCGCACTCATATTTTTTGCGTCAGGGCTCACAGGCGCCATTTTTGTTGTGATTAGACTGTTGAGAAAGCAAACCAAGATCCAAATGAAGAACATTCTCTGGGGAATACTTGTGGGCATTCCTAATTATTTCACCCTCCACTTCTTTTTCAAAGCTTTAGAGGAACTAGATGCTTCACAGGTCTATCCGCTTGTCAATATGGGAGTTATCGTCTTTCTTGCATTCATTGGCTTGTTCTTTTTCAGAGAGAAGCTCTCGGGCAATAATTGGATAGGTATTCTGCTTGCCCTGATCGCTATCGGACTGATCACATATTCAAAGGAAATACTCATCGCATTTGAGTAGCGCAACGGGTGCATATAAAACCGTCCTTCTCAATTCAGAAGGAATTTACAAAGAGAAAGGCAGCAAATTCATTGCGTTTGTTTTTCCTGTTCAGGAAGAATCCGAAATAAAGGAGATTATACAACCGTTGAAATCCAAATACCACGATGCCCGGCATCATTGTTATGGATTCCGTTTAGGTGCCGACCTCAGCAAGTTTCGTTTCTCAGATGACGGTGAACCCAGTGGAACAGCAGGAAAGCCCATTTTTGGTCAGATCAAGTCATTTGAGCTAACGGACATACTGGTAGTTGTAATCCGCTATTTTGGAGGAACCAAATTAGGTGTCGGAGGCCTGATCTCGGCGTATCGGGAAGCCGCCAAGGAAGCAATACTGAACAATCAAATTACTCAAAAGCACATACAATCTATAATAGAAGTAGAATTCGAGTATTCGAGTATGAATAGGGTCATGCATATGCTAAAGGAGTTTCAGGCGAACATTCAGAAACAAGAATTTAATGAGAGATGCTCGATCAGGTTCAGTGTCAGGGAGACACAAAAAGAAGCGGTATTGTCCAAAATCAATGACCTTCAGTACGCACACAAATTAATAATCGATAATTGATGGAATTACTTAAGGATCTTTGTGCTATACATGCGCCGGCAGGAAATGAAGTTAAGATGAAAGAGTTCATCTTGGCCTATATTGAAAAGAACGGGGCGAAATTCAAGGTAAAACCTGAGGTGATCACGGGACCCGAAATTCAGGACTGCATAATTCTCAAATTCGGGCAACCAAGAACCGCCGTATTTGCACATATGGATTCAATTGGATTTACCGTCAGATATGGAAAGCAGCTGATCAAACTTGGTGGACCAAGAACCAATGACGGCACATTATTGATAGGTGAAGATTCTCACGGAAAGATCGAAACTGAGCTGCTTGTGATCGAGGATGAGGAAGGAAAAACCACTCTTGAATACGTTGCTGACAGAGAGTTTGACAGGGGCACTGAATTGGTGTTTAAACCCAATTGGCGGGAAGATGAAGATTTCGTTCAATGCTGTTATATGGACAATCGACTTGGCTGCTACAATGCATTAAAGGTAGCTGAGGATATTACAGACGGTATAATTTGTTTTTCCTGCTGGGAAGAAACAGGCGGCGGTGCAGTTGGATACCTTGCCAAATTCATTTTCGAAAATTACGGAGTACAACAAGCCCTTATTTCTGACATTACCTGGAAGACTGATGGTGTTGAACACGGAAAAGGTGTAGCGATATCGATCAGAGACAGCGGAATCCCCAGAAGAAGTTACATCAACACGATTATTGATCTGGCAAAAAGATCAGGAGTTCCTTTTCAGCTTGAAGTAGAAGCAACCGGAGGAAGCGATGGTAACGCATTGCAGAAAAGCCCCTTTCCTTTCGACTGGTGCTTTATAGGAGCGCCTGAGGACCACGTGCACAGTGCCGACGAGAAAGTACATAAAGCCGATATAACTTCCATGATCGAAATGTACAAATACCTATTGAATTACCTTTAATTCCTTGAGCTGGCCCGTTGCTTAATTTACATCCGTGTAGTTCAATCATTTTTATAACTTCAATGCACAAATAGTTGATGATGAAATGGATTCTCTTGCTGATTACAGCTTTTATATTTGGGCAGACGGGATTCTCTCAAATTGCTCAGAACGTAACTTTGCTTGACAACTGGGATAATGATACGCTACCCCTTGATGGTTATGGGGCTACATTCAATGAGTGTTGGGGGTTTGTCTATAACGGAACCGAGTATGCAGTGATAGGATCTACCGTTGGAACCCACCTGTTCATGATCTCCTCTACCGACGAACTTGTAGAGATTCAATTTATTCCAGGTTTTATAACCAATGCGATTCACAGAGATTACCACGATTACAACAATTACTTGTATGGGGTTTCTGACGAAGACCCGGGGCTCGACATCATGGACATGAGTACACTCCCTGACTCACTAACCAGGATCAAAAAGATAGATCAGCTGTGGACCACACATAATATTTTTATTGATACTGCAACCGCAACACTCTATGCCTGTGACGGCGCAATTACCGACATCTATGCGATTGTACAACCTGATTCTTTAGAGCCCATCAGTCCGTTTGTCTTCCCGACCTCTGACTATGTCCATGACATTTACGCAAGAAACGACACACTTTTCATGAATTCCTCGAATTCCGGATTGACATTCATTGACCTGGGAGCCCCTACGCCAGTGACACACACCTTTGATTTCTACCCTGAAGATGGCTACAATCACTCCGGATGGTTATCCGATAACGGTACGACTTATGTTTTTGCAGATGAAACTCCTGGCAAAAGTGTGAAGGTTTGTGATTTTTCAGATTGGACCGATCCGCAAATAACCGCTCTAATAAAACCCAACACCTTCGACAGCACAACGGCTCACAATCTCATGATCAAAGAAGATCTGTTATACATTTCTTATTATTACGATGGATTGCAGATCTATGATATTAGTGACATCTATAACCCGATCAGGGTAGCCTACTATGACACATATCAAGGCCCGGACAGTACGAATTTCGAAGGCGCCTGGGGCGTTTATTGCTTTCTTCCGTCAGAGAGAATTCTTGTGTCGGATCGCCACAATGGACTATTTTTACTAAGGCTTGATCTTCCTTCTGATATTCAGGAAGAAGACCCAGAAGTCAAAATTGAAACACAATTTGATTCTTTCACTTTAAAGTTCCGAGATAAATTCCGAAAAAATGTACAGGTATTTTCAATTACCGGAAAGCTGATTTTTGAAGCAACGTTTTCTGATGACAACATCCTAATCGATAGTCAAAGCTGGAAAGCTGGCAATTATATTTTTAAGATCTCTGGAAAAACAGGGTCCGCTAGCGGCAAACTGTTCAGGTCTCCTTAAAAATAGTAGGTTGTCCCTTGATATCATCAGCACCTTCAGGTTCTGACAATTGCACCTTCTCAAATAAAGTAGAAATACTTCTCCATTTATACATTTTGGCAAATACCAAATAAATCAGAGGTAATAATACTGTCGGCAAGATGATGTCCATCAACAAAGACGGCTCCGCTATATTCTTTAATACAGTTTCGGTTTGAATGACCCCCCAATTGTTCGAAACCAAAATAAAGCCCACAAAATTAGTTGCCCAATGAAAGCCCAATGCAAGTTCCAGCCCATCATCCATCAAAGTAATTACTCCCATGAATAATCCAAAACCAATGTAATAGATCATCGAAGACCAGCCCAAGGTTGCGACTTCCGGATTAAAAGCATGTAAAAGTCCGAATGCGACAGAAGTTACAATGAGGGGCCAGAACTTACTTTTCATCAGAACACCTAACCACTGCAGCAAGTAGCCTCGAAAGAAAAGCTCTTCGAAGCTGGTTTGAAATGGTAATAGGAAAACACAAATGACAAGTAAAAAGAAAAAAGACTGTATGCTAAAGTTCCATTGGAACCATTCCGGATGAAATAAATAGGTTACCAATAGAAAAATTCCGTTGTACAGAATCGTAATAAAAAAGGATCCGAAAAGTTTAGCATAATTTGTTTTTCCAACAGAGATCAGGCTTCTGAATTTTCGTTTATGTGCAGATTTTATCCAGATCCAGATCGAAAAAACACCAAAAACGAACATGACCAATGTTAGAACAATGAACTGCGTAGCACCCAACAGCTCAGCCATTTCTGACGGCTGCTGAAGCCCCTCGAGTTGATAGAGGCTGTGGATTTTCGAAAACAATACAGCCATCATAGGGACTGCTCCTATCACCTGCCACCCGACGAAAACCACTCCTATCCCAATAAGGTATTTCCACCATTTGCTTCGCCCATCTATTGCCTGTTTAATAAACATATACAAAATTATTTTTTAGATGTTCGATCTTCAACCCAAGCCTTTACTTGCTCCAGCTGCTGCTCCTTTGAAAGAAACGTATTGTCGAGAACAATTGCATCACTTGCTTTCTTCAACGGATTTTCCTTTCTAGACGTGTCTTTCTGATCTCGGGAAACCAAATTTTCTTTTACCTCCAGGAGGTTCAGGGAGTGCCCCTTAGCAATAAGCTCTTCATAGCGCCTTTGAACTCTGATATCAAGATCAGCGGTCATGAAAATCTTCAATGTTGCATCAGGAAAAACAACCGTTCCAATATCTCTTCCGTCCATTACCACTCCTTTTTTTTTGCCAAGTTTCTGTTGAAACTTCACCAAAACCTCTCGAACCTCTTTCACTTTAGAAACTTCGCTTACATTTTGCGATATTCTAAGGCTTCTGATCTCATCCTCCACTCTTTCTCCGTTTAAATAAGTATCTGACTTTCCAAGAGTTCTGTTGTGGTTGAAGGAAACATTAATGCGTCTTAAGGCACCTATCAACTCTGATATATTAACTGATCCATCTTCGGCAATAATTCCATTTTGAAGACAATACAGTGTAACCGCACGGTACATTGCTCCTGAATCGACATACACATATTTCAGTTCTTTAGCAAGGTTCCTTGCTAACGTGCTTTTCCCGCAAGAAGAATAGCCATCAATTGCTATGTTGATCTTTTCACGCATATTCAGATGGTAATTATAATAAGAAAATCAGTCAGAATTAGAGATGTTGGGTAATTTATCTTTTGGAACGAAAATCTCCCAGCCTGGTTAAAATTGAGATCGAATTGGTGCCTCCGGCCCGATGGTAAGATGATCTGGCATAGCTAAGGTGAAAACGATTGACCCTAAAACCTAAGCCTAATGATAAACCAACCAATCCGGGTTTGGCAGCTAGTTTAAGCTCTCGCATTCGTCTATAGTTAAACCCAGCACGAACATGAAAATTTTTTGTCAATAACAATTCCCCACCTATTACGACATGGCGCATTGCCTTATCTAAGAAACCCGGTTCTTTTACCGGTATAAGCTCACCTGTTAGCGGATCCGTTTGTGGTGTGAGATTCGGATCCACGACTGTGAGATCCCATTTTTGCAGATTCTCTAGGGTAACACTGATGCGAAATGGAGCATATTTCAGTTTTTTCGACACCCCAAATAGGATCTCTGTCGGTAATGTTTCCTTCACCCCATTATCGGAATACGAAATTGTCGGGCCTATATTTATTATGGCTGCACCAAACGACAAGTTATTTTCTTCATTATAATAGCTGGCTCCAACATCGCAGGCTACTCCGAAGGCACTGTAACTCTCGATCGCAGAATAAATGAACTTCATTGTTACTCCACCCCTGATCTGTGAGGATAACTGCTGAGCATAAGATAAATTAAGGACAGCATCATTTGCAGTAAATGTTCCGCCCGTTAACTGTCCGTCAGCATTAGCATATTGCAATGAACCGTAATTCGCATTCAATATGTTTGCCTGAACGACCCGATCCATTACTGTATCAATGGCGTACGTATAGGAAGCATTACCATAGTTGATCCCGGCAAAATAATCAACAAAGTTCAACGTTATTTTATCATGCATCGCCCCGTTGAGTAGTCCGGGGTTTAAGCAGCTCATATTAGCATCGCCATCGAAAACAGACAAATTCGCGCCACCAAGAGCAGAGATCCTGGCGGGCTGGACAAGCTGTAAAAAATCTAAGGTATTCAATCCGCCTGACTGCCCAAAAGTCATTGTGGAAGCCAACGTAACAAGTAAGATGTGGAATGTTTTCATTAGTTGCTTAGAAAACGAAAAATACAAATACTTATTATTAAAATATCAGATTTTAATAGGATCCTTTACTTTTTCAGGGAGCAAGGCAAATTCCAACACTTCTTTCATCTCTTTCACGTAACGAAAATTGATTCCCTTCAGGTAAGTATTATTTATATCTTCAACATCCTTCCTGTTGTTCTCACAAATAATAATCTCCCGAATATTGGCCCGTTTTGCCGCAAGTATTTTTTCTTTTATCCCACCTACCGGCAAGACTTTACCCCTTAAGGTTATTTCTCCTGTCATGGCCGTAAATTTTCTAACTTTTCTTTGCGTAAATAAGGATGCCAGAGCAGTTAGCATAGTAACCCCTGCTGACGGGCCATCTTTAGGGGTAGCTCCTTGCGGAACATGAATATGAACGTTGTAAGATTCAAAAGCATCATGGCTGATCTTTAGCTTCTCGCAATGGGATTTCAGATACTCCAATGCAATTATTGCAGATTCTTTCATCACATCACCCAAATTTCCGGTCAATGTCAACTTACCTTTTCCCTTCGTCAAAGAAGACTCAATGAACAAGATGTCGCCTCCCGTTCTCGTCCAGGCCAATCCGGTTACAACACCTGCTACGTCAGGAACGTGGTATTTGTCTTTAGGATGTGCAGGGCCCAACAGATCATCAAGTTGCGTTTGTTTAAGAGCTGGGTCATAGCTCTCTTCCATAACTATATTTTTCGCCCTCGAACGAACAAGTTTGGCAATTTTCTTTTCCAAATTTCTAACACCACTTTCGTTGGTGTAGCTTTCGACTATTGCCTCTAGCGTTTTCTTGCCGATCGAGAAGTTCTTTTTCTCTATCCCGTGTTCGTTGATCTGTTTGGGAATAAGATGCTTTTTTGCTATCTGCACCTTCTCTTCAACTGTATAGCCATTCACATCTATGATCTCCATCCTATCCAGAAGAGCAGGTTGCAAATTTCCAAGGGAATTTGCCGTAGCTATAAAAAGCACCCTGGACATGTCGTATTCCAATTCAACGTAATTGTCCTGGAAAGTATCATTCTGCTCGGGATCCAGTACCTCCAGCAAAGCCGACGAAGGATCCCCTCCATGGGTGTTTCTTCCAATTTTATCAATTTCGTCGAGAATAAAAACAGGGTTCGAAGATTTTGCCTTTTTAAGATTTTGAATAATCCTGCCAGGCATTGCACCTATATAGGTTTTTCTATGCCCTCTGATCTCAGCTTCGTCATGAATACCACCCAATGACATTCTAACGTATTTTCTACCAAGTGCCTCGGCAATAGATTTCCCCAATGAAGTTTTTCCTACACCGGGAGGTCCATGCAGACATAAAATTGGTGCTTTCATATCATTCTTCAGCTTGAGTACTGCCAAGTATTCTATAATTCTTTCCTTTACCTTTTCCAATCCGAAATGATCCCGGTCCAATATTCTCTGGGCTCTTTTAAGATCGAACTTGTCCTTTGTAAATTCTCCCCAAGGGAGTTCTATCAAAAGTTGACAATAATTGAGTTGTACAGAATACTCTGCTCCTGAAGGATTCATTCGTTCCAACTTCTGGACTTCCTTGTCGAAAGTATCTCTCACCTCATCCTTCCATCTCTTTGTTTTTGCCTGATCCTTTAACTCCTGGGTCTCCTGTTGAACCGGATTCTCCCCCAGCTCATCTTGGATCTGTCGCATCTGCTGATGCAGAAAATATTCCCGTTGTTGGCGGTCCAGGTCGACTTTGACCTTTGATTGAATGTCGTTTTTCAACTCAAGCATTTGCTGCTCTTTTGTTAAATTCGTTAATAACGCTTCAGATCTTACACGGATGTCAGCAATTTCCAGAATTTTTTGTTTCTCCCCAACTTCAGCATTCATATGTGAAGAAATAAAATTCACTAAAAAAGTAGGACTGTCAATATTCTTTATCGCAAAGCTAGCCTCAGAGGGAATATTTGGTGAAATATTAATGATGTTCAGCGCCAGATCTTTAATTGAAGAGAAAAGCGCCTGAAATGATTTATCCGTTAAATTTGCATCAGGCTCAACAAATGGGAAAACTCTCGCACGAAGATAGGGTTCATCAGATACCAGCTCACCCAATTTGAACCTTTTCTTACCCTGGATAATGATCGTCGTTGACCCATCCGGCATTCGGAGCTGTTTTATAATCTGTCCGACAGTACCTATGCTGTTCAGGTCAGTGAAAGACGGGTCTTCCACTTCAGAATCTCTTTGAGAAACAACTCCAATGATCTTCTGGTTGGAGTTTGCATCCTGAATCAGTTTAATTGATTTGTCTCTTCCAACGGTGATGGGTATAACTACCCCTGGGAACAGTACATTATTCCGTAAAGAAAGAATTGGCAGTTCTTCCGGTAGCTCTTCCTTGTTCATGCGATCTTCATCTTCCGCAGAGATCAAGGGAATAAACTCTGCGTCTTTGCCCATAAATTCGCTCAGGTTCATCATATTCAAATCAAAAACTTCGTCCATTCTGTCTTCTTTTCAGACAATCTGTCAGCAATTATAAGAGTTTACCAGCAGTCGTCATCACATTCTTACTTAACGTTGGTTTCACACCAACAAGTATACCAAGGGATTACAAGCATAGGATCATCTAAATATAACCCCTTCTCTCATTTAACTCTTTCAATGGTTATGCCAAACAGGAACCAAGTGAAATATTGTCGGACACGATCATTCCTCCCAATTTCTGAATTTCTTGGAATCATCAAATACACGTTTAAGTATTTCCTTTTCCTGGGTATCGAGGTCTATTTTTCTGCGAGCCATTACTTTAGCAGCAACTTCGTAGGATTTATCTAGATCATAGGTTTGAAATCCACCACTTCCGCCCCACGAGTATGAAGGAATGAATTTAGGCGGGAAATTTCCACCAAAAATATTTGCATTTACTCCGATTACGGTTCCCGTATTGATCATTGTATTGATCCCACATTTAGAATGGTCCCCCATAATCATACCGTGAAATATCATGCCTAGATCTACATTGTCTTCTTCATAGTAATTCCATACGCGGACATTGCTATAGTTGTTTTTCAGGTTAGACGTGTTTGTGTCGGCGCCCAGATTACACCACATTCCTATAACCGAATTGCCAATGAATCCGTCATGTCCTTTGTTCGAATACCCTTGAAAAACAACATTATTTAACTCTCCGCCAACTTTTGAATGCGGGCCTAATGTTGTTGCTCCATATATCTTTGCTCCCATCTTACAAACCGAGCCAGAAAGCGCAGCAAATGGGCCCCTAATCATGCTCCCTTCCATTATTTCTGCCCCTGAGGCTACGTATATAGGGCCTTCAGAGGAATTTAGATAACACCCACTCACAACAGCTCCTTCTTCAACATAAATCTGGTCTCCTGTTGTATGGTTATTTGTGCCAACTTCCTGAAAAGAAGAGCTGGCAGATATCAATTTAAGATCCCTTTCTATTTCTTGCCCATTTAACACGAAAATATCAGCAGGATTGACCAAGAATGAAACATTATCTTCATAATCGATCGTCTCAAAGCCCTCAAGGTAGGAGTTGAAATCAATTGAAGATTCGGGCAACGCATTGATAGCTAGCACCATTCCATCTTTAATCAGTAATTGATTAGTCTCTAACTTCTTGATAGCCCTGACCAATTCTTTTGTGGGTAATACAGTTGCTGATATGCCAAGAGTATCCCCACCCTCGTGCCCCTTGAATTTATCACTCAAATAATCTTTTGTTCTTATGTTACACGGTTCCTCAAGAAATCTTTCCCACTTTTCTTTTATTGTTAAGATTCCTACACGTAGTTCTGCCACAGGCCTGGTATATGTAAGTGGCTTTAACGAGACGTGACCTAGTCCATCAAATAATGTATACATATTGATCATTTCCGGTTAAATATAAGGCATAAAAAAACCCTAACCTTTCGAATTTTCGAATGTTAGGGTTAAAATTCAAAAATGTGTGTTTATTTCTTGATATGTTGTGAATAGCGCTTTTTGAATTTATCAATTCTTCCTGCAGTATCCACCAGTTGCATTTTGCCAGTGAAAAATGGGTGAGATTTATGCGAGATCTCCAATTTAATAAGCGGGTACTCATTACCGTCTTCCCAAGTAATTGTTTCTTTTGATAACGCACAAGATCTGGTCATGAACGCATATTCGTTGGACATGTCCTTAAAAATGACCATTCTGTAATTATCTGGATGTATATCTTTTTTCATTGCTTTGCTTAATTATCAAATCGGGTTGCAAAATTAGACATTCTTTTGATAAACCAAAATGGAAATGCACAAAATAAATTGAGAAATATTACGTCTTTTGTCTGATTGAGCTATTTTTACCGCAATGAAATTACGAATATTGATCTGTGTCATTAGTCTACTCTTAGCCATGCTATTGGGTCATGGCTGCAAGAAAGATACTTTGCTCACCGACTCTTCAGCGCAGTTAGCTTTCACGAATGATACAATTCTCTTTGATACAGTTTTTACTACCGTGGGGACAGTGACAAAGCACTTTAAGATCTTAAACACACACAATCAACCTATCAATGTATCAAGTATAGACCTGGCA
>Ga0206681_10000534_pt1 | contig 20052 bp, 7 predicted proteins | sample M150012015metaG_FD_161048 | JGI IMG/M metagenome (GOLD analysis project Ga0206681, IMG submission 161048) | Ammonia-oxidizing marine archaeal communities from Monterey Bay, California, United States - M1 500m 12015 | ecosystem: Environmental > Aquatic > Marine > Intertidal zone | place: USA... | reverse complement strand
TTCTGTGTTGTCTACTACAGGTGGATCGGGGGTTTATGTATCTGAGGTCTGGACAGATGGTGCGGGTGCACCTGTTATCGATCCTAATGCTGTTCCTTCGGGTACTTATACGGTTACTGTTACCGACGACAATGGTTGTACGGGAACGGGCATTGCTAATGTTGCAGATCTTACCGGTCCTTCAACTAGCCTAATGAGTTCTGTACCTGTATCGTGTAATGGTGCCTGTGACGGATCAGCCAGTGTTACGGTTTCAGGCGGTTCATCACCTTATACTTATTTATGGAGTCCTGTACCCGGAGCAGGTCAGGGCACCGCGACGATCACAGATCTGTGTGCAGGTTCTTATACGGTTACCGTAACTGATGCAAGCGGCTGTCAGGACAATTTCACATTGGACATCACCGAGCCATCACCTGTAGATGTTACGATCACAGCGAGTACAGATGTTAGCGGCTTTGGTTTGTCAGACGGAAGTGCTACTGCAGCAGGATCTGGCGGCACACCGATTTACACTTTCGAGTGGTTTACGGGCTGTCCACCGGTATCGAGTACCGGTCAGACAGGCACCAATGCGAGCGGATTAGCAGCTGGAGATTACTCAGTTATTATTACCGATTCTAAGGGATGTATGGATACAACCTGTGTTACGATCAATGAGCCTGGAGCGATCACAAGTACGGTTGGCACTGTAGATCTAACGTGTTACCAGTCCTGTGACGGATCGGCTACTGTTAGTGCATCCGGAGGCACACCGGGATATAGCTATGATTGGTTTGATGCGACCACGGGATTGACAACGGGTCAGACGGGTTTAACTGCGAGTGGTTTGTGTGCCGGGGATTATTATGTAGAGGTGACCGATCAGAACGGGATCTTACATACGAGTATTACAGTAACGATCACGGAGCCTTCTCAGATAACGGGAACAACTTCAGTGATATCGAATTATAATGGTCAGGATATTTCCTGTTCATTAGCCTGTGATGGATCTGCTCAGGTAGTTCCATCAGGGGGTACGGGACCCTACACTTATCAGTGGAACGATCCTGGAGCACAGACCACGGACATAGCCACAGGCTTATGTGCGGGTAGCTACGATGTAGAGGTGACGGATTTTAACGGATGTGTTGAGACATTTACCGTTGTACTTACAGAGCCACTACCACTGACCAATGTGATGAGCTTTGTTGATGCGTCGTGTTATGGTGTATGCGATGGAGAGGTAAGTGCATCACCTTCTGACGGTACGGGACCCTATACTTACCAGTGGAACGATCCGGGCTTATCGACGACACAGAGCGTAACGGGATTATGTGTGGGCAGCTATGATGTTATCGTAACCGATGCGAACGGCTGTACGGTAAATGGTACTACTACAGTATCAGAGCCGACACAGATCGTATTGAGTTCGGATTCTACGGAGTCGAACTGTGGATTATCAGATGGTAGTGTTACGGTATTTATCGTTTCGGGAGATGGTCCATTGACCCAGCTTTGGGATGCAGCAGCGGGCAGTGCTACGACAGCTACAGTCACGGGACTTGCCTCTGGATGCTATGTTGTTACAGTTACCGATGTTCACGGATGTACACAGGACAGGACGATCTGTGTAACGGATGCCGGCGCTCCCCAGGTAGAGGTATTAACGCTTACCGATGCGTTGTGTAAAGACAGCTGCGATGGTTTTGCCCAGATACAGGTTACCCCGGGGACGAATTCAGTACCTCCCTTATTCTTTGAGTGGTACGATAGCGGGATGACTCCTATCGGTCAATCCACGGCAAGTGCAACGGGCCTATGTGCCGGAGATTACATTGCCGAGATGACCGATGCTAATGGATGTGTTGCGACCGTATCATTAACAATAGGCGAGCCTACCCAGCTATCGGCAACGATCAATTCGTCCACAGATGTGACTTGTTTTGGGGATTGTGATGGTGATGCTACAGTTGTTGCAGGTGGAGGTACCACAGGGTATAGTTATCTTTGGAATGACCCGACGAATCAGACGGGCACAACAGCTACAGGTTTATGTCCTTCAGGTTATACGGTCACGGTGACCGATGCGAACGGATGTACCACGATAGTACCTGCGACCATAGGTGAGCCCTTGCAGATACTGGCCACGGCATTGGGCGTTGATGCATTTTGTTCTACGGCATCTGGTAGTGCTACAGCGACTGTTACCCAGGGGGGAGTAGGAGCATTGAGTTATTTATGGAGTCCTTCAGGTCAGACGACGAATCCTGCTACGGGATTGCTTCCTGGCAGCTATGATGTGTTGATCACCGATGCAACTGGATGTACAGGTACGGCAACTGCAATAGTGGGAGATATCCCTGCGAGTGTAGCGACAGCACAGGTTGTTAGTGATGTAAGCTGCAATAGTCTGTGTGATGGAGAGGTAACGGTATCCTTAGGAGGAACGGGTACATCACCGTATAATTATGAGTGGTTTGATGCAACAACGGGAGCGACAACCGGGCAGCTGACACAGAATGCGACCGGGTTGTGTGCGGGAAGTTATTATTGTGTGGCTACGGATGCCAATACTTGTGTGTCGATAAGTGATACCATCGTTATTGTTGAGCCTTCTGCACTCGCGATTACCACAAGTACAACGGATGCGAACTGTAAATCAGAATGCAATGGTTCTGCAACGGCAACGGTCTCAGGAGGTACAGGTTTGTATACATACCAGTGGGATGACCCATTATTGCAAACTACAAATCCGGCAACAGGTTTGTGTGCGGGAAGTTATAATGTTGATGTTACGGATGCTAATGGTTGTACAGTTTCAGAATCGGCAACGGTAGGTGAGCCTTTGCCAATTGTTCTTGACTCCACAGTTGTAAATGCGAACTGTGGGTTGGCGGACGGTTCCGGCTGCGTGACTGCCAGTGGTGGTGTAGGAGGTTTTACCTATTCATGGCCGACCGGAGGAACTGGATCATGTGAGACGGGATTGTCCGCTTCGAGCTATCTTGTAACGGTAGCAGACGGTAACAATTGCATTTCACAGATCGTTGTTGAGGTATCGGACCTTTTAGGCCCTGTCGCCTCGATAGTATCCCAGACTGAGGTTAGCTGTAATGGGTTGACTGACGGTAGTGCGACTGTTGATATGACCGGAGGAGGGGGTGCATCTTTCACGGTACAGTGGGATGCGAATGCAGGTAGTCAGACCACACCAACAGCTTCTAATTTAGGAGCCGGCGTTTATACAGTAACCATTACCGATGATCTGGGCTGTTCGGCATCGACCAGTGCGACGATCACAGAACCTACTGCTATTGCGACGAATCCTGGATCTGTAGATCCGAGCTGTTTTGGTTATTGCGATGGATCAATGGGCGTTGTTGTCAGTGGCGGCACACCTGTTTACGGTTATGAGTGGTTTGATGCAGCCAACGTTCTGGTAGGATCACAGGATACATTAACGGGTTCGTGTTCTGGGGCTTATACCTTAGTGATCACCGATGCGAACGGCTGTACGGAGATATTGAATTATACGCTGACAGATCCTTCACAGGTGAGTGGATCCAGCTCGGACACACCGGTATTTTGTAACGGTGCCTGTGATGGTACAGGTATAGCAACGGGTGTAGTAGGTGTGGGTGTTTTTTCCTACCAATGGGATGTTGCATCGGGCAGTCAGACAACGGCAACAGCAACGGGACTTTGTCCTGGCACTTATGATTGTGTGATCACCGATGGTGATGGCTGTTTCACCAATGTGTCTGCGACGATCACTGAGCCGCCGGCACTCACTACGGGGATAACGAATTTTGGCCATTTGACCTGTAATGTTTCCTGCGATGGATATGCGGAGGTGCTGGCTACAGGCGGCACTGCACCTTACACTTATGATTGGGGCGGATTTGGGATAACTCAGCAGCTCTCGGGTCTTTGTGCGGGGACGTATACCTCGACGGTCACCGATGCGAACGGATGTATTTCAAGCAGCACGGTGGTGATCACCGAGCCTTCGGCTCTTGGCATTAGCTTTACCTCAATGGACAACCTGTGTTACCAGTCCTGTGATGGTACTGCCTCGGTCTCGGTATCGGGTGGGACCTTGCCTTACAGTTATCAGTGGGATGATCCTGGTTTCAGCACAGTATCAGGGATATCAAGTTTATGTGCAGGCACTTATACTTGTGTGGTTACGGATTCGAATGGTTGTATGATTGATCAGGTAGTAACAATAGGAGAACCAACAGTACTTGATTTGGTTGTTTTGTCAACTACAGATGCGAACTGTGGACAGGCCAATGGGGAGATCTGTATAGGTTCTGTAGGCGGAGTAGGGCCTTTTACTTATCAGTGGAACGACCCGAGCAATACCACTACAGCCTGTTTGACAGGAGTTTTATCGGGCTGTTACCAGATCACGGTATTGGATGCGAACGGCTGTAGTACAGACAGTACGATCTGTATCAACAATATAGCTGGACCTGTCATAACTCTTGGTGCGATTACAGATGTGAGCTGTTTTGGGTTGAACGATGGTTCGATGAGCTTCACAGTTAGTGGAGGAACGGGTACCCTGACCTATGGATTTTATGATGCATTAAACAATTTATTGTCAACTACCCCGGGCCCATATACGGGCTTGGCCGGAGGCAATTACTATTTACAGGTTACCGATGGTGCGGGTTGTATCGTACAGGAGGCCGGGTTTGTTTCGGAGTCGAGCGTATTGAATTCAGCGATTACATCCTCGACGGATGTAACGTGTAATGGTTTGTGTGATGGTGAGGCAACCGTTTCGATATCGGGAGGAACATTACCCTATACTCTGACCTGGAGCAATGCACAAACAACGAATACGGCAACTGGACTATGTGTCGGTACCTGGACAGTGGATATTGTTGACTCGAATTCTTGCTCCACTACTTCTTCGATAGTTATTGTAGAACCTGCTCCTGTTACAATTAGTGACCTGACAGTTGATGTTACATGTGGTGGTGGTAGTGATGGATCGATTGCATTGACCGTTTCTGGTGGAACCCCGGCATATACCTATCTGTGGGCACCTGCGGTAAGTACCGGATCTACTGCGAGCAGTTTGGCTGCCGGGTCTTACAATATTGATGTTACCGATGTCAATGGATGTTTGGGGACAACGGTAGTAACAGTAAATGAACCAGCAGCGCTTACAGCAACTTATGGGGCGGTTAATTCTACATGTAGCTTATGCAATGGAAGCGCCTCTTTAACAGTAAACGGAGGAACATCTCCTTACAGCTATCAGTGGTTGAATGGTGGTTCCAATCCGTTTGCAGCAACGAACCTTCAGCTGTGCCCGGGCAATCATCCTGTAATAGTAACCGATGCGAACGGTTGTAGTGTATCCTTGACGGTGGTGATCACCGATGAGCCTGCTCCACAGATCGATGCGATGTTGTTTACCTCTCCCGATTGTAGTGGAGGTAATAATGGAACGGCAGAAGTTATGGCCACCGGCGGAACTGGTGTGTTGAGCTATTTGTGGGATGCAGCAGCAGGTTCACAGACTTCATCCTTGGCGTCAGGACTTTCTGCGGGGACATATTGTGTTACGGTATCGGATGTGAACAACTGTATGGTTAGCAATTGTGTTACCATTACAGACCCTGCGCCTCTTAATGCTGTTCCAGATGGAAGTACGACGATATGTTATGGTGATTCAGCACAGATATGGGCGAGCGGTCAGGGAGGCACACCCGGTTATACGATCAACTGGAGCACATCCGGATTGAGTGGTACGGGTCCGATCATGGTATCTCCTTTGGTGCTTACGGATTACTGTTTTACTGTTGAGGATGCCAATGGATGTGTGTCAGCTGCGGCATGTGTTACCATTGATGTGCTCCCTCCAATTAGTGTAGACATTATGCCTTCGGCCTCGATCTGTTCAGGGGATTCGGTGACGGTAACGGCAAGTGCATCGGGAGGCAATGGTGGTCCTTATACCTTCAGCTGGGTGTCAGGATCAGGCATGGGCTTCACACCGACATCTTCGGGTAGTCCTTCTACGATAATCGACGATCCGACTGCTGATACGTGGTATTACGTGACAGTATCAGACGGATGTTCTTTGGATGCAATAGATTCTGTTCAGGTAATTATCAATTCACTTCCATCGGCTTTTCTGAATGCTGTTGATTCCAATGGATGTGCTCCATTCTCGGCTTCTTTTATTCTGAATACGGACATTGGGGTAAGTTTTGATTATGATTTTGAGTGTGACGGAATTATTGATTATTCCGGTACAAGTACTGCTCCATCTCATACATATAATGATCCAGGTATTTATGATGTGTGTATTACAATTACTACTTCTTCCGGATGTGAAACACAGTTGATTGCTCCCGGGATAATAGAGGTTTATCCTGTACCGATCGCAAGCTTTTCTGCAGATCCATGGACAACCACTGAAATTGACCCATCAATTACTTTTATTGACGAGTCGATCGGTGCGTTGCAATATGATTGGAACTTCGGAGATGGAGAAACCGTATCCGGCCTGGTAAATGATGTTATCGTTACATCCAATACAATTGGAACGATAGGTTTACCGGTTCACTTTTTCAGTACTCCAGGCGAATTCGATGTTACTCAGACTGTCACTAATCAATATGGATGCATCGACCAGATCACATATACGGTTATTGTAAATCCGGAGCAGACAATTTATGTTCCGAATTCTTTCTCACCCAATGGGGATGGTAAGAATGACTTTTTTGTCCCTATAGGATTGGGCTTGGATACCGAAAATTTTGTGATGTACATTTTTAATCGTTGGGGAGAACAGATCTATGAGGCGCACAGCATTAATCAACCCTGGGATGGCAGCATAAAAGGTCGGGCAGAAATTGCTCAGGAAGACGTTTATGTTTGGATGGTTAAGGCAATGAATATAGATGGTAGCGCCGTCAATTTAAGAGGTCATGTCACTCTGTTGAAATAGAAATTAGAATGAATTGAGAAGAGTACATGCTGTCAAACCAGCCGTTTCGGTTCTAAGCCTGGACTTACCAAGAGATACTGCTAAATAATCAGATTTTATTGCTGCTTCTATTTCGTTTAAGCTGAAATCTCCTTCTGGGCCAATCAACACGCTGACAGATCCACCCAATTCGATTTCAGTCAGATTCTTTTTGTCATCATTCAGGCAATGTGCGATAAGCTTGTTTTCTGATTCATCACTTTTAATGAAATCGGCGTAAGAAGTTACAGGTTGAATGGACGGAAGATGGAACCTGTTGGCTTGCTTCATTGCCCCAATGCATACTCTTTGCAATCGGTTTTCATTCAGCTTAGCTCTTTCTGAATGTTCGCAAATAATTGGAGTGATGGAAGAAACACCTATTTCTGTGGCTTTCTCAACAAACCACTCCAGCCTGTCGTTACTCTTAGTTGGTGCAATGGCAATGTGAATCTCTCTTTTAAGTAATTTCTTCTGAAACTCTTTGGATGTGATTTCCAGCACGCACTTTTTGGGGTTAGCATTTTGTATGAAAGAGGTGTACAAATTTCCCTTTCCATCGGTCAGTTGAATGCCCTCTCCGACTTTTTTCCGCATTACGCGGATCAAGTGCTTTGATTCACTTTCCGTAAGCGTATGGAGTTGTCCGGATATATCTGCGGCAAAGAACAATTGCATGCTGCAAGATAGCTAAATCACCTGAAGCGAGGGTTGACAACACTATTGAAGATCGACCCAAAAGTATAGCTGAGACCGATACTACTATAGAACGTATAACTTGTGGCCCTTTGTCCTTGCCCGGTAAGAATTTGCTCATCGCTTAACCCTGTTTTTGACAAGGATATTTGGTCTTGAGTAATTCCGAAACTACCCGAAACGTTGAAATTGAACCCTTTTGCAATACGCAGGTTTAATTTTCCGAAGGCTCTAACACTATAGAGTCCGGTGTTATGTAGATACTGGCTTCCATTTAGTCCAATGTTTATGTTTCCCCATTTTTCTCTGACCCTGTAAGCAATGTGCAATCTGTGGTGTGGAACAAACTCTTTGTCCTTATCAAAAATGGTAGTTTCGTTGTAATAATTTTGTCCGGCACCGATTCGGTAAGAGAGCCTTAATTGCCGTTTTGCCGATACGGAATACGGAAACAGGTTGTATTCAATACCTGGGATCAAATGATAGGTCAATGCATAATTGTTATAAATCGAGGTCCTTGCGTGCCCGAATACTCCCCAGGAAAAATGTTCTGAAATGCTCCAGATACTTTCAGCATTTAGATCCTGCCCTCGCAAAATAGAAGAAAAAGTCTGATCACTGAGCTGTTGCTTCGACTCCATGTAATCTCCTGAAAAGTTGAATTCAAATCGGAATTCAGGGCTTACCTTCTCTATATTGATCTCGGCCCACAGGGATGTACTAGTATATACATCACTGCCGGTCAACCAACCATTGCCGCTTATCTCAAAGACCCAGTTCTTCCATAGATCGGTTATATTTTTTTGTTCAATTGGTCTGTCAAAATCAATTGTAAAATATTTTGAGAGTGGTGTTTTAGCAGCATACCTCATCATCCCAATCATAAACAACTTCATTTCTGTTTGTCGTTTTTCATCCGGGGTGTCATTGGGGCCAATGATAGTCGATAATGTATCGGTCATTCCGTCAAATCGTTTTTGTCCGATAAATTCAAAAGACTCCTCCCATCCGCCCGAACCGGTTTTTTGTCGTAAGCCAATAACATGTAAGTCAGCGAATTTTCGGTCACGTACATAATTGAAAAAAGGCATATTTTGTTTCATGTATTCGGCGTCACAGAAAAAACAATCAATAAATATTTTTGGAGCACCATTCAGTATTGAATCTGATTGGATCTCTTCAGTTGTGATAGATTGTTCATTTTGAGCGTTGAAAAATACAGGCAATAGCAATAGAATTAAAGCTGGAATTTTTGGCATGGTTCTAAACAGGTTGTTTAAGTGGTATAACACTCATTATACCAATAAGGAACAAATTTGTACGAGAAAGATAACAAACCTGAATCAAGTGTGTCAATTCGGGTTTGTTACTTATTGTTAAAAAATCTTAGGCTGTGGCAGACAGTTTAGGTGCTGCACCTAGTATTTCTTCATTCGAATGTGATTTGAATTGCTCGAAATTATTTACAAATTCTTCGGCCAACTGATTTGCCTTCACATCGTATGAAGCCTTATCGGTCCAAGTATTTTTTGGATTCAATACTTCAACTGGAACATCCGGACATTCAGTCGGCATTGCTAATCCAAATACTTCATGTATTTCAAAATTAACGTCGTCCAATTGACCTGTAAGGGCTGCAGTGATCATAGCTCTTGTGTATTTCAGTTTCATCCTGCTACCAATGCCATACGGGCCTCCGGTCCATCCCGTGTTGATCAGCCAGACATTGACATCATTATCTACAATCTTTTTACCTAGCATTTCTGCATATTTTGTTGGGTGAAGTGGTAAAAAAGGTGCTCCAAAACAAGCTGAAAAAGCAGTTACCGGCTCATTGATCCCTTCTTCAGTACCGGCTACTTTAGCTGTATAACCTGATATGAAGTGGTACATTGCCTGACCTTTATCCAGTTTTGAAATCGGAGGCAATACTCCAAAAGCATCGGCAGTCAAAAAGAAAATATTTTTAGGCGTTGTCCCTTTGCTGCCTTCAGCAATATTATCAATATGGTGAATAGGGTAGCTTACTCTGGTATTCTGTGTTTTCGAACAGTCTTCAAAGTCAACATCTGAAGTACCAGAAAGAAAGTTGATATTCTCCAGTATTGCACCAAATTTAATTGCATCCCAGATCTGGGGTTCTTTTTCTTGGCTCAGATCGATGCATTTTGCGTAACATCCTCCTTCAAAGTTAAAAACAGAATTACCTGCCCATCCGTGTTCATCATCTCCGATCAACTTCCTATTTGGATCTGCTGACAATGTAGTTTTTCCTGTTCCCGATAATCCAAAAAATACTGCGGTATCGCCGTTCTCACCAATGTTGGCTGAACAATGCATCGACAATACATCTTTTTCTTGAGGAAGCAAGTAATTCAAAACTGAGAATATGCCTTTTTTGATCTCTCCGGTATATCCGGTTCCACCAATAATGATCTTCTTTTGAGTAAAGTTGATGATCGCAAAATTATGCTGTCTTGTGCCATCTACTTCAGGCTCAGCATGAAAACCAGGGGCGCATATGATGTTCCACTCAGGATTAAAAGTTTCAATTTCCTCGGAAGAAGGCCGCATAAACATGTTGGATGCAAACTGATTGGACCACGGATATTCTGTAATAACTCTAAGATTCAATCTATAGTTTTCATCGGCACAGGCATAGGCATCTCTCACATATACGTCTCGATTTGAAAGGTAAGCACAAAGTTTCCCGTATAATAGATCGAATTTTTGACTATCAAATTTAATGTTAATGTTTCCCCACCATACAGTGTCTTTGGTTATTTCGTCTTCCACAATGAAGCGATCTTTAGGGGACCTCCCTGTAAATTCCCCTGTGTCAATTGCCAGTGCACCTGAAGAAGCCAGTTCTCCCATTCCTAGTATCAGCGACTCTTCAACAAGTTGTGCGGGGGGTAAATTCCAGAAAGCATTTGCTATATTGCCTAGTCCAAGAGCTTTTAGGTCTGCATCTTTGGACTTTAATCCAAATTCATTCATCAAGATTTTTTTACATGTTAATCTGATAGCAAACTTACAACAATCTTGTCGTACACAAAATATGTATTGACGGAATTATTCACAGTTTATTTAAGATGTTGAAAAATGTAAACAAGACTATTTCCATTGTTTCAAGAAAGCCACCATTACAGATATCCAAGCAGAAATTATAATCAGGCCTCCAATTGGTGTAACCGGACCTAATACAGGCACCCATGATTCTATACCGAGAATTGTTTTCAAAGACAACAAGTATATTGAACCCGAGAAGAAGATAACTCCAATGAACATCAACCTGATAGACCAGATGAGTTTAATTTTCAATTGATCAGACAGTAGCACAAGTACCAAAATACCAAGGCCATGGTAAAGTTGGTAATCTACACCTGTCCGGAAGCTTTCAAGCTCCTTGGAGCTAATCAATGGCTGGATGCTATGTGCTCCTAGAGCACCTAGGCAGATTCCAATTATTATATATAATGAAGCCCCTATTAAAATCATTTTAATATTCATCGCAATTCGAAAAGTGAATGGAATTTTGCTTTCTGACGGCTCAATTGAAATTGAGATTCAAGAATAATGATGTTGTCGATGTCATAAATACTATTGTGCAAAAACCGGATAATTTCCAATTTGTGATCTTCAAATTCGAATAACGATAGAATTTTCTCCAGCTCTTCTACTCTTAAACAAGTGCCGGTAAATTCTGAACGGACCCTTTCCATTCTTTTACTGTTAAATTCTTCCTGACTCAGAAAGTCATATTTAGTATCAAAACCCGGAGCGGGCATGTCACATCCCTTCTTCCCGTTATACATTTCCCCTACCTTTAACTTTGAGATGCTGTCCATGGTTACAGAGTCTGTTTCGGACCAGGTTTCATCTGCAACTTTGGTTCCCTGAGCGCTGTCTGCTTGAGCAGTACTTGTTAGTGAGTCATTCGTTAACTGAAGATGGTTGTTCCAGTAGATAATTGTCCTGTTACTTTTGACTGTGTCAGTTTGTTCAACCGGAAATGTATTGTAAAAAGCAATCTTTGTCCTGCTTGAATCTACTTTCAGTTCAAACCAGTGCTCGACACCTTTTTTAAGGTAAATGGCTTTTTTTAATGATTGACCATTGGTCATTTGTGTCTCAAGCGTATGTGGACCATTGCGAATCTTGAATATTTTGAACTCATCATCAAAGTTAGTTGAGACCAATTGGCTATCGATAACAACTCGAAACGTATCACCGGTAAAGTTCTTTATGCCAAGATTGGATTGGGCAGATAACCCGGTCGAACAGAATAAAATCAAGTATGTGATGGTACGTTTCAAAGTTAGTTTGCAAAGTTAATGTACAGGATTTAAAGCAAAGAGTATTCCAAAGAAAATATCAACTCTAAGATTAATTTGTTACTATGTATTGATAGCTAATTTCATCGTAAAATGTATTTTTTTGTAGAAAGAAAGTATCTTCGTTTCCGCCTTAGATCGAATTGTTGATTGAACTTTTTAAAAGACCAGGTGAATAAGAAATTTAACTTGTTAATATGTCAGACGATAAGAAAATAATATTCTCTATGGTTGGTGTAAGTAAGAACACACCCCAAGGGAAACAAATTATTAAGAACATTCATTTGTCTTTTTTTTATGGGGCGAAAATTGGAATTCTGGGTTTAAACGGGGCTGGAAAATCAACTGTAATGAGAATTATTGCCGGAGAGGACAAGAATTTTCAGGGGGATGTGGTTTTTTCTGAAGGCTATACGGTTGGATATCTGCCACAAGAACCGAAACTTGATGATGCTAAAACGGTAAAAGAAATAGTTCAGGAAGGAGTTCAGCAAACCGTAGACGTATTAGCTGAATACGAAGAGATCAATCAGCGGTTTATGGACGAAGAGATTATGAACAACCCTGACAAAATGAACGATCTGATTGAAAAGCAGGGAAAAGTTCAGGAAAAGATCGATCAGCTAGATGCATGGGATCTCGATTCTAAACTGGAGCTAGCTATGGACGCTCTGCGAACTCCTGAAGGAGAAACACTCATCAAGAATCTTTCAGGTGGAGAAAGAAGACGTGTCGCTTTATGCAGATTGCTTTTGAAACAACCTGATGTTCTTCTTTTAGATGAACCTACAAACCATCTTGACGCTGAATCAGTGCATTGGTTAGAACAGCATCTTCAACAGTATTCCGGAACCGTAATTGCCGTGACCCACGATAGATACTTTCTTGATAATGTAGCAGGATGGATCCTTGAATTGGATAGAGGTCAGGGTATTCCATGGAAAGGAAATTACTCATCATGGTTAGAACAAAAAGCGAAAAGACTGGCTCAAGAAGAGAAACAGGAAAGCAAACGAAAGAAAGCACTAGAACGCGAGCTGGATTGGGTAAGGCAGGGAGCAAAAGGCAGACAGGCAAAAGGGAAAGCTCGGTTGAAAAATTATGAGCAGCTGGCTAGCCAGAATGCCCAGGAAAAAGAAGCGAAGCTGGAAATTCCGATTCCCAATGGACCCAGACTAGGAAACAAGGTCATCGAGGCGGTTGGATTGAATAAGTCATTTGGAGATCGTGTTTTAATTGAGGATCTGAATTTTAATCTTCCTCCGGCAGGAATAGTTGGAATAATTGGTCCTAATGGAGCGGGGAAAACTACGTTGTTCAGGATGATAATGGGAGAGGAAACGCCAACCGAAGGTCAAATCAATATTGGCGATACAGTTATGATCGGATATGTCGATCAAACGCATAAAGACATTGATCCGGATAAATCGATATACGAAGTTATTTCCGGTGGACATGAAGCCATAGAAATTGGAGGAAATTCAATTAATTCAAGGGCTTATGTCTCTCGTTTCAACTTCTCCGGAAGCGATCAGCAGAAGAAGGTCGGTGTTCTTTCGGGAGGAGAGAGGAATAGATTACATCTGGCGATGACGCTTAAAACAGAAGCAAATGTGCTTCTTCTGGATGAGCCAACAAATGATATTGACGTAAATACATTACGGGCACTTGAGGAAGGTGTGGAAAATTTTGCCGGCTGTGCCGTAGTCATTTCGCACGACAGATGGTTTTTGGATAGGATCTGCACACATATTTTGGCGTTTGAGGGTGATTCTGAGGTTTATTTTTTCGAAGGCTCATACTCCGATTATGAGGAGAACCGCAAGAAGAGGTTAGGAGCTGATATCATCCCTCAACGAATAAAGTATAAAAAACTAACCCGGTAGAGGGTTGTTTTGATATTGAATTCTTCAAAAGTCTTATCTTTATTTATAGACAACCATCTTGAAATTTAATCGTCTGTTCGTTGCGAACACCCTGGATGAGATCTACTCATCAACCGCAATGGATTAATACTATTAGCTATGCTGCCTGGTAAAGGTGCAATATTGTTGCTGGTCTTTCTTGTTGCTTTGAGTGCAAGATCACAAACCATTGTTATGAATGAGGTTTCTCAAGGGGAATCCGGTGGTCAGGAATATGTTGAATTTGTAATAGTAGATTCAACGGCGGTATACGATTGCTTTGGAATAGCACCACCATGTATCGATATCAGGGGTTGGATCATCGATGACAATAGTGGTTATCATGGAACGTCGGGAATAGCACCGGGCGCCTGTCGTTTCTCTCTTGACCCGTTGTGGTCATGTGTGCCATTGGGAACGATAATCGTTATCTACAACAATGCAGACCCGAATCCTGAATTACCTGCAGATGATATTTCACTAACAGATGGAAATTGTGCTATTGTGGCACCTATAAGTGATCCGACACTTTTTGAAACCAATTCAACTACACCAGGCGCAGTTGCTTGCTCTTATCCGGCAACGGGATGGGTCCCGGGAGGAACCTGGACAAATATCGTGATGGCCAACGGGGGAGATTGTTTCAGGATAGTCGATTTAGCAGGTTGTGAGGTTTTCTCTTTGTGCTGGGATGATAATAATCTGAATAATCTTATTTATTTTCCGGGTGGAGCTACTTCCGGAGCTTCAGCTGTCAACACCGTCTATTATTTCAATGATGGAGATCCTACTGCTCAGGCCAATTGGTCGATTGGTTGTGCAGATGCGCCTGCTTGCGGACTGCAGGAACAGACTCCGGGGCTTCCAAATAATGCTGCCAATGCAGCCTACATTTCACAGTTCAATAATGGGTGCACACCGATCACACCAATTGTCGTTAATGCTATAGGAACAGATGGTTGCGGGTGCACAGGTTCTGCAAATGCCTCGGCTTCAGGCTCTATACCCGGGTATACTTATGAATGGTATGATATGGCTTTTATAACCACGGGTCAGGCTACAGCAAACGCAACAGCTCTTTGCCCGGGCACGTACAATGTCATAGGAACATCGTCAATTGGATGTCCGGATACGGCCACGGTAGTGATAACAGCTCTTCCTTCTGCAGATCCCGGGACAGATGCGGTCTTTTCTGTTTGTTCTACAATGAGCATTTCGTCGTTGTTTGGAGAATTAGGGGGTACGCCCGATCCGGGAGGTGTCTGGTCCGGCCCCTCTCTTCTGAGTGGGGGTGACCTAGGGAATTTTGATCCGGCAACAAACACGGCAGGGGTATATACATATGTCGCAGGAACCGCTCCTTGCCAGGATAGTGCAGCTGTTGAAGCAATAGTTGATTTCCCTGGAGATCCCGGATCCAATGGTTCAGTATCGCTGTGCTTTGGAGACCCTTCAACAGATCTGTTTCTCGCTTTGGGCGGAACGCCTGATGTAGGCGGTTCTTGGGCCCCCTCTCTATCGAGTGGAGCCGGAACTTTCGACCCAACTCTCGATCCGGCCGGAACCTATACCTATACGATTCCGGCAGTCGGAACTTGCCCCCCTCAAAGCGCTGACGTTATTGTAAATATAAACAGCTGCTGTACATCTATGGACACCGTAGATTATGACAGTTTTGAATACAGCACTACTATTCCTGATATCATTCCTGGGGCAACCTATCACACTACACCACAGAATTGGGCGGTAAGAACAGGAGCCTCCTCGGTTTATATGAATTTTCAGAATGGATTTCAAGGTGTTGTGTATGATAGGGTTTATGATGTGTGTGTTGGACAAACCTATCAGTTTTCCGCCTGGTTCAGTAACACTTGGGGAGGGGTGCCGGATGTAGATTTGCAGCTCACAATTTATGATGCTACCGGAGGAATCATCTTTCAGGTGCCCAGTCTGATTGTAGGAGGGCCTTGGGTACAATTTAATACGGGTCAGTTCACGGCAACTACTGCTACGATCAGATTCGAGCTTATCAATAACATAGCCGGAGGTGTAGGTAACAACGACTGCTCTATGGATGACCTTGTTCTTGAGCGATGCACTTCTCCGATAAATAGTGCGAATGCAGGAACTTTGTGCACCTTCGATGCCAGCTTGGACCTTTACGGATCTATACTGATCCCGATCGGTAATTCCGGGAGTTGGTCTGGCCCGTCAGTTCTGGGTGGAGGCTATCTGGGCACCTTTGATCCGTCAATAAATGTTTCGGGAACATATACCTATACTATATCAGGAGCCGGAGCATGCCCTGATAGCGTTGCAACGATTGATATACTTGTCGATGCAGCTCCACAGATCAACTCGATCGCGGATGTGAATACGTGTAATGGCTATCAATTACCGGTTATTACAGGCACCAATTTAACAGGCAACGAAGCATATTATGACGGTCCTTCGGGAACAGGAATGCAATATTTGCCCGGTGAAGTGATCACGTCATCAGTGACACTGTTTGCTTTTGATGGAAACCCGCCGCCTTCGGTCTGTTCAAGTGAAGAGCAATTTTCCATACTTATTTCTTCTTCAATTGTAGACTTGGGTAATGATACAACGTTGTGTGACGGGCAAACCGTAACATTTGATGCTGGATCAGGATATGATACGTATTTGTGGCAAGATAATTCAACGAATCAGTCCCTGACTGTTTCGTCTGCGGGTATCTATTGGTGTGAGGCTGGAGTGTTGGGGTCCAACCAGGTTCAAAATGGAGATTTTGAGCTTGGAGACAATTTCTTTACTTCAGGGTACACAAACGGAATTGGTGGTGCCTGGGGACCTTTGTCATCAGCGGGAACATACGAGGTATCTACAGATCCACAATTGGAACATATTAATTTTATGTCTTGCGGAGATCATACTTCCGGGACAGGACAAATGATGGTTGTTAATGGGTCTAGTGTTGCAGGCACGAACGTATGGTGTCAGGATGTCGTGGTAACGCCCGGAACCGATTACCAGTTTTCAACATGGATCTCAAATGCTATAAATACAACCAATGTTGCTCAGTTACAATTTTCTATTGATGGAATTCCATTGGGCGGAGTATTCTCTACCTCTTCTACAGGATGTTTGTGGCAGGAGTTTTCGGCAACCTGGAACTCAGGGGCATCTTCGACGGTAACCATATGTATTAACAATCAGAACATTTCCGGCGGTGGCAATGACTTTATGCTCGATGATATTTTCTTCGCACCGCTATGTACCGATAGAGATTCTGTTGAGGTATTTATACAATTCCCTCCGAATGCAGGAATGGATAGCATGATCAATTTTTGTCCTGCCGATCCTCCTACCGATCTTTTTACAATACTTGGCGGCACGCCTGACCCGGGTGGAACGTGGTCACCGGCTTTAGCCAGTGGAACGGGGTTGTTTGATCCGACGATAGACGTAGGGGCGACCTATACTTATACGGTTTCAGGAGGTGGTGTTTGTCCTGATGCCAGTGCTTCTGTTACAACTTTGGTGAATGCATTTTCCGATGCGACCATTACTCCTGTTCCTGATTTTTGTGAAACAAACCCGACGTATTCATTAAGTGCCGCTACTGGAGGAGGCGTGTGGTCTGGCGTAGGTATTGTTGATCCCGCAATTGGATTATTCGACCCGGCTATTGCTTTGGCAGGGACGCACGAGATCGTTTACACAATACCGGGAATGTGTGGTAGTGCTGACACAGTTTTCATTCTTGTAAATGCGCCTGTCAATGCGGGACTTGATAGCGCCGTGATCCTATGTGTTACGGATCCTTTACTTGACTTGTCCACTTTAATTGCGCCTGCAGACCCGGGAGGTGTGTGGCTACCGGTTTTAGTTTCTGGCACAAGTACTCTTAACCCGTTAACGGATATTTCAGGGGTGTACAATTATATTGTGTCTGGACCTGGCGCATGTCCAAATGATACTGCATCTGTAGATGCAACTATTAATGCCTTGGCTGATGCAACAATTTCAATAGCCGGCCCTTTCTGTCCGAGCGACCCTCAGATAAACTTATCCGCAGCAACCGGATCCGGATCGTGGTCTGGAACAGGGATAGTCAATACTGTTGCCGGCACGTTTGATCCTGGGCTTGCAGGACCTGGTGTTCATACTATAACTTACACGATCAGTGGAAGTTGTGGAGCTGTTGATACAGAGCTGATCATAGTGAATTCTGAAGTTGACCCAAGTGTCAACGCACAGTCAGACATATGTGAATCGGTTGGTTCAATAAATCTGTCAGCAGTCAATCCGGGAGGGATCTGGGTCGGACTTGGAATCGTCAATCCGGCATCCGGACTTTTTAATCCTACGCTCTTTGGTCCTGGCCCTTACACAATAGTGCATACTATCGCAGGTTTTTGCCCGACTGTAGATTCTGTGAGCTTTAATGTTTTACCCGACCTGGTTCCTTCTATTACCTGGCCGACCAGCTTTTGTGAAGATTCAGGTTTAGATACATTAACCGTTGATCTGTCCGGGGGCATCTGGAGTGGTTCGGGGATTACTAATGCCGTAAATGGAACGTTTGATCCTACCGTTGCGGTTGTAGGCTGGAATGAGGTGATCTATACCATTAGTAGCGCTTGCGGTGGCGCCGATACTATTCAGATCTTGGTAAATCAATTGCCACAGGCGACCATTACAGTCTCTGACACTTTGGGATGCCTGCCACTGACGGTGATAGCTGATTATACAACCACATCAACTTTGAACAATTGCTTGTGGCAGGTGTCAAATGGGTCTTCATCCAATACATGTGGGGCTGTTACATTAACATTTGATTCTGCTGGCTGCTATGATGTTCAATTGTCAATTACAGATATTCAAGGATGCTCCCAAATTGTCAATTTCCCGGGTCAGATCTGCACCGTGCCAAATCCCGTTTCCAGCTTTATCTATTCACCGCAAATTATCAATGAGATCGAGCCATTGGTAGATTTCACCAATCTTAGCCTCAATGCAACCCAGTACGAATGGAGCATTGACAATGGAATTTTTAATTCGGAGGATGTGTCTTATTCGTTTTTGGCTTCCGGATTGTATACGATTTGTCTGATTGCTGAAAATGACATTGGCTGCGTGGATACGTCGTGTCAGGTAATTGAAATAGAAAGTTCAATAGGCATTTACATCCCCAATGCATTTACCCCGGATGGTGACGGAACAAATGATCTTTTCGGCCCTTCCATATATGGTTTTGACCCGGAAGAATATGAGTTCATGATCTTTAACCGTTGGGGCCAGATGATATTTTATTCTCAGATCTATGGAGTGATGTGGGACGGTACTGCAAAATTCGTCGAAGCAAATGAGCTGGTGCAACAGGATGTATATGTTTGGAAGTTAATTTACAAGCAATCCGGCACTGTTGAAAAGACATCTAAGATAGGCCATGTAAGTTTATTGCGCTAACTTGTTTTTATTCAATTTTATTATTGATTAATCATTACTTTTGCCGCTGAAAAGATTAGTGGTTGGCACAAAACGAATCCGATATCAATACAGTTGAAAAGGTGGGTCTGAATGCGAAAATTTCAGATTACGTTGCTTTAACTAAATTCAGACTTGCTGCTCTGGTAGTGTTTTCAGCTGGGGCAGGGTACTTCATGGCTCCCGGGGCATTCGATTGGAAGATCTTTCTGTTCCTGATACTAGGTGGATTTTTTGTTACAGGAGCATCAAATGGATTTAATCAGATCATTGAGAAGGATCTGGATAAATTAATGAACAGAACAAAAAATCGTCCTCTTCCTGCACAACGGATGACCAAAACAGAGGCAATTGTTGTATCAACGGTCTTTGGTCTTTTAGGATTGTACTTGCTCTGGATGGTGAATCCTTCAGCTTGCATCCTTGGGCTGCTTGCTCTTTTTATTTACGTTGCCATTTACACACCGTTAAAGACAAAAACTCCGATAGTGGTTTTGATTGGAGCTTTTCCGGGGAGTGTTCCTCCTTTATTGGGTTACGTGGCTGCAACTGAGACATTCGGTTTAGAACCGGGCATCTTATTTCTGGTTCAGTTTTTCTGGCAGTTCCCCCACTTCTGGGCAATAGCATGGAAATCAAATGATTATTATCTGAAAGCCGGGTTTAA
>Ga0206681_10000533_pt1 | contig 20066 bp, 15 predicted proteins | sample M150012015metaG_FD_161048 | JGI IMG/M metagenome (GOLD analysis project Ga0206681, IMG submission 161048) | Ammonia-oxidizing marine archaeal communities from Monterey Bay, California, United States - M1 500m 12015 | ecosystem: Environmental > Aquatic > Marine > Intertidal zone | place: USA... | reverse complement strand
GAGCCGTCGGCGCTCTGTTGAGTCAGAACATTATTGTCTCTGAGCAATCAGTAGATGATAAACGTGCAATGAATTTATCCTGCGCTATCAAGTCATAGAGTAGTAGACTAAGGGTTAAGTCCAAGGAAGGAGAGCCCAATGGGTAGCGAAAGGAAGAGTTCGTCTGGTGCAAAATCAGTAAGCGAATTATTAATACAAAGTGGCATAACCATTACCATGATTTTTGCCGCACTTATGATGGGCGATCTTGTTCAACCGTGGGGCACTAAAGTCTCTTTAAGCATCCTTCAAAAAGGCGCTGAAGCTCCTACGATTTTTAGCATTTCTGGCATATGGCTGGTGCTTGGCGCTGTTGCCATGTCCTACCTTCTCTTTGGTTGGCGCGTTGTTCTTGCCGTCTTTATTGGTTTTCATGTCTCTGCTTTGTACCTTTACGACTGGTCTTTAAATCCTTTTGCGCTAACAGCTGCAGGCAATCTAAAAACATTTGCTTGGACAAACCACGCCCACGCCTTGGTGACAACTTTTGGCCCTTTAGCGGCGATTTACGCCATGCGAGTCTTTAAACTTTCGAAGTTTTTCGAAGGTGAAAAACTGGTTTTCCAGCACGTCGTTTTCTTGATGATATTGGCTGCCTTCTTCAACACGTTTGCAAAGTTCTTTGTCGACACATCTCTTCGAACGTGGTTAGGTCTTTCAATTCGCATCGATGAGGCGACTTACGTACCCTCTATGCTAATTGGTGATATCACCGGCGGTATCGCCTTTATCTTTATTCTCGCCCTAGTTGTTGTGCCGGTTATTCGTTTGCTTGTGCCAGAAGTTATTACTAAGGAATAACAATAAATACCCCAGCCACTCCTTTTCTCTGACTCTGCTTACGCCACGGGTTACCATCATAATTAACTCACTCACTCACTCACTCACTTCTCTTCTGTGCGCTTGTGGTTAATTTTCTTTATGACCTTTTTAACCAGACCACAATAATGCTAGGTGTTAATGGTTGCAACGCCATTTATCGCCATGCTTAGACACACTTGCGGCGATAAGCTGCGATTGGGTTTGATTCAAGCTAAACAAATAGACAGTGCTTATCCCAAGGTTTAGGGCGGGCTTGAAATAGAGTTCAAAAAGATATATTCTTACCAGCAGTAGTTAAATATGAGATGTTTAATAGTACAAAAGAAAGGTTGTTGTATAATTAAATAAACGATATAGACAAGGGCAAGATGAGGAGTGCGTTAATTACTAACACTGCAGCACTGTCGATGATGGTTTTGACCTACTCAACTTCGGCTGCACTACATACCATTGATCCTTGGTATGCGACCTTGATTAATATGCCTGTCGGAGCTCAAGTGTTTACGCTCCTTCTCTTTGGCTATTGGGTTGTGCCTGGCTTACTTCTCGGCACCATTTTAAGTTACATTATTTTTCCAATTCTTAGTCATGACAATGGCTTGAGTTATGATGCTGGCGCTATTCTTGTAGACTGTCTTGCGCCTGTTGTAGCTCTCTACTCAATGCATCTCTTCAAGTTGGCTTCATTTTTTACTGCAGACGCCCTCATTATTCGTCATGCTGCCTTCTATGTGCTGCTGACCGCTTTCACACTTTCAACGGCACGCTATCTTTTTAATTTAAATAAAGGCACTGATGACGAGACTGGTTTGTTGTTGATCAATTTTGCTGGTGGTTTAATTGGCCCACTAGTTTTGTTGTTTATAATGGTGACAGTTGAAGCTGCCACCAAAGGAAGGATGAAGATACAAAAAACCCTCTAGGCTTTTTATATAGGTCCAGTTATGAACGATTAATGACTCAATATGTTTTTACTAAACTTTGACATGTCCGTTATCAATATAATTAATGTATCTGTATCAAAACAAGTGATTATCTGTGCCTTTTGTCCAATTGATCTTTATTGTCTTCAAACACCTTGCTTGGGTTTCAAGAGGTGAAACGAAAGAAAAAGTTATGCAATTTTTGCCACAAGCTGGCCTAGGGGTGTGCGAAGGTGTGGTGGGTGTTCTAAATTGCACAATCAATTCTCACGCTCTAGAATGCAGCCACATTACAAAAATTCAGTTTGATTATGAAGACTGTTGTGGCAATGGCGCGTCGTGAATATTAATAAATGGCTGTTGTACAATTCTGCTGCCTTGGTGGCGGTGTTTACTTTTGGCGCTGCTGCTTTTTCACTAGAATACAGCATTTCTTGGCTTCATAATGTATTCAATCTGTCAACCGGCGCTAGATTGGGCGTGTTATTACTCTTTGGTTTGATGTGCTTCCCTGGGGTGTTAGTAGGTTCTCTTTTGACTGGTGCAGCCTTTGTTGGTTCGGGTGAGGGCATAAATTTCGGGTTAATTGAAGAGTTAGTGGAGGCTTTTTCTGTACTGATTGCTTTGTTGATGATGCAGCACTTTAAACTTGGTAACTTTTATACCAAAGAAAGTTTTTATTTTCCTCATGTGTTGTTTTTATGCATACTAACCTCGTTTCTTTCGGCGACAGGTCGTTTGATTGTGCTTGTACAATTTGATGAGATAGAGAGGTTTTTTAATTTTTCTGAATATATCGGCTCGATTTTGCTAGGCAACTTGCTTGGAACGGTTGTGTTTTTCACTTTGGCGATTTTTATCATGCATGCTTTTAATCAGTACTTCGAGCAACATTCTTCCAACCACTAGATGGGTCTCTCTATACTCAGATACTATGCCAAGCTTAATTAAATTGTTTAATATCAATATCTGCGCAATGATAGGTGTTTTTCTGGCCGGTTCGGCGAGCACTTCTTTTGATTTAATTGCGCCAGAGTATATTGGCCTAGTTGATCTTAAAACAGGCACTCGATTAGCCTTGGTTTTGTTGTTTGGCTATTGGGTTTTTCCTGGTATTTTGCTTGGCTCGATTGGCGCCAATATGCTGTTTCAGCCTTTTGATGATATCCATAGTAATATTAGAGTTTTTTTGGCGTCATTAGAAGCAACAATACCCTATCTTGCTGTACTGTTTTTACATCAGCTTAAGTTGGATAAGTTCTATGTTGACTCTCGTATGAGCTATTTACACCTAATCCCCCTTTGTATTATCACTGCAGTAATGTTCTCACTGGCAATGTTTGCTGTCATGCAGAGTTTAGGCTTGACTGAGAGTTATAACCTTGTTGAACGCACTGGTGTTCGCTTGATTGGCGCTTTGATTGGCGCCTTTATTGTCTTTTTTGCTTTTATTCTTACGAGTAGGGCTTTTGCAGAAAACCTAAAGAATAACTAGAAGCTGATTAAAGTGCTTAATAATCCCCGTTTAGATTTTTTAGCAAATTTTCCACCGAAGTGACTCTCGAGCTGTCTTCAGCCATCTGCGCTTTGAACACAAGGGTGTTTTGCCCCTTTAATTGGTAAGTTTTCACCTCTTTTTGAATAAGATTGATGATTTTGATCGGCTCAATGATGTGATTGACACTCAAAGTGATCTCGGCCTTATCATCAAAGATGATAATTTTATCGATTCCGATTTTTTCGCAAATAAATTTCAACGAAGTTGAAGCGAATAAATTCTTTGTCTGCTCTGGCAACAGACCAAAGCGATCAATCATCTCGATCTGCAAATCTTTCAGCTCGCCTTCACTCTTAGCGCTTGCTATGCGCTTATAAAGCACTAAGCGTTCATGAACATCGTCTAGATAAGTTTGCGGGATAATGCAAGCAATACCAATATCAATTTCGATTTGCTCGTTGATGGTGTCTTCGATATTGAGTTTTTTGCCGCTCTTAATGGCACGAATGGTGCGTTGCAATAAATCGTGGTAAAGGTTAAAGCCGATTTCTGAAATCTTGCCACTTTGGTTTTCACCCAATAGATCACCTGCACCACGAATCTCGAGGTCGTGATTGGCGAGCATAAAGCCAGCACCTAGTTCCTCAAGGGAGGCAATCGCGTCCAAGCGTTTTTTCGCATCTTTGGTGAGTGATTGATGGGACTTGATAACCAAATAAGCATAGGCCTTATGGTGCGAACGCCCGACACGACCGCGCAGTTGATGCAGTTGCGCGAGGCCAAAGTTTTGCGCGTTGTTAATAATAATGGTGTTTGCGGAAGGGATATCAATACCGGTTTCAATAATGGTGGTGCAGACCAGCACTTGGAAGCGCTGATGATAAAAATCCGCCATGATTTGCTCAAGCTCTTTGCTCGGCATTTGCCCGTGAGCAATGCGCACTTTGATATTGGGCATGAGGTTTTTCAGGGTCTCTGCCATATTGTCGATAGAGTCAATATCGTTATGCAGTACGAATATTTGCCCACCACGATGAAGCTCTCGCGAGCATGCTTCAGTAATAGTGTCGTCATTCCATTCATCCACAAAAGTCTGAATGGCGCTGCGCTTGGCTGGCGGCGTGGCAATAATTGAAAGCTCGCGCAAAGAGCCGAGTGCCATATTAAGGGTGCGCGGGATAGGTGTGGCGGTCATTGTGAGAATATCGCTTTGCCCGCGGAGTTTTTTTAGTGACTCTTTTTGCTTAACGCCAAAGCGGTGCTCTTCATCAATAACAATCAAACCTAGATCTTGATATTTTATTGAGCCCTGGATAAGCTTATGTGTGCCAATGACAATATCAATTTTTCCTTGATCTAGCCCCTCTTTAATGAGCACTTGTTCTTTGGGGCTTTGAAAGCGTGATAATGCTTTAATCGTTACCGGGTAATTGGCAAAACGATCGGTAAACGTTTGTCGATGTTGATTGGCCAAAAGTGTTGTTGGCACCAAAACCACCACTTGCTTGCCAGCTTCCACCGCAAGAAAAGCGGCGCGCATGGCGATTTCTGTTTTACCAAAACCCACATCGCCACAAACGAGGCGATCCATCGGCCTTGAGGATTGCATGTCCGCAAGCACTTGCTCCATAGTAGTGAGCTGATCCGGCGTCTCTTCAAAAGCGAAGCTAGCAACAAACGAACTGTAAGCGTCGTCTGGCTCGGGGAAGGCAAACCCTGTGAGTGTTTGCCGTTTGGCATAAATTTCGAGAAGCTCTGCAGCAACGTCGTACAATGCTTCGGCGGCTTTTTTCTTGGCTTTATTCCATTGTTGTGTGCCAAGTTTGTGAAGCGGTGCGTGGTCTAAACTGGCGCCGGAATAGCGCGAAATCAAATTAAGCGCGGTAATCGGTACCATGAGTTTTGAGCCTTTGGCGTACTCAAGCATGAGGAAATCCTGAGGATTTTCGTCAAACGTTCGAGACTCAAGACCTAGATAGCGACCCACACCGTAATGCTCGTGGACAATGGCATCGCCAATTTTGATTTCAACCAAGCTTTTAATCGCCTCATCAAAATCTTTGTGTTTGGCGCGACGACGTCTTTGTTGCTTGACCACGTCTTGACCAAACAAATGCTCTTCGGTGATAATCGCAAATTCACTTGTTAGCAAGCCTTCGCCAAGGTTGTCGTTGGTGATTGAAAGCTTGCTGTCAGCGTCTAAGAAGTCCACCCAATGGTTGCAATCTTGGGGTGACAATTGGTGACTGGAAAGTAAGTCCATCAGTACCGATTGTCGTCCTTGAGATTCGCAAACAATCAATATTCTGCCTTTAAAGCTCTCGACAAAGGCAATGAGCTTGCTCAGTGGGTTTTTGCTTTGCGATTCGATTCGTAGCGGTGGCAGTAATTTTGCAGAAAAATTGAAAGCTGCCTTGTTATTGGACTTGATTGACTGTGTTTGAATCTGCTGTTTGTTTTTTATTAGAGCAAACAACTCTTCTTGGCCGAGAAATACTTTGTTTAATTCTAAAGGTAGTCTATCGAGCGATCGCTTGGCGTGTTCAAAGCGTGCGGCGAGTGTCTCTGTTTGCTCACTGACGCAATCGGACAGGCCGTTTTGATAAGCAATAATCGGATTTTCTGGGAGGTAGTCAAATAGCGTTGCCGTTTTGTCGAAGAACAGTGGCAAGTAAAACTCAATACCCCCAGGGAAACGACCTTCACTCGCTTCTGTAAAAATAAATCCTTCGCTTTTGCCGAATGCGTTGAGATAGTTTTTCTCAAAGGTTTTAATGCTTTGTGGGTCGGCGGAAAATTCTCTGGCCGGCAACAGCTCGACGCTATCAACGACTTCGATAGAGCGTTGTGTTGAGGTCTCGAAGGTGCGAATCGAGTCAATTTCATTGTCAAACAAATCGATTCGATAGGGTTGTTTGGCGCCCATTGGGTAGAGGTCAATCAGCGCACCTTTGATGCAAAATTCACCCTGCTCCATCACTGTTGTTACCCGTCGATAGCCGATTTTGACGAGCTTGTCGACAAAGCTATCAATGTTTAGCTTACCGCCACGCACCATACTCAGTGAGTATTTTTCAATGTAGTCTGTGGGGCACAGTCTCTGCGAGAGGGATTCAAGCGTGGTAATGACAATGCCACTTTTTAATGAGGGCAGCTCAGAGAGTGTTTTTAATCGCGAGGAGATAATATCCGGATGCGGAGAAAAATGATCAAACGCTAAGACTTCCCAGTTGGCAAATGCGAGGATCGTTAGTGAGCTGTTGTAGAAATTGAGAGCTTTTTGAATCTGCTCGTAATGGCTAATGTCTTTGGCAACGTATAGAACAACACCGTTATGTTTTTGTGTAAATTCAATCAGTGCTAAGGCTTCGGCGCTACCGTAAAGTGAGCCCCAATAAAACGTTAACCCTGATGCAAAAGCCTTGCAATCGTCAGGATAGAGTACAGTCATAAGATGGCAATATTTTCCTTAGCCAGCATCTTAATCAACTGAATGGTTGGCAGGCCGATTAAGCTGTTCGGGTCGTCGCCCTCCATGCGCTCAAAAAGAGCAACACCCAGGCCTTCAGACTTAAAACTGCCAGCGCATTTTAGTGTGTCTTCTTTATCAAGATAATTATTGATTTCTGAATCCGTGAGCGACCTAAAGACCACTTTGAAAATCTCAACATGGTTTTGTAGTGTGCCAGTTTCGGTGTTGAGAAGGGCGAGACTGGTGAGAAAAGTCACCGTATTGCCAGCGCTTTTTTGCAGTTGTAAAACAGCATTTTCACGCGTATGAGGCTTTGTCAGGATTTCATCATTACCGCTATCGCCATTGGTTAACGTGGCTACTTGATCGGAGGCAATAATTAAACCGCTATGTGTTTTAGCTACTTCTCGTGCCTTTTCTGCCGATAGGCGATAGACCAAATCGCGCGGAGTTTCATCTGCGTGTCGAGACTCGTCGATGTCCGGTGAGACGGTCGAAAAATCGATATCAAGGCGCTCTAAAACAGCTTTTCTAAAGGGCGATGAGGAGGCAAGAATGAGCGACACAATAAGTATAAAAATTGTAAAATAATCTAATATTTTACTTTATTCGGGCAAGCCCTTATGCGCTTATCTATTATCGTTGCGATGGATGATAATCACTTGATTGGCAAAGACAATGGCCTCCCTTGGCATCTTCCTGCCGATCTCGCTTTTTTCAAAAAAGTGACCACTGGTCACTCGATTGTTATGGGTAGAAAAACCTATGATTCCATTGGCCGACCGCTACCCAATCGTCGAAATCTTGTTATCACTAGAAACACGGATGTCAATATTGACGGCTGCGAAGTTTTTAACAGTATTGATAGTGCGCTGAGCTCAGCCAAAGACGAAGACGAAGTACTGGTAATCGGTGGTGCAAATCTGTGCAAACAGGTGTTGAGTCAAGTGGAGCGCTTATACATCACCCATATTGAAGGCGTGTTTGAGGGTGATACGTATTTTCCAGACTACAATGAGGGTGATTGGCAAGAAATTAGCTGTGAGTCACACACGCCCGATGAGAAAAATCCGCATCATTATCATTTTATAATCCTTGAGAGGAAATCATGAAAAAACTGATTGTATTGATCTTTGTAGCCTTTTATTTGTCAGGCTGTGTATTGACTAAACTGGTCACCGTGCCCATGCGAGTGACGGGCTCGGTTATTTCGATAATCCCTATTGTTGGTGGTCCAGTCGATAGCTTCTTGGACAGTAGTGCCGATATTATCGACACCATTCCTATTTAGCAGGAAGCTCATTTAGCCTGTGCCGATATTATCGACACTGCTTTTTTTAGCTGGCTTGTTTTAACTTGCCTTGTGCTGATAAAACCTCTTTAAGGGCTTTCGGCATTACTTTAACGAAGTGCGCCAGTTCGCCGTTCCAGTTATCCAAGATGTGCGCGGCAATGGCTGACCCAGTGTAATTTAGGTGGCTGGTGAGTAATTCAAACAATTCTTTTTGTGACTCGTCATCCATTGGATCGAAATCAATCATCGCAGGGTTTGAGCGACTTTGCAGTGTTGACTTTGGATTGTAGATATAAGCAATACCACCACTCATGCCTGCGCCAAAATTACGACCCACTTCACCTAAGATGACAGCGCGTCCACCGGTCATGTATTCACAGCCGTGGTCGCCAATACCTTCAACGACTGCAGCAACACCGGAATTACGAACACAGAAGCGCTCGGCAACACGTCCCGATAGATACATCTCACCACCGGTTGCGCCGTAACCACAAACGTTGCCGGCGATAATTTCATTTTGCGCAAGAAAGGTTGAGTTCTTTGGCGGGTAAACAATTACGCGTCCACCCGACAGACCTTTGCCGACGTAGTCGTTGGCATCGCCTTCGACTTCAAGTGTGATGCCTTTGGCAAGGAATGCACCAAAAGATTGTCCAGCGGAGCCTGCAAAGTTCACATGAATCGAGTCTTCAGCTAGCGTATTGCCGCCAAGTGTTTTCACCACATGAGAAGAAAGCATGGCACCAACCGTACGGTCTGTATTGGTAATGTCGAACTCAATTTTTGCTTTGCCACCCGTTTCAATCGCACTTTGTGCTTGCGCAATTAATTCATTGTCCAATTGTTGTTCCAATTGATGGTCTTGGAATGTACTTTGGTAAGTGCCGGTATCGGCATTCGGTTTTTCAGCGGGCATTAGTAGTGCGCTGAGATCGATAGAGTCTTTTTTCCAGTGATTAATGGCTTGGTCCATTTCCAGCATATCGGCGCGACCGACCATTTCATTGATGGTTTTAAAGCCTAGCTCTGCCATGATTAAGCGCAAATCTTCAGCCACCATGAATAGGTAGTTAACAACGTGCTCAGGCTTGCCGGTGAATTTCTTACGCAATTCTTTGTCTTGCGTGGCAATGCCAACTGGGCATGTGTTGAGGTGGCATTTGCGCATCATGATACAACCCAAAGTCACCAGGGGTGCAGTTGAGAAGCCAAACTCCTCAGCACCAAGTAGGGTGGCGACAGCAACATCACGACCCGTTTTTAGCTGACCGTCTGTTTGAATAACAACGCGTGAGCGCAGCTCGTTCATTACCAATGTTTGGTGAGTCTCTGCGACACCCAACTCCCATGGTAGGCCGGCGTGCTTAATGGATGTTAGCGGCGAAGCGCCTGTACCACCATCATGGCCTGCGATAACGATATGATCGGATTTGGCCTTGGTAACACCGGCAGCAACCGTGCCAACGCCAACCTCAGAAACCAATTTCACACTGATACGTGCTGTTGGATTGGAGCGCTTAAGGTCAAAAATAAGTTGCGCCAAATCTTCAATTGAATAAATATCGTGATGTGGCGGCGGGCTAATTAAACCAACACCTGCCGTTGAGCAGCGTATTTTGGCAATGCCTTCATCAACCTTTGTGCCTGGCAGTTCTCCGCCTTCGCCTGGCTTGGCGCCTTGCGAGACTTTAATTTGCAGTTCATCGGCATTGTTGAGGTAGTCGATGGTGACACCAAAACGAGCGGACGCTACTTGTTTAATTGCTGAGCGACGCGAATCACCATTAGCATCAGGCGTCCAGCGTGCAGGATCTTCGCCACCTTCGCCGGTATTGGATTTTCCGCCCATACGGTTCATGGCAATCGCCAATGATTCGTGCGATTCGGCAGAAATAGAGCCGAAACTCATTGCACCGGTAACAAAGCGTTTGACAATCTCTTTGGCTTCTTCGACCTCGTCAATAGCGATAGAGTTGCCTTGTTTAAATGACATCAATCCACGTAACGTGCAGTTTCGAGTACCTTCATTGTTGGATTTTTCGGCAAAATCCCAGTAAGCGCTTTGATTATTATTGCGCGCAGCTTTTTGCAGGGTGGCAATTGTTTGCGGCTCCCACATGTGCTTTTCGCCGCCACTACGCCAATGGTATTGACCTAGATTATCAAGCGAATTGGTACGGTAATAAGCCTCTTTGTGGAGTTTTTCAGCTTCTTCTTGTAGTACGCTGAAACCGACGCCACTGATTCGACTGGCGGTTTCAAAGAAACATTTGTCCATTACTTCAGGTGCTAAGCCGACTGCTTCAAAAATTTGCGCTCCTTTGTACGAGGCAAGTGTTGAAATGCCCATTTTGGCCATTACTTTCAACATGCCTTTAGCGACACCTTTGCGATAAGCTACAACAATGGCATCGTCATCTTCAAAGTCTATTAAATTGTCACGTCGGGCCTGCCACAGTGCTTCAAAAGCCAAATACGGGTTAACCGCATCAACGCCATAGCCTGCCAGTAAACAGAAATGATGCACTTCTCTTGCTTCACCCGTTTCTAAAATAATACCAACTTGTGTTCGCTCGTACTTGGCAATAAGGTGTCTGTGCAAAGCAGACGAGGCCAAAAGTGCGCTAATGACGCCACGCTTTTCACTGATGTTTCTATCCGATAGAACAATCAGACTGTGCCCGTCTTTAATTGCCTGTGAGCCTTGCTGACATATGTCGTCGAGCATGTTGTTTAAGTTATGATCGCTATCAATATCGTAAGTGATGTCAATGGTTTTTGCTGTCCAGCCGCGATGATTGCAATGTTTCAGCGCTGCCACTTCTTCATTTGTTAGAATTGGGTGCTCAATCACTAAGCGGTGGGCGTTTTCTGCCTTGTTGCGCAGTAGGTTGCCTTCTGGGCCAATCGAACAGCTTAACGACATGACCACTTCTTCACGAATAGAGTCGATTGCCGGGTTCGTCACTTGAGCAAATAGCTGCTTAAAGTAATCGTAAATAATGCGAGACTGGTCTGACAAACAAGCCAAGGCTGAGTCATTGCCCATTGAGCCTACAGGGTCTCTAAGCTCTGAAACTAGTGGTAACAACATAAATTGCAGTGTTTCTGTGCTGTAACCAAATGCTTTTAAGCGGCGCACAATCGACTCTGGATCAAAGCCATGCGCCTCGGTATCGCAGCCTAGGTCTGATAAATGTATTTGTTGTTCATTGAGCCAATCTTGGTATGGATTTTTGCCAGCAAAACTGGTTTTAATGGCTTCATCGTCAATCAGCTCACCTTTGTCGAAATCCACTAGGAACATTTTTCCTGGACGCAATCTTCCTTTTTCTTTGACGTTGTCCGTTGCCACATCCACCACGCCGACTTCACTTGCCATAATGACCCGATCATCGTGTGTTAAGTAGAAGCGTGACGGGCGTAGACCGTTTCTATCCAGTACGGCGCCGATATAGCGACCGTCGGTAAACGCAATAGAGGCAGGACCGTCCCATGGCTCCATGACATTTGAGAAATACTCGTAAAACGCTTTTTTCTCATCGCTCATTTCTGTATCGTTTTCCCAGGCTTCCGGCACCATCATAAGCACTGCTTCTTGCAAGGATCTACCGTTCATCAATAAGAACTCAAGAACGTTGTCAAAACTGCCAGAATCTGATACTTCAGTCTCAATGACCGGCAGCGCTTTAGCCAAATCGTCACCTAGTGTGTCACTTTTTAGTACGCCTTCACGAGCCCTCATCCAGTTGTAGTTACCTTGGCGCGTGTTAATTTCACCGTTGTGAGACATAAAGCGACACGGTTGTGCACGATCCCATGAAGGGAACGTGTTGGTTGAAAAACGCGAGTGCACCATCGCCAAATAAGTGGCGTAATCAGCATTGGATAAATCTATGTAGAAATCCAGGACTTGTGAGCCCATTAACATGCCTTTATAAATAATGACACGTGTTGAAAGAGAGCAAACATAGAACAACAAAGCTTGCGATAGAGTCTCGTCTGTGCGAATTGCATTCGAGGTTGATTTTCTGATAATAAATAGTGCGCGCTCGAAAGCATCGTCATCCAAACCATCAGCCGCAGCGATAATGAGCTGCTTGATAACGGGTTGTGAATCGCGTGCAGTATCACCCACATCGGCTTTCTCAGCATCAACGGGCACATCACGCCAGCCAATCAGTGCTTGTCCTTGATTTGTGATGGCCTCTTCAAACAATTTAATACAGTGCGTTCTTTGGGCGTCGTCTTGCGGCAAGAAAACATTACCAACTCCGTAACGGCCTTGCTCAACGTCAACACCGAAAAGAGATTTGATTTCTTTGGTAAAGAAGCTGTGCGGAATATTGGTTAGAATGCCAGCACCATCACCGGTATTGGTCTCACAACCGCAGCCACCACGATGATCCATGCGAGTGAGCATTTCTAAAGCGTCTAGGGTGATCTGATGAGAAGATTGCCTCTTAACGTGAGCAATAAAACCAACACCGCAATTTTCCTTCTCATTCTTTGGATGATAAAGACCGATTGGTTTTGGCAAATATAATTGTTTGTTCTTCATAAGGGTCTTGCTGAGATCGATCGAAAATAGTTCACCATTATATCGTAAAACTAAATCCAACAGAACGGCAAATGTGCCTAAATGTCGTGTTGTAGCAGGCATCTTCGGGTAGAATGTTTATATTTTTTCACATCATGTTAGCAATAATTTCACCTTCCAAAACTCAAGATTTCTCAGCATGCGATTGTGAAGCTTTTTCTCAAACTCGCCAGATTGAGAACTCTAAAGAGTTGGTTGCTATTTTGAAGGATAAAAATGAAGTTCAAATTGCGAAATTAATGTCTCTGAGTGAAAAGCTAGCAAAGCTTAATTTTGATCGATTTCAAAATTTTCAAGCACCCTTTACTCTTGAAAACGCCAAGCAGGCAATACTGGCCTTTAAAGGCGATGTTTACAGCGGTATTGATGCAACCAACTTGAGTGAGGAGGATTTGAGCTTTGCCCAAGATAAAGTGCGCATGCTCTCGGGGCTTTACGGTGTGGTTAGACCGCTCGACTTGATACAACCTTATCGATTGGAGATGGGCACCAAGTTAGTCAATAACAAAGGCAAAAATCTTTATGAGTTTTGGGGTACAGGCGTTAGTGAAGTGCTTAACGAAGATGAGGATGAACTCATAATCAACCTTGCTTCTAATGAGTACTTTAAGTCAATCGATAAAAAATTTCTAAAAGCAACTATTCTTAATATCGCCTTTAAAGAGAAAAAAGGTGATATTTATAAAATCATTGGCATATTTGCCAAGCGCGCCAGAGGTCTAATGGTGAATTACATCATTCGCAACCGCCTTAATGATGCAGAATCGCTTAAAGATTTTGCTGACGAGGGTTATCAGTTCTCAAGTGAGTTCTCGGACAACTCAACATGGGTATTTACTCGCGGATAGCTAAGTCTCTACCTTTGCAGTGCTGCATTGTTTGTGCAGAGCCTTCGTTTCATGTGGTTTGTCAATCTTGTGCAAACGAGTTTTCAATAACAGCCAAGCGATGTTTGTCTTGTGCGTTGCCATTAAATCAGTCATTGGAGTATTGTGGCAATTGTCTGCGCACATCACCCAGTTTTCACAGCGCCTTTACTCTTTATGACTACGAAGGCGTTGTCGCCTATTTAATTAAAAAAATGAAATACGATGCGCGACTTTCTGTTGCTCAGTTTTTTGCTGAGAAAGTGTCGGAAAAGATCGATGATATGCAATCTTCTGGCCATCATTACGATGTGATTATCCCTATGCCGCTGCATAAAAAACGCCTAAGAGAGCGCGGCTACAATCAGGTTGTTGAGTTGTTGAAAACTCTTGATAAGAAAATGTCGATTGACACTAGGAGCGTTCAGCGAGTGAAGTCCACAGTACCGCTAACGGACTTATCTTTGGCTCAGCGAAAAAAAGAAATCAAAGGTGCTTTTAGCCTTGCCGAGCCACTCACCTACAAAAGGATATTGCTGGTCGATGATGTGATGACTTCGGGGTCTTCACTTAACGAGCTGGCCACGACAATTCTAAAGCAAAGTCCAGCGGTTGTTTGTTGCGATGCCTTAACTCTATCTAGGGCGCATCTGATTGAATCTCAAACTTGAGATATACCAGCAATTCCTTGAGCGTTAATCGAGTGTGCGCGCTGAAGATTTTGCGTACTCATTCCACCTAAAAGATAGACAGGCAAATTGCTTATTTCCACTAACTCCCTTGCCTTGTCCCAACCAAAAGGTGCGCGGTCTGGGTGACTTTTTGTTGGCTCTACTGGTGCGATAGAAATATAGTCGACATCAACGGTTTCAGCGCGCTCGAGTTCAATCAAGTTGTGTGTTGAGGCGCCGAGTAATTTATCAGTTGCGCAAGGTCGATCGCTTAGTGATAAAAGCTCTTGGGTGGTCAAATGCCAGCCATCACAAGGCTCACTAAAGGTTTTGTTGATTGTATTTAGAATGAGCTTGACACCGGCGTCTTGGCAGGCTTGATAGAAGCGCTCAACAAAAGATAAGTTAAGCGCTGTTTTGGCTCGAAGCTGAACCAGTTTAGAGCCGTTATCAATATGGGCGTGCAGTTGTTCGAGCAAGGCTTCTTCGGGCTCGTTTTCGGGCGTAATCCAGTAGTACGCTGGCAAGCATATTTTATGAATAATAGCCTTCATTGTCGGCAACAAATTGAAGTCATTAAGTTTTTCAGCCGGACACCAAATAATATTTTGCCCCTCAGCTCCCCTTGCCTCGCCATCGAAGCTATCAATGGTGTAGATCCATAAATAAACAGTTTTTTCTGGATACTGATAACACATGGTATGCATCAAGCTTGGCGCACAAATATCAACGTTTAATTCTTCTTTTAATTCACGAGCTAGACTAGCCTCATTGCTCTCGCCTGTCTCGATTTTTCCACCTGGAAGCTCCCAGAATCCACCCATAAACTGATCTTGTCTGCGCTCGGCGATAAGTATTTCACCATCCGCATTTCTGAGAATACCAACAACAGCTTTAACGGTTTTATTGTTTTGTTGCATGAATTGACAATTGTATCAGGCAAAACAGTTGTATTTCTCTTGTCACAGGCGCTCATTTGCAGAGGTAAAATAACTATTTTACTATTGGAATTTGCTGCTTGGAGCTTGTAGAGATCTTTGTACAAATAGTTTTCAAATTTGCTGAGAGCTAAGAATGAAAAAGAATGGTGAAATAATTTGCATTTAATAACCATAATTATTGTACTATTCTTAACTTTATTAGACTCAGCCCTTTGGGATAAGGGTTTTTTTACATTTTTCAGTGTTAAATTTCATCACTAGACAACAAGTAAGGTTTCAAAAATTATGCCTTGTAAAATGAAAAAATCCCCGTTATCAAATTCAAAACTATTTGTGCAAAGGTCTCTTGAAAATAAAATTCAGTCGTTGATGGCGGCAAAACACACACTTTCTCAAAACCTAATGGGGATTGAAAAAGAAAGTTTGCGCGTCTCAGATGACGGTTCTATTTCTCAAGAGTCACACCCAAAAGCCTATGGCTCAGCGCTAACCAACCCGCAAATCACCACAGATTTCTGCGAAGCGTTGATTGAATTAGTGACTCCACCTTTTGACGGTGCCGATAAAGTACTCGAGGATCTCGGTAATACTGAGCATTTCGTCCATCATCATTTACCCAAAAGTCAGCGATTTTGGCCAGCAAGTATGCCTTGTGTTGTTCGCGGTGAAACGTATATACCCATTGCTCAATACGGCTCTTCTAATCGCGGAAAAATGAAAACCGCGTACCGCCAGGGGCTCTCTAATCGTTACGGCAGCGTGATGCAAACGATAGCTGGCATTCATTTTAATTACTCATTTTCTGGGGATTTTTGGCAAGCGTACCAAGAGCTGATGACGCCAGAAGAGACGGGGCAGTGTTTTATTGATAATCACTATATGGGCTTGACTCGAAACGTGCTTCGCCGTGGCTGGCTAATTCCTTATTTGTTTGGCGCTTCGGCCTCAATTTGTAAGTCGTTTCTAAAAGATTATCACCAGCACAAGTTAGAAGAGTTTGACGAGAACACCTTCTATTTGCCTTACGCAACCTCACTGCGAATGGGTGATATTGGTTATCAGAATTCACAAGAAGATGCGGTGGGCGTTAAAGCCAACTATAACAGTTTGTGTCATTACACGCACTCGCTACAAGCCGCAATGCAAACCAGTTGCACGGAGTACGAATCTATTGACCTAAAAAAGGATGGCGAGTATCAGCAGCTCAACACCAATATTCTTCAAATTGAAAATGAGTACTACGCCTCTATAAGGCCAAAGCCAAAATTAAATGGCATTGATAAGCCGCTTGAGGCGCTGAGTAAAAATGGCATTAACTATATTGAATTGAGATCGCTAGACATTAATCCGCTACTACCACTGGGTATCGATAAGCCCCAAATTCTCTTCTTAGAGGCGTTTTTACTTTATTGTTTGTTAGAAGACTCGCCAGCCATATCAACGGCCGAACAGTTTGAGATTGATAATAACGACCATATGGTAGCGCACCAAGGTCGTAAGCCCGGCTTGAAGCTGACAAAACAAGGTAATGAAATCTCTCTGCAAGATTGGGGTCGAGACATTCTCGATAAAACTATAAGCGTTGCTGCCCTACTAAGCGACAAACATGAGAAAGCTGTTCAAGTAATCTCTGAAAGGTTATCCAATGCCGATCTAACGCCATCGGCAACAATGCTGCAAATGATGAAAGACGATGGTGATGGTTTTTACCAATCCATTAACAAGATTAGCTTGCAAAGTCAAAAAGACTACCGCCAACAAAAAATGAATAAGGCAAGTTTTGCTAAACTAAGTCAGCTTGCTGAGGATTCACTTAAACAACAAGTTGAGATTGAGCACCAAGATAGCCAGTCTTTTGACGAATTTATTGCTGAGTATTTTGCCGTCGATGGCTAAGATTGAAACAATTTGCGCATTAGCAACTGCCGTAGGTCAAGGCGGAATTGGCGTCGTGCGCATTTCTGGGCCGCTAGCATCCGATATCGCCAATCAAGTCTTGCGAACAAGCCTAGAGCCACGCTACGCTTATTACGGCTCTTTTTACGACGACGGCGTGGAGATAGATAAGGGCGTGGCTATTTACTTTCCTAATCCGCACTCATACACCGGTGAGGATGTGCTGGAGTTGCAAGGGCATGGCGGCATGAGTGTGATGCGACAGTTGCTTGAAGTGGCCACCAGTCTAGGTGCTCGTTTGGCCGAGCCGGGTGAATTCTCTAAGCGAGCATTCCTTAACGGCAAAATGGATTTAGTGCAAGCAGAGGCGGTGCAAGATCTGATTCAGGCGAGTTCTGACCAATCCGCTCGATGCGCCATCCGTTCGCTTTCTGGGGAGTTTTCCGACAAGATTAACCATCTATTAACGGCGATGATTAATTTACGCGTGTTTGTGGAAGCCACCATTGACTTCTCTGATGAAGAAATTGACTTTCTGGCGAGCCATGAAGTGTCGGAAAAATTAGAAAATTTAGCCTGTGAACTTACTGAGATTTTAGAATGCGCCAATCAAGGGGCATTATTAAGAGACGGTATTCACGTCGCAATTGCCGGCAAACCCAATGCCGGTAAGTCGAGCTTACTGAATGCCCTGACCGAACGACCGAGTGCAATTGTGACGGCCATCGCTGGCACAACCAGAGATGTATTAAAAGAGACCATTCATATTAATGGCATGCCGCTGCATATTATAGATACCGCAGGATTGCACCAATCTGATGATATTGTGGAGCAAGAGGGTATTCGTCGAGCGCACGCCGAGATTGATAATGCCGACGTGGTGCTATTAGTATATGACGCCAAAGACGGGTCGGCAGACCAATCTATACTACCATTCGAGGTGGTCAATAAGCCCATTATTGAAATTCGCAACAAGATTGATTTGCTGAATGAGTCTCCTCAGGGTCATAATAGTGAGGATTGTGTCAGTATCAGTTTGTCGGCAAAGTCGAAAGAGGGTGTAGATCTTCTAAAACAATCACTAGCTGACGTCGCCGGCTATCATCCGGTGGGCGATGGCTTGGTGTTGGCTAGAAAGCGCCACATTATGGCGATTGAGACCACCTTTGAATTTGTAGAAAATGCAATTGCCCAGCTTGAGGCGGGCGCAAGTGAACTGGTAGCGGAAGATTTGCGCCAAGCAAGCATTTCACTGGGTGGCATTACGGGCGAATTTACTTCCGACGATTTGCTGGGGGAGATATTTTCGTCATTCTGTATTGGTAAATAACCTCTCGCTAAATACTCTTATATATAGTCCGTTGAAACAGCCAATACTGCAATAGCCAATAAAACGATGGTTTGTAAGACGATAAGCGCAATCGATTTGCCACCCAACTCCATCATTGACTTAAGCGAAGTGCTGACGCCAAGTCCAGCAATAGCGAATACCAAGAACCACTGAGACACTGAGGAGAGAAATTGTGAGAGAACTTCGGGAATGAAGCCGGTGCTATTCACTAATAAGCAAACGGCAAAAGCAAGAGCAAACCAAGGAAAAGCCTTGCCGTTGATTGTGCTGGACTCTTTATCATTCTTTAATAGCAATGCAATCACAACAACAACAATCGGCAGCATTGAAATTCTGAGGAGCTTAATGAATGTAGCCACATCACCAGTTTCATTGGATACGGCATAACCGGCGCCCACCACTTGAGCAACGTCATGAATGGTTGAGCCGATGAGAATGCCCATTTCCGCTTCTGTGAAATCAAGCATCGAGAACAGAATAGGATAAGCGATCATAGCGAAGGTTGATAATGCAGTGACACAAACCACAGTAAATAGAGTGTCACGGTGTTTGTCTTTCCAGTGCGGCAGAACCGAAGCTACAGCCAATGCTGCAGATGCGCCACAAATAGCCACAGCGCATGCGCTTAGTAGGCCAAATAGATGTTGTCTTCCCATCAGCTTAGCAATGCCCCAGCTAAGTGCGATTGATAGTATGACAAGTATTGGTATGAACAGTAGCGCGCTGGCGCCAAGCCCTAAGATCTGATCAAGGGTAACACGAAAGCCTAATAAGGCCACACCAAAGCGCAAAATCTTCTTACTGGAGAACTCAATACCCGGTGCGCAGCGCTCATCGCTTGAAAGAAAGTTAAAGGCAATACCAATAAGAAGAGCAAAGAGCATTACTGGTGCTTTATAGTGAGAGCTGAGAAAGCCAGCTGCTGCGGCAATGGTGCCAACAACTATTAAGCCAGGAAAGAGAGCTTCAAGCCGATTTTGAAAAGTATTGAACAGAAGTTTCATTAAAGAATATATACAAGATCACTAAAAGATTAGTAATTCTAACAGTAAAAAAAAACACGTAATTGATAAAATTGAAGTGGACTAGTTAGTGAATCCACACTGGAATATTGAATTTGATTGAAGGCAAGCCTCAAGGTCATCGATAGCAACTGAGACATAAGTGAGTGAAGAGCTGCATATTTAGCTAGTTTAATTCAGAAAAAGTCACATTCATGCCCTGATATGAAAGAAATAGCACAAATTAGACAAACACCAAAATAAGGTCTATAATATTGATTTTACGCACTTTTATTGGGTGCGCACCCAGCGAGAAGTCACACCTTTCGGATTAATTTAGAAAATAAATCAAATAAAGGTTGACGAGCCGAATTAGGCATGTATAATTTCCCGCTTTCACCGAGCAAATAAGTTATTTAAACGCTTCATTTGACCCGGTAGTTCTTTAAAAATTTATCAAACAACTTGTGTGGGCACTCGTACAATTATATTGTGCAAGTGCACATAAAAAACTAAAGCAATTAAGCTTTTAAAAAAATTGAACGCAAAGCGCATTTATTTATAAATGTTGCCAATGTTCTAAAAAGTCAAAGATTAAACTGAAGAGTTTGATCCTGGCTCAGATTGAACGCTGGCGGTATGCTTAACACATGCAAGTCGAACGGAAACGATACTAGCTTGCTAGTAGGCGT
>Ga0206681_10000532_pt1 | contig 20071 bp, 15 predicted proteins | sample M150012015metaG_FD_161048 | JGI IMG/M metagenome (GOLD analysis project Ga0206681, IMG submission 161048) | Ammonia-oxidizing marine archaeal communities from Monterey Bay, California, United States - M1 500m 12015 | ecosystem: Environmental > Aquatic > Marine > Intertidal zone | place: USA... | reverse complement strand
ATTACCGAAGAATGGAACTAAAATTACACCGATGAATAACTCGGGAAGATGATATTCGTCTACTGCTGCCTCTATGCTACCAACTAATGTGTGCGCCATCCAACTAACAAGTCCAGTTGCTATGATGAGCAATACCCAAGCATCACGAATCGTCATCAATGGAGTCTCATGGCCATGATGTTGGGTGTCAGTTGCAAAATCCCCAGCATGAGTTTTTAATTGAAATAATAGTGAAAGTGCGTAGACTATTAGCAATATAATTGCAGTGTAATGTGAAATTGTTGTTACGCCTGCTAATGTCCCACCTGGTGCATAGAATGCTGCAGTTGGAATAATCATAGCAACAATTGCCAGTAATAGAAGAGAGCCATTCATGTGTCCTACTTGTGAATTAAATACTTGAGAAGGGTGTTTCAATCCACCCCAAACCATTGAAAGACCAAGAACTAACAATAAATTACCCAAGATTGAACCTATTAGGGATGCTTGTGTGACCGTGACCATAGTTTCTACAACGTCTGGATTTTGGCTAGCCGCGTAAAGTGCGAACATGGCAATAATCATTTCAACTGCATTACCAAATGTTGCGTTTAGTAGGCCACCAATCGCCTCTCCTGTGCGTAGAGCGATCTCTTCAGTAGCCTTACCCATTAGGAAAGCCAAAGGCATTATAGCAACCATAGAGGCTGCAAATGCAAGCGACATATTATGCGATTGCTCAGCATATACTGCAACTGGTAGTGCAAGCAATAACCAGTTCAAGCGATTGTGAAATGGATTGAATGAGTCAACTAATTTCTCAATTACTTCTTCAACTTCCTCAACCAATTCTTCTGGCAAAGAATCTGGCATTTCAGGAGTCTCGCTCTCGCTCATGCTGTTAAGGGTGGTCGCTTAGTCCTAAAGGCCACCGATTACTTGAATTGCTTAGAAGCGACTTTCAATCTTTGGATTTCCTACCAACTTTACGCTTAGGTGCTTTACGTGGTTGTGCAGAACGACGACCAACTGAACGCTTTGGCTTTGATTCTTCTTCTTCAATATCATCATCATCGAAGAAGTCGTCGATATCAATATCATCATCATCCTCGTCCTCATCATCGTCATCATCGTCATCAGCACTCTTAGAACGGGTTTTTCGCTGCGTTTTGTTAACTGCGAATGGATCTTCTTCTTCCACAAGCGCTTTGGATTCCGGCTTCTTTTCCTCTTTATCAGCGCCACCACTGGTATCGGTAACTGCAGCCATATCAAGTTCTGATGAAGTTCCAATGAATTCATCCATCCAATCTTCATCTTCATCTTCATCACCTCCCTTCTTCTTCTTAGGGCCACTCATTCCAGTTGATATCACCATTAGAGCGACAATCCATGCCATGATGGTCATACCCGCGATAACCCATACAACAACATATGGTGGGTCAGTAAATCCTGGTTCGATTACAAGAGGTTCCAAAGGAGGTGCAAGCTTTTCCTCATAACTACAGTATGTTGTTCCATTGAGGGTATTACGGCAATAATCAACAATGAATTGTACTGTCTCTGTTACCTCATTACCAGCCGAATCTATTGCTCTAACAGATACAGCGTGTTGCCCAGGACTAAAACTGCCCGATGTCAAATCTAAATCCATTGTCAATGAAGTATTATCACCATTTAAGTCAGTAATTCCATCTGCATTAGACCATGGTGTTGATAGAGCATTTCCGCTAACTCCACCATAATGATAGACTAATTTGTATTGGAATGAAACAATTCTTACATCATCTTCGGCTCCAGCCAATATATTGATTTTGTTACCATATAGATATTTTGAACCATCATTACTACTTGAAGGTGAATAGATTGTTACTTCAGGACTCTGTGCATCAACCGCCCTATCTGTCCAATCGATTATTGCTTCATTTTCTGAAGTATCCGTCATAGTCACTGTAATCATCATCGGGCCCGGATTTGTTTGAGCTGTTATTTCAAAGTCAAAAGAATAAACTGGACCTAAATCGGGATTGTTGAAATTTTCAACCATCATAGACATTGGAGATTCTCCAACCGTAATCTCGCCACCAGTAATGGTTGTAATGTTGATATATGGCTGACTTTTTAAGTATTCATTTAATTGCAATAGAATCGTGTATGAACCCTCAATTAATGAAGGGCTAGTGAATTCATCACCTTCATCGGTGATTATGTTCAATACCGCTTCTGGAGGCATTGTATCTTCTGTTACTTGGTATGCATTTCCACCAATTCCAGAGAAAATCTCAGTGTTTTCATTATTGTATTGGTCTGCGATTGTTATGGCATACCAAACATCTCTGCTAATAGATTCTGCAATTGGAATTTGCCGAACAAATGATGTTTGACTTGAAGCACCTGCCTCAATGTTATCCATCACCAATTCCCAACCATCATCAGTACTGTTAGAAAGCTCATCTCTATCCTCGCCAAATGGTTCACCCAAGTGTCGCCAAATTGTATATGATTCATCGATTTCAATCTCATTAATCCATTCTAGAGTAATTTGATTGATGCTTCCTACCGCATATGCTTCTTTTATTCTAGGTGGATTTGGAGAACGAGTATCTTCTGATATTGGCCCCCAATAATTTTGAATTAATTCAGTGTAGTGATATGTTCCGTTAATGTGGCCATATAATGCCTCACTGGTAACAAAGTAATGCGAATTCTCCGGAATAATGTCATCTTCAATAGTTACATCAAATACGCCAATGCCATCGGTGACTGTTCCAAGCCAAGTTACGGAATAATTGTCAATTGTTGAACCGATTACACCATTGAATTGTGAACCGGTTACCAAATAATTAGATCTCCAAATATGATATCTCTCTCCTTCAACTCCAAGTTGGTCATCCCAAGTAACTCTAGTCGTTTTATCACCAATAAATTCAGCATAAACATTGGTTGGCTCAGCAATCCAATTAGTGAACGCATTCTCAAACACAGGTCCTTGGCAACTGTTTTGGGTGGTATTGGTATTTGAAATTCCATAAATATCAACGGTGACAATACAATAATACGCAAAACCCATTCTACCTACAGGTACATCGTAATAAAAGGCTTCAACCCCTTCGGTTAACGTAGCAATTAATTGCACATCGGGATTTAGTACTGATGAAAATGAAACTCCTGCCATGTATATTTGATAGGTTTCTCCAACTTCACCTTCAAGATCTGCCCATATTATTGAAGTGGTTCCGCCGCCCGTTTCAGGAGTTGCTGTAAATGAAGCATACATGCTATCCACTTGACTTGGTGGCATGTTATCTTCCACCGTGATAATTGGCATCGCATTATTTGAAAGGAATCTAACATCTTCATAATCAATTTCAGGTGCAATCCAATTTGGAAGAAGATATGTGATTGAATAATAGATATCCCTATCAGTATTTTCTGGTATGTCAATAACCGCACTACTGGTTCCAGCAGGTAGGGTTAGAATCGGTGTTTCTTGAGCCAAGAGGAGTTGGCCATTAGTTCTGGAAACTTGATATGAAGTTCTCCAAATATGTATTTGATAAGCGTCATCACCAGTTTCAGGCAGTACTGGGTTAATATCATTGTAATTTACCCATTGAAGGGTAGTTTTACTTTGAGAATAATCAAAATTAGAAACAAGATTGTAAGGGGTGCGAACTGGAGTAGTTATTTCAATTACTGGCTCAAATAAATTTGATGCATTGAAATCTAATTCATAGGTTTCAACGCCTGTCAAATTTGACGTAGTAATTGCATAATATGTTGACGCATTGACCCCAGGTGATACCAAAAATGATACTGAATGTCCTGAATGTGTCCCGTTTATTCCTCTACAATTGAATGGGTTGGTGGATGTAGGTGTCAGGGACGCAGGGGTGCAAGCGCTTACGGAAGCAAATGCTGTTAGATTGTGAATATTTACGGCATCAATTGGTTCAGTACTGCGATATACATTGTATGATGCATCAAACAGTCCCTGCAATTCAGTTCCAGTTGAATCAATGTTGCGCCATGTGATTGTTGTCGTCTCACTGGTAGGGTCAAAAAATGCATTAATATCTTGGGCTTGTAGGCTTGTAGGAGAACCTATATCTTCTGCAGAAACATTGCTTAATGGCGTAATTGCTAACAACAAACATAGCACCAAAAAAACAGCCTTTTGCATGCCGCCAAATTCACTTGATAATTCACCCATCATTACGCTTGTCGCAATAGCCCGTTAATACGCTGTCGCCTTCAAAGTGCGAAATTTGCCATTACAACCACCCCTACGGGGTGGGCGGAAATAATAAAATGAAAATCAATTTCATTCGGATTTCTCTTGATTTGGCTGAGGTAGCGGGTCGTTTCGGTCAATTTCTTTTATCCCTTGGCTAGCCTGAATGAAACGTACCAAAAAGGTGTAGATTCCACCAATCCCAGAAATGATCAAAACTATACTCATTGGACTAATATCGATGTGGTCAAATATCCATGGGAAATTACCAAAACTTCCAACATCTAAGAAAATGAAAAGAGCGGATAAAATTAGAGCAACGATTGACATTATCGTTCTATCTGCCCTTCCAAAACCGCGGTAATTTCTTGTTCCGGCAACCGCTTGAGCTTGTGTCCCCATGTAAGAGCCCAACAACGTAAACCATGCCACAACTAATCCGAATGAAATATCACCAACGAATGGGGATACTGCAATACAAACAATCCAAGTTCCATCCAGCAATCTATCGAAGGTGTGATCTAGATAATCGCCCCAGCGAGTAACCATCCCATTCCTTCTTGCTAAAGGCCCATCAAGGCCATCCAATATCGTTGAAATCCCCATCAATAATGCGCCAGCCAATAGCAAAGTTGCACCGAACTCGTCCATAGGTGCTACCGCTATTGCAAGACCGCCAAGAAGGCCAATTGGTAATGCGACCCAAGTTAACACAGAAGGGCTAGTATTCCCCAACGAATTGAGAATCGGTTCAAAAAAAATCTCCCACTTATCGCGCAATTTTTCAAGTGCCATTCACTCCACCTATCTCGGCGAAGTTGCCTTAGGGGTTGAGGTTTGTGGCTATGTTGTATTGTAATTATATGCTTTTTCAACTAGTGGTCGAAAGCCAATCAATTGCCTCTGTCGCGTTCTCTTCGACACTAAGCGATTGGCAACCCTCTTCAATCCAGTCAAGTATTTCCTCACATATTTGCTGTGGTGTTTTTTCTGATGAATCTACTTCTAAACATGGAGTTTCGATCTCAAATTCAAGCATCTCCGACCATATACCAGAAATCATTTCCCATTCCATATTGGCTACGATTTTTTTATCCTTATATCCGCGTTGACTCAGTCTTGTCTCGATAACCTTCGGATTACAGCGCAATACCACAATCGCTTCAACATCTAATAGATGGGATAAGTGGCCATCAACAAATACAACTCCTGCCTCTTCACATTGCCATTTATCTGCCAACTCGTGGATATCAACTGGTGCAGAATCATCTTCAGAATCTATTTCTCCGAGACACCCATTTTCTTCGGCTAATGTTTCAACTGAATAGTATGCGTACCCTTTTTCCCCCATATATTCACAAATACTGGTTTTCCCAGTACCAGGAGTTCCGGTAATTGCAATGCACAAATCATCTGCCATGGTGGGCCATTTAACTGAACCATTAAACATAAGCGCTCAGATGTAGTGAATGAAGGGGGATAAGGCCGATGCAATACAAAGCCGCAACAGCGATTGTGTTAATCGTTACAGAACCGGGAAAGGAACACGATGTGATAGATGCTTTGCGTCAAGTTGAAGAGGTGACTGAATCATTGTTATTGTTTGGCGAATATGATGTCTTCGCGAAATTAGAATGCCCTGATTTCGGATATTTATCAAACATTGTGGTCAACAGAATCCGTAATATCGATGGCGTTGAAACGACAAAGACATTGACCGCCGCTCCCTTATTAGATTGAAATTCTCGCTGCTGTTGTGTACTATCGCAATAATTGTTTACTTAATGAAAATGGAGAAGCAATCATAGAGCAGGATGCAAACGCAGTATTTGAGCATCATGTTCGGTATGAGTAATCCTGCACAAACTCTACTGCAGATTGAGAGATATATCGCAGATGGAAGAATGGAAATATCTGAGGTAATGGCATCAGAATTTACTAGTATGCTATTGGCCAACAAAAAAAGAGCAGTCGACTCTCAAGTAATGCTGGTAAAAGGGCTAAGATTATTCTGCGATATATTGCTACTTCGCGATAAGGCTAAAGAAGGAATTCCAATAGTCAAAATTCTCCATAAAGAGCGCAAGAAATTGATACGTATTTTGAAAAAAAATGCTCCTGAATTAATTCCAAAATTAACACCTCCTGCAGAAGATTACAGAAGAGAAGGTAATTTGCACGCTGCAATTGGCAAAAAAGGCCCTGCAATGAAAGCCTATTCAACATGTCAGAAACTTGCACCTAACCACGTTGCTGCAGCATATGAAGCCGTGGTTGCTATGGGGCCTGAAAAGAAGTGCCTGCAAGTTCTTTTGAATTGCTGTGCCGCCGCTGGACCTGTAATAAAAAGTAACGATGTGTTCATTCTTCAACCAGAAAATAGGCCTCTCCAAGATGCAAAAAGGCTTCTTGCAACTTTACAGGCGCTAAGTGGAGTGCATACCTCTCAAAAATCATCTGTGAATTCCGAAGCAAGAAGACTGGAAAGAGAAATTACTGCTATCGAAAAAGGTGAAGCTGTTGCCAATGCAAAATTACAGTCTGCATTGGATGCATTGAATCCAAAACACGATTACTACGAATACGGTTGAAAAGTAACGAGGGATGGATTTGAACCACCGGTCTCCGGGTTATGAGCCCGACGGGATATCCAGACTACCCCACCTCGTTAACCAAGCCGCAAAGTTCTCCCGTTTTCAACCCACCGATTATTGATCCATTAATTTCAATTGGATTATTCGTGATTCAACACAACAAAAGGGGCTTTCAAGCATTGGGTTCATCAACCAGCACCGCTCACATCAATACATGCGAGGTAGCCGGTTTGTGTCATTGTTACTTTGCTCGGTAATGCTGAGCGCCTCAGTCGCTGGATGTTTGGGTTCTGACGAAAGTTCCGAAAAGAAAGCAAGTCCTGTTGAAATGATTGTATATTATGATGCGACAAGTGGCACTATAGTTGAAGAAATTCGTAATGGCCAGCAATTATCAGAAGATGGCGTCGAACTGGCCTTTGACTTTGCCCGAACAACATCGCAAAATGGACAAATGCAAAATTTCTATGTCGTGCCTGGAGATGGAACAAGCCAACTTCAAGTAAATGCCGACGAAACCGCAGAAATTCGCTATACATACATGACTCATGGATTGTTTACTGTATATTTGGGAGGAATCGATGACCAAGGAAATGACAATAACATCTCAATTACTGTGAGAATTGAAAAACAAATAATTTGGAGTGATGATAATACAGACACTCCACGAGAGATGAATATTGATGCCACACCAGATTGTGAATGCGAACCACCGGAATTCATTCAAATTGCATCAACTATTGTGAATCGTCAAGATTTTCCTTTTGGTGGAAACCAAGTTACTGTGACTTGGCACTTGAATGACCCGGAAGAAGAAGAACAGGGCACTCATACTGAAATAATTGGCGATGAGCAAGATGCTTCATGGAATTACGACCAATACAATGTAATGCAAGGTATTTGGATTCTCTCGGTCACAATCGACCAAGGAACAGATAATATTGATGTTGATCACGATGTGACTATCAAGTACCTTGCTGAAGAAAGTGAGCCAAATCCATTACCTGTTGGTGAGGAATAATTTTTCAACAAAGTTATCGCTAATCTTTCACTCAAGAAAGAAAGGGATTCAGTTTCAGTTTCAGTAAATCTGAACTAAAAGTGAAAATATTACCTTCAGTGATGCCTTTAGTCTCAGCAATAGATTGCCACTACCGCTAAATATTTTCGAAGCCCTGTTTCGTTTCTTCATATACCATTGGATACACAGAGAGGGTTGGAAGTGAGAAAATATGGCGACCAAAGCGAAGAAAAATGCGAAAATAAAGATAGAAAAGAATGAAGAGGTGCTGGAGGAACCAGTCCCATTGATGGAACAAGGCGATGAGGAGGAAGTCAAGATTGAGGAACTCCCTGGCGTTGGTCCTGCAACTGCAGAGAAATTGCGGGAAGCTGGATTTGATGACCTCTTATCATTGGCTGTTATGGCACCAGGTGACTTAGCAGAACAAGCAGAATTAGGCGAAGCAGTTGCTGCAAAAATTATTGCTGCGGCGAAAAGAATGGCTAATATCGGCGGATTTCTTTCTGGTTCTGCATTAATAGAACGTAGACGTCAAGTACAGAAATTACGAAGCAAGGTCCAATCAATTGATGACCTCTTAGGTGGCGGTTTTGAAACTCAAGCACTAGTTGAAGTATACGGAGAATTCGGTTCAGGTAAAACCCAAATCGGCCACCAACTTGCAGTTAATTGCACCCTCCCTCTTGAGGAAGGTGGACTGGATGGAGATGTATTTTACATAGATACTGAAGATACTTTTCGCCCAGAGAGAATTACTCAAATGGCGCGTGGCTATGGATTAGACCCTGCAAAAGTTCTTGCTCGAATTCATGTAGCAAGGGCCTACAATTCTGCTCATCAAATGCTTCTCGCTGATGAAATAAAAAGAATGAGTAAGGGATTAAATGTTAAGATGATCATCGTTGATTCTCTAACAAGCCATTTCAGAGCCGAATATATTGGTAGAGGAATGCTAGCTAATAGGCAACAAAAACTCAATCGGCACTTGAAAGACTTGAAGCAATTAGCAACAATAAATAATGCTCTAGTTCTAGTTACTAACCAAGTTCACTCTAAGCCTGATGCAATGTGGGGAGATCCTACAAAGCCTATCGGTGGGCACATTCTTGCTCACGCATCAACATTTAGACTATACCTGCGCAAAGCAAAGGCTGGAAGAAGAATCGCTCGCTTAGTAGACTCTCCTAACTTACCTGATGGTGAATGTGTTTACCAAGTCACTCAAGAAGGCCTTCGTGACTGATTCCGAAAATTGTAGAGCCCCTCAAAACCCCTATGTGAGGGTGCATTTGAAGCGGTATCTTCAAGGGCACTTGAGAGAGCATAAACAATATGCGTCATCTTATTGAACGTGTTCTCGAACTTTCTGACGAAGACCAAGCGAAGCCATCTGCACATAATCCACCTATTGGAACTGGTGACGAGGCAGAATTGAAAGCTTTGTTAGAATCACTACAACCGCGGATTAGAGTCTATGGTGTCGGCGGTGCTGGATGCAACGCAATCAGTCGATTGTTTGAAGAAAATCTATTTGATTCTGATTATGTAACTGGTTATGCTATCAACACAGATGCTCAGGCACTGTTAATGTCTCCGATCAAGAATAAAGTCCTGATTGGAAGAACTGCAAGAGGAAGGGGCGCTGGTGGCGACCCTACCAAAGGTGAAGCTGCTGCACTAGAATCTGAAATTTCATTGCGCAAAATCACAAACGACACTCAACTAGCGATTATTACCGCTGGAATGGGAGGTGGCTCAGGAACTGGTGCTGCTGGACATATTGCTCGATTAGCAAAGAAACAAGGTGCAATGACAATCGCTGTCGTAACTTACCCATTCAAATCAGAAGGATCTCTTAGAAAGCAAAATGCGGAATGGGGATTAGAACGCCTGCGCGAACATTGTGATACAATCTTAGTGATTCCAAATGAAAGATTACTGGAAATTGAAGGAGTAAAGAATCTACCAATCGCTAGTGCATTCAGAGTTGGAGATGAATTATTGGTTCGTTCTATCACAGGTGTTACTGAATTATTGACTACCGATGGAATGGTCAACCTTGACTTTGAAGATTTACGTGCAGTAATCAATTCCGGTAGTGGTGTTGCCATGATTGGATTAGGTGCTGCTTCGGGTGAAAATAGAGCCGAAGAAGCCACATTAGAAGCATTGAACTCACCATTACTTGAAATTGATACGACAGATGCAAGAGGGGCATTAATCAATGTCGTAGGTGGCAATTCGCTCACATTAGGAGAGGCCGAGCGTTGTGCACAAATTATTCAAGAGCAAGTCAGTCCACATGCCAAGATAATTTGGGGCGCTGCTGTTGATGAATCACTAGGTGAAGATATTCGCGTAATGTTGGTACTGACCGGTGTAAAGAGTGACCAAATTCATGGAGCGAGTGAAAATCGCCAACTTAGAGCGTTACGAAATCGCCAAATTGAATTCGTCAATTGAAGTTCATTTTGTTGAGTAATAAAATAACCCTGCTAGGGAGATTACTGCAAATACGAGTAGGGCGATTTCGCTATTTTGAATTTCATTTGAATAGTTTGGTGATTCGTTGATAACTCCACTAAATCCTTCACCTGCTGCCGAGTAAGAATAGTAATTCCAAGCATCTCCCGAGGATTGCTCATCGGAATTTACTGCATTTCCATGTACGACAAAAGTGACAACTGAATCATTGGAACTAGGTGCTGTCCAGGAGAAATTCCACTGCCTAAACTGGTTGCCCTCAGATGTATGAGTGTATCCATCATTGATTAATTGTGAATGATTACTTTGCTCAAAAATGACGATTCCATTATTTATCATCAATCTAAATCCGCCCTGACGAGCATTTTCATGTTGTGAAATTTCAATTGTGCTGTTGATAATTATTGACATATTGTAAGTGCTATTTGCGATCCATTGCTGTGGGATTCCATCAATTATCACAGTAGTTGATTGTGATTTTCCTCCGTGGCAAAGACAACCATCGTTAGCAACATCCCCGACTCCTGATGGGATACTTTTGGCTAGTGGTGATGCGAATAGTAAGATAAGAAAGAGGACCAAAACCAATAATTTTACTCTACAAAATCCCATACTTCTCATGCCTCTCACCTCCCCATATACGAACTAATTTTGTAATTTCATTGTGTTGGAATACCTAATGGTTCAATCATGCATTTCTACTCTCCAAGAAATGTTTACCGATTGATTTAGCATATTTGAAACACTACAATATTTTTCATGACTCTTTGCTACAATTCGTTCAACTAGATTCTGTGGGATCTCACCTGCAACATGATATGTCATCTCAATTGAGGTGAATACTCGCGGTGATTGTTCTTCTCTAACACTATCTAATTCAACCCAAACTTTGGAAAATGGGCGCTCTTTCAAACCGATTACGACATCAACCAAAGAACATGCTCCAACCATTTGTAATGTCACTTGCATCGGACTTGGACCAGTTTCCCAATCCAAATCAAGACTCTGCCCATTGGAATTGGTGCATTTGAGTCCGTGTTCTCCAAACCATTCAACCTTGCTCTGCATGACACTACCATAGCGTCACAGGTTTTGAAATGCTTGCAAACATTAACTGTAATAGGGCGGTTGATTCTTGAAGGGGATGCCGGTGGCTCAACACGAGTGCTATGTCTGGAACTGCAATAACTATGGAAAATGGCCTACTTAAGGTACCGAATAATCCAATTATCTACTATATTGAAGGAGATGGAATCGGAGTTGATATTACTCCGGTAATGATGAAAGTTGTTAACGCATCAATCAATAATGCTTATTCTGGGCAAAAGCAAATTGTATGGTCAGAAGTATTGGCGGGAGAAAAGGCATTCAAGGCAACCGGAGAATGGCTTCCAGAAGAAACTCTTGATGCAATGCGCTTAGGGTTGGTCTCGATTAAGGGGCCTCTTACAACTCCTGTCGGCGGTGGGATTCGTTCACTAAATGTAGCACTTAGACAAAAATTGGATTTGTACGCATGTGTTAGACCAGTACGATGGTATGAAGGAACACCTTCTCCAGTTAAGGAACCTGGAAATGTTGATATGATTATTTTCCGCGAAAATTCAGAAGATGTTTATGCGGGAATTGAATGGGAAGCCGGCTCTCCTGAAGTAAAAAAGGTCATTGATTTCTTGCAAAATGAAATGGGTGTTAATAAAATTCGCTTCCCAGAAACATCTGGAATTGGAATAAAACCTGTTAGCCAAGAAGGTACTGCACGTATTGTAAGAGCTGCAATCAAATACGCAATCGATAACGACAAAGAAAGTGTCACATTAGTTCACAAAGGCAATATCATGAAATTTACAGAGGGCGGATTCCGCGATTGGGGATATCAATTGGCAAAAGATGAATTCGGTGCGAGTGAACTTGATGGAGGACCGTGGTGCACTCTAACAAATCCGAATACTGGAAACACGATTACGATCAAGGATGTTATCGCTGATGCAATGCTCCAGCAAATTATTCTAAGGCCTGCTGAATATGGTGTGCTGACTACAATGAATCTCAATGGAGATTACATTTCTGATGCTTTAGCTGCACAAGTTGGAGGTATTGGAATTGCTCCTGGTGCTAATATCAATTACGACAATGGTATTGCTATTTTTGAGGCAACACATGGAACAGCCCCAAAATATGCTGGAATGAACAAAGTTAATCCCGGTTCAATCATTCTATCTGCTGAAATGATGTTACGACACATGGAATGGCACGAGGCTGCTGACCTAATTGTCAAGGGCATGGAAGGTGCAATATCTGCTGCTACAGTAACATATGATTTCGAACGTCTTATGGAAGGTGCTACCCTATTATCGTGTAGTGATTTCGGAGATGCAATAATTTCCCATATGTAATCGCAAAACTTGCAATTTACTCTGGATAATAATTATTCATGTACGAATCCATAGATTTAGAGTTCTGCTGTTCTTGGCGACTCCAAATCCGAACCGTTCTTCAAACGCTCTTGCTACTAAGGTGAAATCTCCATCACGAGTAGCGATTAGAACAGTACCTATGCCCGGTAATGCTTGGTTTGACAAGTGCATTGCTATTTTCATAATGTCAATGTCTGGTGCTTCAGGATAAACGTCTTTGTCCTCAAGCACTGTCCGAATAGGCTTCCCTCTTGTCCGCTTCATTGCGGTTAATTCCTCATAAATGTCGCAATAATCTAAGAGGAATTCGGATACTGCTTCAGTGTTTTCCAAATTATTTGATTCTGTTTCTAGGTGTAAATCAAGTGGCTTCCAAGTGCTGAAATCCGATAATACTTCTTCAACCAATTCATTGATTACATCTTTAGATAATGTTGATTCCAAAATCTTTGGAGAAACTAATGAATCCGAAAATCTCGCCCTTAAACGATCAATGCCCTTGGCCCATGATCTCAATTCTGATTGGACAACCTTAGGCAGCCATAGTTTGACTTTGTCATCTCTCGCTCGGTTTAGAAGAACATTGTGGAAATTTCCTATTCCGGCGATATCTAGGCTGGCATCAGCATTTAATTGAACACAAGTAGCCAATCTCTGTACCAATGAATCAATTAGAATATTTGTATCAACAATAATCAATGGGGTCAATTTCAAATGTCGTAAATAACGGCGCTTAGAAGTTGTAATCTGATTTTTGTGTTGAGTGAATAATGTGCGTTCAGAATCGGCCAAACGACCTAATTCTACAGGCGTGAATTTACCCGAATTTTGCGCTCTTTCTAAGAACATCAAACCATCAATTGCTTTGTCCTCAGATGCTTTGGTCGACAATTCGTAGATTTCACTAAGAGTTGGATTACCCTGCATTAGTTGGATAAATCGTGTGTCGAGAGAACCTTTTTGTCGGCGACGGTTCTTCTGTAATGAATTAAATGCTGCAGTTACCCTACCTGCAAAAGGTTCTCGCGGTAAAGGACGTGCATGTTCAAGATGATATGATTTTAACAAATCTAGTTCTTCATCCGCAAAATATGTTCGTGAAGATTGTTCCATTTCTCCATCAGCATTCTCTTCGCTAACCATTTTCGTCCTTCGTACAAACTCTTTGAGTATTTTCGTCGCTTCATCCGTGTTTTGCTCACTGGCGATAAATGAAACCTTGAGATATAGTTGGAACCGGCGTGTTAGCGCTGTTTTCAATGCAGGTTGAGCCTCTAACAATTCAATTGCCTCTTTCCACTGTGAAGCGAATGCTAAATGAATCAAAGCCTTGCGGTATAGCATTATTGAATGCTCATAATCAAATTCTTCATGGTCTCCTGCCTTTCGATAATCCCTTGCTGAATTTAATTCATCATCCTTTGAAGCAGAAACTGCAGCCCTTGCTAAAGTATGCCACGGAGATAGTGGATTATTCATTTGATACCATGAGACAAGTGATGGCAATCCAATATCATGTTCCAATACTAGATGGCGGACGGTGTGAATCAATCCTGTTGAAATATTATCTGCGGCGAGAATTGTGTCTAGTGTAGTTCTTGCTTCCTCGTCTTGTGTTCCATTTTGTAACATCAATCCAACACGATTTAATCTTAAAGTTGAGATTACTGTATTGAATAAATTACGTTCCATTGGGCTTAGCGTTACTGTTTCTACGCAACTACTCAAATCATCAAGGCTCTTTGCCGATGCGATTCCATCGCCGCCATCTCCGAGTGCTTGGCGTATTTCTCCAAATGCTTTCAATCCCCCTTTATCCAATAGTGAAGTAAGACGTTTATCGGTAATATTAGAGCCTTCCAATAGCATCAATAGCGCTTCAGATGTTGTAGAAAATGTTTCTGGTGCATCAGTGGTATGAATATGTTTGAGAGAGATCTTTCTTGAATTTCTGACTTCAACCCACAGATTATTCTCTTTACCTGCTGCAAGAAGATGAGCAACAAGTAGTGTTTCATAGGGATGAGAAATTGCAACTAGTTCATCGCTGACAATGATTCTCGCTAGCCTTCGCAATTCCATTGTTTGAGTGAATAATGGAATCGCTACAGTAATCACTTGTTCCCAAGCTTCTCCACTCGAATCTTGTAATATCTTAATCGCTAAACTTCTAGAATTAGCATCAATATTATGAGATGAAGAGATTTGTATTAGGGCCATTTCATCTAAACTGATTATCTGTTGGTTCAACCATTCAGTGGCTGAATCACCTGGTAAATCGGCAATAAGAGGCAGTAGGGTGGTAAGGTCAGCACTGGCTTCAAGTTGCAAAGAAATCAACACCTCAACAGCATCTTGGCCCTTGCCTTCACGATGCAGTGCAGATAATCTCCACCATAGCAACTTTTCAATTTGAGATTGTTTTGCTTTTCCTTCTCGCAAAATATCAAGACCATTGTTTAGTTCTTCGCTTGTCAACTCGCCAGCATCCGCTGGAGGGCTTTGCCAAGCAAATAATCGGCGGGCTTGGGATAATGAATCATCTCCTGTGATACTGCGGCTTTGTTGCCAATCATTGACAATCCCACTTTTCAATGCACAATAATCTGACAATTCCGATGCCAATTGTGAATCTTGTTTAGCCAATTCTTTCAAAGAATCGCTCGCATCAGAACCGCTTGCTAGTTGTAATAGAACGCTAATTATTGATGAGGGGCCTGTTAATTCAAGTAATTCGGAACCAACTTTCAATGTTCTATTGTTTTTTATTTGACTCGCTACCTTTTGGTATGCTACATGGATTCCTGCATCATTTGAAGAATTGGTCAGAGTTTCCAACACCTGTGTTAACTCACTTGTGTTTTCAACATTAATTCGCCCGAGTGAAATGTCCATTTCTGCATTTACTTGTTCCTCAACCTTAGCCTTTGGAAAACCTGCAAAGATTCCCAACACGCCAGTTTTTTCGCCGATAGAAACCCACACTGGATGTACTCCATTTGCCAAACATGAATCGCGTAGAGATGCTTCGGTTGTATTCCAATCTTCGTTCCAGTCATCGCTTTTTAGAATCTTGTGCGCCATTAATGATGCAAGTCGAAATGGATCGCTGCCAGAATCGGGTAGTAGAGCCTCCTCAGGCGAAGGGATCCAGTCTAATGGTTCTGCAGATGAAGCACCCCGTCCACCGCGACGTGTGCGGCGCCCTACTGAATTCTTACGACGCGTTGGAGTATTTTCTTCCTCATCTACAGCAGGTGGCTCAACTTCATCTATCGCAAGATAAACAAATGTTCTGAAATGTTTTTCAAGCATTTTCCACTCAGCAATTTTTGAAATGACAATCTGCCGCTTGTTTTTCGGAACATTTGGCTGAAAGGCTTTGTCGATACAAATTTCCATGAGGTTTTCCTGCATTAGACTCACCCCTACGGGGTGGTCGCTGTGCCACCTGTCTTTCAATGCACCGCCGGAATTTCGTGGATAGATACGGAAAAAATCAAACTAGATGATTCATCATAGCCTGACATATGGGGGGGCGTTTTTGGACATTATAAGACTCATTGCATTGCTACTGCACCCCATTTTAGCCTCTAGTCTTGTGGCTTGGATGTGGTGGCAATACTCTTGGAGGAAAAAATCTCATGAGTTGAAAGGTGACGAGCGCGCCGAGCACCTTAGAATGCACGAACAAAGGGGGGAACGACTACTTTGGGCAGCGATTATTGTAGCATTGGTAGCTGTAGCCGGAAGAGCGGTTGCTGGATGGAGAACTCATGGAGATTTCATGGCAGAAATTTGGCCAACAAGCATTCATGGAATCACCGGCCCTATAGGAATTCTAATTCTTTGGCAACTATCAAAAATGGGAAAAAGGGCAAAAACAGCGCGTGAGCGAGGTGATTCTTTTTCAAACTTGAAACTAAAACATGGGAGGATGGCTGATTTGGTTATAGCATTAGTTTTCATCCACGCATTTCTCGGATTTCTCTACATCTTTGCAGTTCTTGGATGATTTCTCTTAACAAACGACGCACTCGTTGATATAGATTATCACTCGGCACTTCAATTATGGAAAGTGCCACTGACCCGAGTATGCTCAAAGATAGAGCATTTTTCAAACTCGGATTGTTTATCCATGACCATAACAAATTAGTTCTTGTTTTAGGTCTCATCTCTTGTATATTGATGACTAGCCTCGTTGGATTGGGTGCTAATTGGTCTGAAGCATTTGGAGAAGATAATGTTGAATCTCTTCAGGCAAGTAAATTGTTATCCGATTCGTTCAAACAAGAGAATAGTAGTGCTGGGCATAGTTTCATTCTACTAGTCTATCACCCAACTCTTACCGATAATGACACCGAATGGCAGCAATCGATTATCAATTCATTGAATGATTTTTCAAAACAAGCTGATGTTAGTATTTTGTATTCATGGCAAGTTGAAGAAGTGGAGCGCTTAGATTATGTTGCGTATACGGAAAGTGGTTTTATTGCTCAGAATGTAATTACCATAGAAGGCGATAGAACTCACGCCAAAGCAGTATTTGATGAAAATCAAGAGTCTGTGACTTTAGACGGAGAGTTTGTTTCTTGGAAGACTGATGGGGTGGCGATTGAATGGACATTTGATAATAGAATCTCAGAGGATTTAGTCAAGGCTGAAATTGTGTCGGGACCTCTCACCCTGATCATTCTCGGGTTAGTGTTTGGTTCAATTGTTGCTGCCCTATTACCAATAAGCGCTGGAGTTGCAACTGTTGCTGCTGCCATGGGAATGACCATTTGGTTGAGTAATGTAACTGATGTCACCCAATATGCAACCAATATTATCACTTTGATTGGAATTGGAGTTTCAATCGATTATTCACTATTTTTAGTAAATCGGTTTAGAGAAGAATTGGCCAATGATAGAGATGTTAGAACTGCGATTGCGATGAGCACTGCGACTGCCGGTAAGGCGGTATTTTTCTCGGGAATTACTGTTGCGGTTGGTTTGATGGGCATGTTGTTCTTTGAAAATACTAGTCTTCCAAGTTTGGGAATTGGTGGAACCGTTGCAGTATCTATTGCGATGGTATATTCGACCATCGTTCTTCCCGCAGTAATGTCAATTCTCGGAAAAAGAGTTGACAAGGGTAAGATTCCTTTCTCATTCAATTTAGAGGCTAGGGAAACGGGTATATGGGCTAATATTGCCAACAAAGTGATGAATCATCCTTGGAAGGTTCTCATTCCTGTTCTGATAATATTAGTAGGGGCAGGCGCTCCATTCATGTACGCTGAGTTTTCTCTTTCATCATGGTCAGCATTACCACCGGATGATGAGTCACGTCTTGGTAAGGAAATAATGGGTGAAATCTGGCCCGAACAATCATCAAATCAAATATTCTTGGTGATTGAACTGGATGGTGCTGATGCTTTTAGTGAAGAAAATTTACGAGCACAGTATCAATATATTAAGACTCAAATCGGCGATGATAGAGTTCGTAGTGCGAGCGGTATTGGTCTGCCTGATAGTTCTATGAATGAATCACAAGTTATCTCTTTCTGGCATACTCCCAATGAAAATTTAGATGAACAGCAAATTGCTCTTCGCAACATGATTAGAGATAATTTTGTTAGCGAAGAAATTACATTTATTTTACTTAATTTAGAGGGAGAGCAAACGAGTGTAGGATCAAGAAATGTAGTCGAAGATATTAGAGATAATCGGAATGTTTTGACCGATCAATTATCTGGTGAAAACGATTATCTGGCTGTTGCTGGATTTGCTGCATATAATGCTGATACCCTCAACTCAATTTCTGACAATCTACCTACGGCACTCGGATTTATTTTCCTTGCAACTTCAGTGTTGATTTTCATCCAAGTTCGCAGTGTTATCATACCAATCAAAGCAATAGTGATGAATATTCTTTCAATTTCCGCATCTTTTGGAATGCTGGTTTGGGTATTCCAATGGGGCTATGGTGAAGCATTACTGAATTTCACTGCTCAGCCAATTGATTCGGGTAATCCGGTGATAATGTTCTGTATAGTGTTTGGACTTTCGATGGATTACGAAGTCTTAATGCTTTCAAGAATCCATGAAGAATGGGAAAGAACTGGTGACAATACATTAGCAGTTGCCAATGGACTTCAGAAAACAGGGGGATTAATCACAGGTGCGGCTGCAATTATGGTAGTCGTTTTTGGTTCGTTTGGACTATCCTCTGTCATCATCCTCAAACAAATCGGACTTGGCCTTGCACTGGCTATTCTTATCGATGCAACCTTAGTACGTGCCTTAGTTGTTCCAGCAACAATGCGGCTAATGGGTAAATGGAATTGGTGGAGTCCTTCGTTCTTGAAAACGAAGAAGAAAGTGAAGGACACTGAATTGACAGAATCAGAATAATTTCATTCACTCTCTAATAGATTTGAGGCAATGTTCTTTTCATCCCTATTCTTTCCAGCGGATAAGAAAAACCAAGTGAGTGGTAAAATGAATAACGAATTGATATTCTTGCCCGTGCCCGCAGAAAACACAGAGTCAAATTTGATGAATGATTGTGCATCCTTAGTACCTGGTTCAGGTGGACTCTCTATTACTGCGCTATGGTTTTCCGCAGCAACCAATCCTAAATCATAACCACTATACTCCATCTCAATAGAAATTCCAAGTGGATACAAACCCATATCCGTTTTTGTAGATTCATGAACATATGACATCCCTTCTGTATTAGAATAGTAATTCTGATCACCATCTCCTAAATCAGCAATAAAAGAAATTGGCAATAATAATACAAAACATAGTAATGTAATCGTCCATACAGATGCTCTTATTTGCATAGCAAAACGAAGATTTATCATTATTAGGATTTCACTCAATACCATCAACAATAAGAAAAGAAGCGTTATAGATTTACTATTTTCTAAATAATTGGTATCTTCACTTGCTGCAGTGTTTTCTTGCGCTGTAGATGTCTCAGTACCATCAGCAGAAGAGTTCCTTGTATAGGTATATAGCAAAAATGCTGTTGCTTTTTCAATATCAACATCAATTAGCGTTTGATCCTTATCCATTGCAATTAGAGCATGGAATTCAGTAGGAGCCGGCCTACCTTCAGTGTATGCTCCATCAAATTCCACAACTAACCATGCTGATTGTGCTATATGCAAAGCAATGAATGCTGCTACAAATACTCTAATCCAACTGCTTAGATTGGAAGGGGGTTGCCGTAATGACATATTCCCCTTCCTACCTAAGTCGCAAAATCAACAATTCGTTAGAATTATTCCTCTTCTCGGTTGCGTACTGATGCTATCAATCCTGCTAGAATTGTCACAGTCATTGC
>Ga0206681_10000531_pt1 | contig 20074 bp, 19 predicted proteins | sample M150012015metaG_FD_161048 | JGI IMG/M metagenome (GOLD analysis project Ga0206681, IMG submission 161048) | Ammonia-oxidizing marine archaeal communities from Monterey Bay, California, United States - M1 500m 12015 | ecosystem: Environmental > Aquatic > Marine > Intertidal zone | place: USA... | reverse complement strand
GTTATCGCTTATAAGTTTGAAGGCGCGAGGTTTGATTGCGGCAGTGTTAAAGGGTTTGTTGAGGCAACAAATGAGTTTGCTAAATTGCAGGGAATTATTTAGTTTAAAATGATCTGTTTATTTCAAATCTACAGATCCCAATATAGGCGCTGTAGTGCGGTAGCCGTGGATAATTATATGAATTTTATTAAAATTACGATTGGCCTTGATTTTGATAATAGCCATTATCATTCTTAATAAACCTAGAATTTAAACTTTACATAACTTGTCAATATCAATAAATTTAAAAAAATGTTATTTACTGAATTCTTAATTATTAACCTGCAATGCAACTAACCCCGATTATTCTTTCACGTACTATCGATCGTTATTTATTGTTCAGTAATTTATGAAAAAAATATTAATCGTATTTGGAACAAGGCCTGAAGCCATTAAGATGGCGCCACTTGTTAAAGAATTTCAAAAAGATACACTAAATCTTGAGACTAAAGTTTGTGTAACTGCACAGCATAGAGAAATGCTTGACCAGGTGCTAGATCTTTTTAAAATCATTCCAGATTATGATTTAAATATAATGAAACCTGGTCAAGATCTTTACGATGTGACCTCAAATATTCTCTTAAAAATAAAGCCCGTTTTAGAGGAGTTTAAGCCGGATGTGGTTTTGGTGCATGGTGACACGGCAACAACTTTTGCAACTAGCCTTGCAGCTTATTATCAAAAAATTAAAATAGGTCATGTTGAGGCGGGCTTGCGAACAGGAGATTTATACTCTCCATGGCCAGAAGAGGGCAATAGAAGGCTGACTGGAGTTTTGACTGACTATCACTTTTCACCAACTAGCACGAGTAAAAACAATCTACTAAATGAAGGTGTAATCGAGTCATCAGTATTTGTTACTGGCAATACTGTTATTGATGCACTCCAGTTAGTTGTGAGTCGAATAAAGGATGACGAGGGTTTGAGGTTGAAGATTGAAAATACAATTTTTCAGTCAGGATTTCAAGAATTAAATTCTAAATTTATACTGGTTACAGGACATCGTCGAGAGAATTTTGGACAAGGCTTCTTAAATATTTGTGAAGCACTAAAGGTACTGGCGAAAAATAATCCTGATATGAATATTTTGTACCCAGTTCATCTCAATCCCAATGTGAGAAAGCCAGTTAATGAGCTATTATCAAACGTTAGCAATATTAAGCTTGTAGAGCCGTTTCAATATGAGGAGTTTATTTATTTAATGAGTAAATCATATTTAATACTTACAGATAGTGGCGGTATACAAGAAGAGGCTCCAAGTTTAGGTAAGCCAGTATTAGTAATGCGAGACACAACAGAAAGGCCAGAAGCTGTTGAGGCGGGTACTGTTAAATTGGTAGGATCTGATCAAGATAACATTATTAAAGAGGTTCAAAAATTACTTAATGATAATAGTGAATATCAGAAAATGAGCAAAGCTCACAATCCATATGGCGATGGTAACACAAGTGAAAAAATTTTAAAGATTCTAAAAGATTAATTGTATGGGAAATAAGAGAAAGGTCTGCATAATTGGAATGGGCTACATTGGCCTACCTACAGCGGCGTTGTTGGCTAATAGGGGTTATCAGGTTCACGGTGTTGATGTTAATCAGCATGTAATCGATACAATCAATCGTGGTGAAATCCATATTGTTGAGCCTGAGCTGGATACATTTGTTCATTCTGCAGTAGAAAGCGGATCTTTAGTGGTGCATATCAGGCCAGCTGAGGCAGATATTTTTATGATTGCAGTGCCCACACCATTTCACTCAGATAAAGTTAACGAAATAACAAATTCTCCAATTCCGAATGTTGATTACATTGTGGATGCAACAAAGAAAATAGCACCTTATGTCAAATCAGGTAATTTAATATTATTAGAGTCTACCTCACCTGTAGGCACAACTGAGATGATGGCCGATGTATTAAAAAAAGAAGGAGTTGATATTAACAATGTTTTTATTGCCCACTCACCTGAAAGAGTCTTGCCTGGGCATATCATGAGAGAGCTTATTGAAAACGATAGAGTTGTTGGCGGTATCAATGATAAGTCAACAGTACATGCGGCAGAGTTTTATCGAGATTTTGTTGAGGGCAAGGTACTGGAAACAACTGCTAAAACTGCAGAAATGACAAAGCTTACGGAGAACTCATTTAGGGATGTGAATATTGCATTTGCCAACGAACTTTCAATTTTATGTGATGATATGGGAATTGAGGTTAGAGAGTTAATATCTCTGGCAAATAAACATCCGAGGGTTAATGTGTTAAGTCCTGGTTGTGGAGTTGGAGGGCATTGTATTTCGGTTGACCCTTGGTTTATTGTTGATAGCGCTAATGGAAAAGCAAAAATGGTTGAGCAGGCGCGTAGAACAAATGACTATAAAGCCCACTGGGTTGTTGAAAAAATAAAGAATCAGGTGCTGCAGTTTGAAAAAGACAATGAAAGAGTTCCTACAATAGCATGTATGGGGTTGGCATTTAAGCCAGATATAGATGACTTAAGAGAGTCACCAGCATTATATATTTCAGAAAATTTAAGCCAATCGCTGAATGTTGTTGTAGTTGAGCCGAATATCGAGTCGCATAATTTTTTACTACTTGTGCCACACTCAGAAGGCTTAAAGGCTGATATTTGTGTATATTTAGTGGCGCACAATCAATTCAATGTTGATGATATCAAAGAAAATGATTTAGATTTTTGTGGATTGCAATCATAAAATGAAAACAATATTAGTAACTGGCGGGGCAGGCTTTATTGGGTCTGCAGTCATACGTCATATTATTAACAACACTAATCATAGTGTTGTTAATGTCGATAAGCTTACTTATGCTGGCAATCTGGAATCTTTGGTCTCAGTTGATAGCGATTCAAGATATGTGTTCGAACAAGTCGATATTTGTAATGCTAAAGAGATTAAACGAGTATTTAATGCGCACCAGCCAGATATTGTCATGCACCTTGCTGCTGAATCGCATGTTGATCGCTCTATTGATGGTCCTGGTGAATTTATCCAAACTAATATTGTTGGTACTTATATATTGCTAGAAGAGGCTAGGGGTTATTGGTCTGGCTTGGAAGGCGATAAAAAAGACAACTTCAGGTTCCACCATGTATCTACTGATGAGGTTTATGGTGATTTGGAAGGCACGGATGATCTCTTTACTGAACAAACGCCCTATGCACCAAGTTCACCTTATTCTGCAGCAAAGGCAAGCTCAGATCATTTAGTACGTGCATGGCAGCGTACTTTTAAATTACCAACACTAATTACCAACTGCTCTAACAATTACGGCCCTTACCAGTTCCCCGAAAAGCTTATTCCACTAATCATTCTGAATGCATTAGAAGGTAAAGATTTACCAATCTATGGCAATGGCAAACAAATACGAGATTGGCTATATGTCGATGACCATGCAAGAGCCCTGCTCCATGTTGCACTTACCGGTGAGATTAGCGAAACTTACAATATTGGCGGGCATAACGAATTACAAAACATTGAGGTAGTCAGAACTGTATGTGGCATCCTGGATGAGTTAGTACCAAGCAAGCTTACTGATATTGAGAAATATGAGCAGCTTATTACCTATGTGGGCGATAGAGCGGGACATGACGTAAGATATGCTATTGATGCTTCCAAGATCGATAAAGAGCTGAATTGGAGCCCAGATGAAACATTTGCAACGGGCATTAAAAAGACTGTTGAGTGGTACTTAGAAAATGCTGTTTGGTGTGATCGGGTTAAGGATGGTAGTTATCAAGGCGAAAGATTAGGAGTGGTTAAATCATGAAAGGAATTATTCTAGCGGGTGGCTCAGGCACTCGCCTATACCCCCTTACCAAAGGTGTGTCAAAACAGCTTATGCCAATTTACGATAAGCCGATGATTTATTATCCTTTATCGGTATTAATGCTATCTGGCATTCAAGAAGTGTTGATTATTTCTACTCCTGAAGACCTGCCAAGGTTTGAGCAATTATTGGGTGATGGCTCTGATATTGGCATGAAGTTTGAATACATTGTACAGCCCTCTCCTGACGGTCTAGCTCAGGCATTTATCTTGGGTAAGGATTTTATTGGTGGTGACGATGCTTGCTTAATACTAGGTGACAATATCTATTATGGTCATGGCATCACCGATATGCTGTCCAATGCTGTTTCAAATGCAAAAGATAAAAATATGGCAACAGTATTTGGATACCATGTTCATGATCCAGAACGTTACGGTGTGGTTGATTTTGACAACACTGGCAAAGCCCTTAGCATTGAAGAGAAACCAAATAATCCTAAGAGTAACTACGCAGTAACAGGCTTATATTTCTATCCAAATGATGTGGTTAAAAAAGCTGCTGAAGTCGTTCCTTCTGACAGGGGTGAGTTGGAAATCACTACCGTGAACCAAATGTATCTAAGTGAAGAGAGCCTAACTGTTGAACTTATGGGTAGGGGTTATGCTTGGTTAGATACGGGCACCCACGAGAGTTTATTGGAAGCTTCGACCTTTATTGAAACCATCGAGAAAAGGCAAGGTTTGAAAGTAGCTTGTATTGAAGAGATTGCCTTTGAAAAAGGTTATATCACCAAAGAACAACTTATAAAATTAGCTCAACCTTTGGCTAAGAATCAATATGGGCAATACTTACTTCGACGCGCAGAGGAAGTGATTTGAAGCTTACACCTCAATCAATTCCCGATGTAGTACTGATTGAGCCTACTGTGCATGGCGATAACCGTGGCTACTTCTTAGAAACCTTCAGGCAAGATCTATTCGAAGAGGCTATTGGTTATCAAGTTAATTTTATTCAAGACAATGAGTCTAAATCAACCAAGGGCGTATTGCGTGGACTACATTATCAACTGCCGCCTTACACTCAAGCCAAGCTAGTAAGAGTCATTGAAGGTAGTGTGCTGGATGTGGCTGTTGATATACGCAAGTCTAGCCCTACCTTTGGTCAACATGTGGCTGTAGAGTTAACAGCAGAGAACAAACATCAACTCTTTGTACCACATGGTTTTGCCCATGGTTTTTTAGTCCTTAGTGATAGTGCAATATTTGCCTATAAAGTAGATAATTATTACGCACCAGAGCATGATCGAGGCATTGCGTTTGATGACGCTAAATTAGGCATCGATTGGCGCTTAACTATAGAAGCATTACAACTCTCAGATAAAGACAAGATTCACCCTAACTTATCTGATACTCTTAATCTGTTTGAGTAATTAGCAATGAAAATACTGGTTACCGGTAAGAATGGCCAATTAGGCAAATCTATTCATAAAATTATTACCAATAATGAACAAACTGACGAGTTTGTTTTTGTTGGCAGAGAAGAGTTAGACTTCAGTAGCACTGATAGTATTACTAGTTACTTTAATCATAACAATTTTGATATCATCATCAATTGTGCGGCTCATACTGCTGTTGACAAGGCAGAAGAGGAAGCAGTGCTTGCTAATCAGATCAATCACTTAGCAGTAGCACAATTAGCCCAGATTGCTAAAACACAACAAGCCAAATTAATTCACATTTCTACCGATTATGTATTTGATGGAGAAAGTGACAAACCTTACACAGAAACAGATGCCACTAATCCTATTAATATTTATGGCAAGACTAAGTTGGCTGGAGAGCAAGCACTGAAAGAAATCATGCCAACTGATGCTATCATCATTAGGACCAGCTGGGTGTATTCTGAGTACGGTAATAATTTTGTTAAAACCATGCTCAGGCTTGGGAAACAAAGAGATGAGTTAAGTGTAGTAAGCGATCAAATAGGCTCGCCTACTTATGCGACTGATTTGGCAGGTGCAATATTAGAAATTATAAAGAATAAAGAATTTAGTGAATTGAATCAAACGACGCAGATTTATCATTACGCAAATGAGGGCGAGATAAGTTGGTGTGATTTTGCTAAAGAAATATTTAAAATTTCAAAGATAGATTGCAAGGTGAATCCAATAACAACAGAACAATACCCAGCACCCGCTAAAAGACCCAAAAACACCGTAATGTTTAAGAGTAAAGCTTGCGGGGATACTAATTTTAAGACTGAAGACTGGAATTATTCATTATTAAAATTTTTCAAAAATAATGAGTAATAGTAAAAATTTAATATCTCTTGGTGTTATACAGTTTTCAAATGCAGTATTGCCACTAATAATATTTCCATATGTTTTGATTGTGGTTGGCCCTGAACTCTATTCTAAAATAGCTCTTTCAGAAGCACTAATGTTTGTAATATTTACTTTTGTTCTTTATAGCTTTGAAGTGGATGGAGTTTCAGAGATTGTGTATCTTGGTAATCAGAGTGGCGGAAAGAAATTATCTATGATATTTTCCAAAATATTAATAACAAGGTTGTTAATATTAACTATTTTCACTGTATTAACCACTTTATTGTATTTATTGTTGGACGATATCTTTTATATTTTATTATTGTCTTGGATGCTGTTTCCATTGAGCTATATATTGCAATCTTCGTATTTATATCAAGCTTTAGAAGAGAATCATATTTTGGCATTATTTGTTTTTTTTAGTAGATTTGTTGCCATTATTCTGGTGTTCTATTTTATTAAAGATCCTATTGATGCGAATTTATTGCCATTAATCATAGGAGGTGTATATCTTATTGCGAGTATATTATCATTTGTATATGCACTAAAAAGATATAAATTATCTGTCCATATTCTCAGAGTACAAGAAATTAAACAGTCGTTATATAATGGCAAAGAGATTTTCTATGGGAATGTTTCAGTTTTATTATTTAGAGATCTGAATGTATTGATTCTAGGTTTTCTTGCTATTGGTGTAACAGGGGTTTCTGCATATTCAATTTCGGAAAAAATTATTAAAAGTTTGCAAGCGGCAATTAGACCGTTAAATCAATTTTTCTTTCCAAAAGTCATACGATCGATAAAAAGTTTCGCCACTCCGAACATGGGGGTCTTAATGATTATCGGTAGATCAACGGTGTTGCAGCTATTGGCTTTATCTTTTTTAGTTCTCCTTGCATTTCTTATAGCAAGCTATAGAGATGAATTCAGTATATTGACTGGGCACCAAGATTTTAATTTGGTTTATTCATTGTCGGCAGTGATGGTATTTTCTGTTTTTATTGGAGTTCTGAACTTTATGTATGGAACGATCGGGCTGAACCATCTAAATTGCAAGCGATATTATGCAAATAAAATACTTATGACCGGTCTTGTTAGTGTGTCTATGAGTTTTTTGTTTGTCTTCGTATTTAAAGAGTATGGGGCCGCATATAGTTTTGTGATTTCAGAATTTTTACTATTTATTTTTGTTATTAAAAGGTATTTTAATAATGCCATTTGAAGTACTGGAAAAAGTCTTATCTGTAATCTTGAGTCTAATGATATTGGGAAATTTTTTCTTGGCAAGGGTATTTGTGGGAACATATCTTAACCCAGCAAGTCTTTTTTCTTTGTTTTGGTTCTTGTATTCTTTTGTTCCCTTGGTGTTTTTATTTGACGTTCCCATCAATTCCTTGTCAATACTTTATATCTTGACTTGTTGTTTTTCATTTCTTTTGGGCATGGTATTTTTTGACTGGAAAAAGGCATTGTATTTAAATCGACAGAAAGAAGACATATTTCCGGGATATTTATATAGCAAAGAAAATAGATATATTTTTTACTGCTTGTTTTTTGTAGTGATGGCCCTTGCAGTTGTCGATATTAAGATGCAAGGATTTGATATTTCAGACTTTTTCTTTAATTATTATGAATCTGCAAATAGATTTATGCGCCTAAGGTATGAGCATGATGTCATAGTAAATTTTTTTGGACAAGCCTCAGTTGTTTTGAATTATGCATTAGTAATGTTAGGAGGGGTTTTAGCTTATTGTTGCAAGAGTGGTGGCAAAACAATTGCAATTTTAGCTCTTCTGCCATCATTAATAATGACCGCCTCACAAGGCGCGAAAGGCACAATCCTTCTTTCTGTATTCTTATTCTATGGCGCGATTCTGTTGGCTCGAGTATTTGCCAATGACTTGGTAATTACAAATAAGCGGACAAACAGATACTTGATTTTATTTACAATCTTTTTGGTTGTTGTTATGTGTATATCTTTTGTTTCGAGAGGTCTGTACGAATACAGTTCAATTGAGGCTTTAATGCAGAAGTTGATATACTATTTTAATAGTTATGCATTTGCGCATATATACGCATTTTCAGACTGGTTTTCATATTATGTTGGGGCTCCGCATATAATGAATTACACTGATAAGCATGAAATTTATTTTGGTTTTTATACGTTCATGCCAATATTTGAGATATTGGGAAGCTCTATCACTGTTCCAGATGGTGTTTATGATGAATATTTCTATTTTTCCGATGTATTTACGACCAATATTTATACGGTGTTTAGGGGTGTAATTTTAGATTTTAGATTGATTGGATCAATAGTTTTCTGGTTTATTTTAGGGCTTGTTGCTCATTTATCTTATTACTTTTTGCTTACTAAGAAAATGCCAATTTTTTCAGCACCATTCTTTGTGGTTTTATTTGGTTTTTATTACACCTCTTTTATTATAAGCCTGTTTATTTGGGCGAGTATTGGCGCATCTCTGGCTCTATTATCGTTGATTCTATTTGTTAATAAATATAAATTTTTAAGTGGTAGACAGAAATGAAAATTGGATTCATTTTGGTAAATTTTAATAATGTGAGATATACCAAGGATGCAATATTATCTATTCTTGCCAATAATTGTACAGATACAAAAATAGTTGTTGTTGACAATTCATCGAGAGAAAGCGACCAAAAGGAGTTGAGAAAGCTGCAATCAGCTTATGACAATGTGCATATTGTTTTTTCTGGTGATAATTTGGGTTATTTTAAAGGCTTGAATTTGGGCATAAAGTATATGCAAGATACATATGTAGATTATCAGCATATGGTTGTTGGTAATAACGATGTATTGTTTCCTTCAAACTTTATAGAGTCAATAAATAGATGTGAAAGGCTGTTTAAGAAATATCCTGTTATCTCGCCCGATATAGTCACGATAGATGGCTTTCATCAAAACCCCCATGTCATAGAAAAAATTAGTAAAAAAAGAGAGTTTATTTATGACTTGTACCATTTAAATTATTATTTATCTTTATTGATCACTTTTGTAGCGCGTCTAACAAGCGCCTTTACAGATAGAAGTGATGAAAAGCAGTTTGATACTGCCCAAGAAATATACCAAGGTTATGGGGCTATGTACATCCTTGGGCCGTGCTTTTTCAAAAATTTTCAAAGTCTTTGGTCGCCTACATTTTTAATGTATGAGGAGTTTTTCTTAAGTAAGCAACTAACGGACAAGGGGTTTAAGATTTATTATGAGCCAACTATTTCATTGACGCATTTGATGCATGCCTCAACTGATAACTTGCCAGGGAAAGTTAAATGGAGATTTTCTAAGTCGGCACATTCTGAGTATAGAAAATATATTAAAGTTAAAAATTAAATTATGATAAAAGAAATATGCAGCAACTGTGTGATGGACACAACAGATGTAAAAATTACATTTGATGAAAAAGGAGTTTGCGATCATTGCAATACTTATTACAAAGATATAGAACCGAACTGGAATCCAAATGAGCAGGGCTGGTCTGAAATATCTAAAGTTGCCGAGAAAATCAAAAAAGAGGGAGAGGGTAAAGAGTTTGATTGCATTATTGGTATGAGTGGCGGCATAGATAGTTCATATCTTGTTTACCTTGCAAAAGAAAAGTTAAGGTTGAGGCCTTTAGTTTTTCATGTGGACGCAGGATGGAATTCTCAGCAGGCTGTGCACAATATAGAAAGAATAGTTGACAAGCTGGACTTGGATCTTTATACAGAAGTTATTGATTGGGAGGAAATGAAGGACTTGCAGTTGTCTTTTTTTAAGTCCGGGGTTTCACATATAGACACACCTCAAGATCATGCTTTTTTTGCAACAATGTACAAATTTGCATCTAAATATAATGTGAAGTATATTTTGACAGGAGGAAATTACTCAACTGAGTGTGTTAGAAATCCACTGGAGTGGATGTATTATCAATCTGATGCCAGGCAGTTAATTGATATACAAAAAAGATTTGGCACGGTAAAGCTTGAAAATTTTCCCACCACTAATATACTTTGGCATAAGGTGTATTTGCCGTATGTAAAAAAAATACAATTGATTAGGCCGTTGGATTTTATGCCATATCATAAAGAAGAGGCAACTCAGTTTCTTGTTGAGCATTTAGATTATCAACGTTACGCCCAAAAACATTTTGAATCTAGATTTACTAGGTTTTATGAAGGCTATTGGCTGCCAACCAAATTTGGATTTGATACGCGAAAAGTGCAGTATTCTAGTTTAATTTTAACCGGCCAAATGACACGTAAAGAAGCACTTGAAAGGCTTAAAGAGCCTGCTTTTGATGCAGAGACTATCAAGCACGATTTTGAGTATATTGCAACTAAGTTAGGAATATCAATAGATGAGCTGCAAGGCTATCTGGATGCGCCTAATAAAGAATATACCGACTATAAAAATCAAATGTGGTTATATAATTTTGGTGCCAAAATTATGCGCATCTTAGGCTTGGAAAAAGGCGGGAAGCGGTGATAGGTATAGTTGACTATGGGATGGGAAACATAAAAGCTTTTTCCAATATTTATAAACAGTTTGATATTCCTCATAGGGTTATTACGTCTAAGAATCACTTTAAAGATGTTGAAAAAATTATCTTACCTGGAGTTGGTGCTTTTGACCATGCAATGATGCGTTTAGGTGAGTCTGGTTTGCTTGAAACTTTGAATGACATGGTTATAAATAAAAAAAAACCAGTTCTAGGTATTTGTGTTGGTATGCAAATGATGGCTAAGTCCAGTGAAGAAGGCACCCTTGGTGGTCTGGGTTGGATTGAGGCTACAGTTAAAAAATTTAATAAAGAGGAAAATGGCTGTAGTAATCCACTTCCTCACATGGGGTGGAATTCAGTTAATCACGTAGTGGATAATCCATTGTTCAAAGATATAGATGCAAATTCTAGATTTTATTTTTTACACTCTTATTACTTCAGTTCTGCAAGCAAAGAGCATTCTATTGGTTTAACTGAATACGGCGATCAATTTACTTGCGCCACTCGTCGAGACAATATTTTTGGCGTACAGTTCCATCCTGAAAAAAGTCATCAAAATGGCATGCAGCTCTTAATAAATTTTAGTAATTTGTAATGCTAAATCCAAGAATAACGCCTTGTTTATTGGTGCACAACAAAGGGTTGGTGAAAACTGTTAAATTCAAAGACTCCAAATATGTTGGCGATCCTATTAACGCAGTAAAGATTTTCAATGAAAAAGAGGTTGATGAGCTTATTGTTTTAGATATTGATGCTACCGTTGAGAATAGGGAGCCAGATTATAAGATGATTGAAAACTTGGCAAACGAATGCCGAATGCCTTTGTGTTACGGTGGAGGAATTAAAACAGCATCACAAGCGCAAAGAATCCTTTCATTAGGCGTGGAGAAAATAGCTATAAGTTCAATAGTGTTTGACAATCCAGGGTTGATTAAAGAAATATCAACAAAGGTCGGCAGCCAAAGTGTAGTTATAGTTTTTGATGTAAAGAAAAAACTATTCGGTGGTTATGAAATCTACACACACAATGCAAAAAATAAAATTAAACAAGATTTATTTGAACTTGTTGAAAAAGTGCAGAATTTAGGGGCTGGAGAGATTGTCATTAACTCCATAGATAATGATGGAGTCATGAAAGGTTATGATTTAGATTTAATTGAGAGGGTAAAAAATATGTCAAACATACCAATGACCGTACTGGGTGGTGCAGGTACACTAGAAGATATAGGAAAAGCTATAGAAAAATTTGGAATTATTGGTTGTGCTGCGGGCAGTTTGTTTGTGTTTAAAGGGAAATACAAGGCTGTTTTAATCAACTACCCAAGTCAAGAAAAGAAAAATTTAATAATACATAATAAATAACATGAAACAAATACTTCAAAATCTATCAAATGGAGAAACATCACTAGTTGATATCCCTTGCCCAAAAAACATTAAATCAAACATTTTGATTGCCACGAGTAAAACGGTGGTTTCTGCAGGTACTGAGCGTATGTTGGTTGATTTTGGAAAGGCTAGTTATATTAAAAAAGCCAAGCAGCAGCCTGACAAGGTAAAAATGGTTCTTAATAAGGTTTTAACTGATGGATTAATGACTACAGTTGACGCAGTAAAGTCTAAGTTGGATCAACCTCTCCCGCTTGGATATTGTAATGCAGGCGTAATTTTGGAAAGTGATGTTGATGGGTTTGAGCCTGGCGATAGAGTTGTTTCAAATGGAAATCATGCCGAAGTGGTCCGTGTGCCAAAAAATTTATGCGTAAAGATTCCGGATAATGTTGATGACGAATCTGCTTCGTTTACAGTGTTGGGGGCGATTGGATTACAAGGAATTCGCCTTATTCAGCCCACTATGGGAGAATGTTTTGTGGTGACAGGGCTGGGCCTTATTGGTTTACTATGTGTGCAGATGCTCCGTGCTAATGGTTGTCGAGTATTAGGCGTTGATTTTGATTCGAAAAAATGCGCATTGGCTCAAAAATTTGGCGCCGAAACTGTCGATTTGTCTAAGGGTGAAGATCCTGTTATTGCCTCGCAAGGATTTTCCAGAGGTCGTGGCGTAGATGGCGTACTGATTACTGCAGCCACCCAGTCTGATGAGGTAATGCACCAGTCGGCAGAAATGTGTCGCAAGCGTGGCAGGATTGTATTGGTTGGTGTGGTTGGATTAAATCTGCGTCGGGATGATTTCTTTAAAAAGGAGATTACCTTCCAAGTGTCAGCATCTTATGGACCTGGTCGTTATGACCCCTTTTATGAAGATGAGGGTAACGACTACCCTGTTGGCTTTGTGCGTTGGACTGAGCAGCGTAATTTTGAAGCGGTGTTGGATATGATGTCTTCCGGTGCACTTGACGTAAAGTCTGTGATTACGCATCGATATGATCTTGAAGATGCAATTGACGCCTATGCTTTGTTAGATAGTCCTGACGCGCTAGGTATTGTTCTTAATTATCCAAATAAGAGTCATGATCTGTTAACAACCTCTAAGGTTGAGTTAGTCAGTCAAGAATCCAAAATTGTCAAGCCAAATACACCTTGTGTAGGGTTTATTGGTGCTGGTAACTACGCTTCAAGAGCATTGATTCCCGCATTTAAAGAAGCTGGCGCCATGCTAGATACGCTGGTAACCAGTGGCGGTATTAGTGGCGTTCATCATGGCAATAAAAATAAATTTGTTACAGCTTCTACAGAGGTTGAAGATTTGTGGAGTAACGATAGAATTAATACAGTATCAATTGTGACAAGACATGATGCGCATGCACAACAGGTTATCGATGCATTAAATTCTGGAAAAAATGTATTTGTAGAAAAGCCACTAGCTTTAACTTTGGATGAACTTGATGAAATTGACAAAGCTTACCATAAAGCAAACAAATCTAAAATTGTTCGATTGACGGTTGGTTTTAATCGTCGTTATGCGCCACATGTTGTTAAGATGAGGAAATTATTAGACAGTCACCGCTCACCTAAGTCAATCATTATGACTGTAAATGCGGGTGCCATACCAGGCGAACATTGGGTTCAGGATTCTTTAATAGGTGGCGGAAGAATTATTGGGGAAGGTTGTCATTTTATTGATCTAATGAGGCATTTAGTTGGCCATAAAATTACTAATTTTCAGGCTACGATGATGGGCAATGTCCCAGGTGTAGAGGTTAGAGGGGATAAAGCATCGATCACACTTTCTTTTGAAGATGGGTCATTTGGAACTATTCATTATTTGGCAAATGGAGGGTCTGCATTTCCCAAAGAAAGAGTCGAAGTTTTTTGCGATAATGCGGTATTGCAAATGGATAATTATCGAGTTCTTACTGGTTATAGCTGGCCTGGATTTAAAAAAATGAAGCTGTTTAAACAGGATAAGGGTCAGAAAGCTTGCGCTAAAGCGTTCATTGATTCTATCAGTAATGGCACTGAAGCGCCTATACCGTACGAAGAGGTGATGGAAAGTTCGAGAGTTTCTATCGAAGTTGCAAATGCATTACGCGGTTAAACTTAATGACAAGAAAGGCTAAATTATTATTTCATACGGTTAAGTATTTAAAATTTAGTCAAATATGGAACAGAGTTAAAAGAAAAATTCCAACCTCTTGTATAAATACTTCTAGTGCTCCAGGGCTATCTAAACCTAGGAACGAGTTTCAAGCTGTAGCTTTATCCCAGCAAAAGATGCTTAATAGCAATACATTTAAGTTTCTAAATGAAACCAATAGTGTTATAGCGTCAGAGAGTTGGAATGATAGCAATATAGATAAGTTATGGTTATACAACCTTCACTATTTCGATGACTTAAATGCTGTTAATTCAGATAAAAGAAGGGAATGGCACAACAGTTTAATTCAGAAATGGATTACAGAAAACCCAACTGGGTTAGGTAATGGCTGGGAACCTTACCCATTATCTTTGCGAATCGTTAATTGGATAAAGTGGTCGTTATTAGGTGCTGATATAAAGCAAGATTGGCATGATTCTCTAGCTGTACAGGTTAGATATTTAAGTCAAAATTTAGAATACCATATTTTAGGAAATCATTTATTTGCCAATGCGAAAGCTTTGATTTACGCAGGATTGTATTTGCAAGGCACGGAGGCGGAAAAATGGTACAAAACTGGAATTAAAATTTTCAATAAAGAGTTACAGGAGCAGGTGTTTCCCGATGGCGGTAATTTTGAACTATCTCCAATGTACCATGCGATATTCTTGGAGGACTTGCTGGATATATTCAATATACACCAAGCTTTTAATAAGCAATTTCCGTACGATATAACAAATAAAATTACATCTATGTTTGACTGGTTGCGTGCAATGTGCCATCCTGATGGAGAAGTATCCTTTTTCAATGACTCTGCGATTGGAATAGCACCAAACTTAATAGAGTTAGAAGAGTATGCTGAAAGGCTGAAAATTCCTTTGTCTAAAAAAATTGATGAACTTACCCATCTTTGTGATTCGGGATATATCAGAGTTCAAAAGGATAATCTAGTTGCATTACTTGATGTGGCACACGTTGGCCCAAGTTATATTCCAGGGCACGCCCATGCAGACACACTGTCTTTTGAGTTGTCATTATCTGGCCAGAGGATGATAGTAAATTCCGGTACATCATGCTATGGAGTTGGTGTCGAAAGACATAGACAGAGAGGTACCGAAGCTCACAATACTGTTGTAATTAATAGAGAGAATTCATCAGAAGTCTGGGGCGGGTTTAGGGTAGCAAGACGTGCCAAGCCGTTTGATTTAGAAATCAATCAATCAAGTAAACAGACTAAAATAAGCTGTTCCCATGATGGCTACAAGAGGCTTGGAAGTGGTCTTAATCACACTAGAAAATGGACCTTCGATCCCAATCAACTAGTTGTCCATGATTTTGTTAACTATCCTTGTAAAGAGGTTGAGGCGCGCTATTACTTTCATCCTAGGGTTGAAGTCAAGTTAGATGCATCGGGCAAAAAAGGGACGGCCTCAATAAATAATAAAAATATGATTTCTTTCAAGGTTCAACAAGGGGTTGCCAGTATTCTAGATACAACCTACCATCCTGAATTTGGCCTTTCTATAAGTAACAAGTGTTTATTAATTAAACTAAACTCTTTAGAGTCAAAAGTTTCTTTTTGCTGGTAGTGTTGACATGAAAATTGTATTTTTTACCTTTTACTATCCCCCAGACCTTTGTGCAGGGTCTTTTCGCTCAGTGTCGTTAGCCCGTGAGCTGTCAAAGAAATTAAACAGTGGGGATGAGTTGCATATTATTACTACACATCCAAATCGATATGCAAGCCACAAAGTAAAGGCAAGTGATATTGAATTGGATGGAAAGATTGTCGTTCACCGTATAGCTGTTCCTGAGCATAAGAGTGGAATGTTGTCTCAGGTTCGAACATTTAGCGTTTATTTTCTTTCAGCGCATAGATTGAGCAAAAAACTTAATCCTGATTTTTTAATTGGCACCACTTCACGTTTAATGACTGGAATATTGACTGGATGGTCTGCATACAGGTTTAATTGTAAGTATTTTCTAGATGTGCGAGATATATTTTCTGAGACTATTTCAGATTTATTTTCGCGTAAAAATAAAATATTAGGGTCTGCATTTAAATTTGTATTTTCTTTTATAGAAAAAAAGTTGTTTAATGGTGCTACGGGTGTTAGCGTTGTATCAGAAGGGTTTCCTGAATATTTTAGTAAAGAAGGTATTAATACTTCTGAATGGGCTTTTTTTCCAAATGGGGTTGATAAAGAGTTTCAAAAATTACAACTAACAAAACATAGCAAAACAAAAATTAACAGAACAATTCTATACGTTGGAAATATTGGTAGTGGGCAAGCGTTAGAATCTATATTGCCGGATGTTGCTAAAAAACTTGGTGATGGCTATCGTTTTTTGGTCGTTGGTGATGGGGGAATGAGGGCCGCCCTTACTCAGGGTATAAAAGATAAGGGTATTCATAATATTGAGGTATTGCCACCAGTTAAGAGAAGTGAGTTAATTGGGTATTATGAAGAGGCTGACATTTTATTTTTACATTTAAATGATATTCCAGCTTTTCGTAGAGTCCTCCCATCAAAAATTTTCGAATATGCAGCATTCGGAAAACCAATTATTGCCGGTGTAAGTGGATATTCGGCCAAGTTCATGAGAGACAATGTCCCGCATGCTATTGTATTTGATCCTGGCAATGTAAATCAATGTGAGGCTGCTATTAGAAAAGGACAATCTTTAAGCGCTGATACCAGTCAAATTGATATATTTACTAAAGAGTATGCACGTGAAAACATTATGGAAGAAATGGCCAGTCATATTTTAACAACATTATGACAGTATCTCTCATTACAGGAGCTACAGGCTTTATTGGTCGAAAGTTAACTGATGCAGTAGACGGAGAAATTCGAGTGCTGTCTAGAGAAAAACACACTGACTATGATACTATTGTTTGTGATTTACAATCAGAAGTTATTCCAGATCAGGCTTTAAATAATGTTAATACAGTTTTTCATTTAGCTGGATTTGCGCATGATATGCGTGATGCAAGTAAGATTGCAGATCTTTACTATAAAGTTAATGTGAGCGCTACAGTTCAATTGGCCAATCTTGCGGTAAAGTCTAGTGTCAAGAGGTTTGTGTTTGTTAGTAGTGTTAAGGCAGGCGGTAATCCGCCTCTTGGAGCATGCGCGAATGAGAAGGACCAGAAACATACAGAAGATATTTACGGAAAAACGAAACGTGAAGCAGAATTAAAATTATTAGAGATAGGTCAAGTGTCAGGGATGAATGTTTCAATCATTCGACCCTCGTTAGTTTATGGTCCAGATGTAAAAGGTAATTTACAATTGATGCTGTCTGGAATTGAGAAGGGATGGTTTCCACCTCTACCTGAAACGGGTAACCGACGCTCTATGATTCATGTAGATGATTTAGTGCGAGCGATTTTATTAGTTGCTGATGACGACCGTACTAATGGAGAGATATTTATTGCAACAGATGGCACACCTTATTCTTCTCGTGAGATTTATGATGCTATGCGTAAGATTTTAGGAAAATCAACCTCGAAATGGAGTGTGCCAAAAACCTTATTCGATCTTGCTAGCCTGGCAAGCCCTCGCATTAAATATAAAATTAACAAACTACTTGGTGATGAGTGCTATTCATCTGCCAAATTAGAGGCACTTGGATTTAAAGCCCAGAAATCTTTAAAGGATATGAATGAAACGGATTATTGATTTATTGCTAAGTGCTGCGATTCTTGTTCCGTTAGCAGTCCCTATACTATTAATTGCAATAGCTGTTCGTTTATCATCTAAAGGCCCAGCTTTATATTGGTCTGATAGAGTTGGCAAAAATAATAAAATATTCAAGATGCCAAAGTTTAGATCAATGTTGACAGGCACTCCTGCTGTAGCAACTCACTTATTAGATAATCCAGATACTTATTTAGCTCCTATTGGTGGTTTTTTACGCCGTTCTAGTTTGGATGAATTGCCTCAATTGTTCTCAGTTCTAAAAGGTAATATGAGTTTTGTAGGGCCGAGGCCCGCTCTGTTTAATCAAGATGATTTGGTCGCTTTACGCACTGAAAAAGGCGTGGATAAAATATTGCCCGGTATTACCGGTTGGGCGCAGGTGAATGGTAGGGATGAATTGTCAATTCCTGATAAGGTGGCATTAGATGTGGAGTATCTACATCGACAATCATTTTGGTTTGATATGAAAATATTGTGGATGACCTTCTTAAAGGTTATTAAGTGTGAGGGTGTAAGGCACTAGCAGAAATGGTGATAATGTGCATTGACCCCCTATTATTAATCAATAATTAGCCAATTACTATCGTTCCAACCTTGAAGATATCTCATCGCACTGGTTTCTGATTTCCAGCCACCTCTGAGCATAATTTTTTCTAGTGGGATGTTTTTATCCAATAGGTCAAGTGCAGCGCCAACTCTAAATGAGTGACCTGACAATTCTCCAATTTGATTTAACTCGGCTTGTTTTTGAAGACTCTTTAAAATATGATTAATTGATGCAGGAGTTATAGAAGATTTGGTAGAGTGATTTCGTTTGAAACTTCTAAGGATATAGCCACTATCTTGGTCAATTGCCAATGACCAGCTTGAGATCAGCTCAGACAGATCATCAGATATTGGTATTATTTTCCCTTGATTGTACTGATCAGTTTTAGAGTGTCTCAGTAGGAGTGCATGTTTATGATTGTCAAGATGTTGCAGGTCTTCAAACTTAAATTGACAAATTTCAGAGCGACGGCGCATGGATTCGTAGCCGAGCTGTAAAAGCAGCTTATTTCTGAGGCCGACTATATCATTAGAACAAACATTTTTAAGTTTTACTAGAATGTCATAAGTTAGAGGCGTTGCTTGTTTTTGAGGTTTTCCAAATTTCCTTCTAAGCTTTTTACAGGTTAGAATGACTACAGGTTCTTTTGTGGGGTTGGTGCTTTTAGTGAGATTGAATATACTACTAAGGCTAGCTACTCGCCTTTGAATGGTTGCAACAGTTAGATTATTACCCATCTGCAAAATATATTCTGCAAATTTATCTTCATGAATATCTAGAGGATCGTATTGATATTTCTGACACCAGTTGGAATAATGCATATAATCTGATCTGTAAGATCTGATTGTATTGGGCGCATAAGCACCCTCTAAAGAATCAAAGAGAAAAGTTATTTTTTTCATGTTTAATATTAATTGATATATTAAACATCATTATATATTATTAATATGATTTCGTCTAGACAAATTAAAGCTGCACGAGCGCTCCTTGGATGGAAAGGGCAGGACTTGGCCGACAAGAGTGGCGTTGGTGTTGCCACACTCAGAAGGTATGAGACTCAAGATGGAGTGCCTAATGCAAACACGTTTGTGATTAAAGCTATCAAAGATTGCTTTGAAGATGCGGGAATAGTGTTTTCTGGAGACCCTGTTAAGAGTCCAGGTGTATCACTAAATCAAAAAGATTAGTTAGACACCTTTTCGTCTTTTCTGTAGTTCAAGCAACTCTCCAAGCGTTTTAGAAAACTGCCTTTCATCTGCAGTTCGATAACGCTGGATTAGACTCAATTTTTGAGTGTCGGGTAATGCGGCATCTTTGATTTGCTGAGTGCGGCCATCTAAATCTTTAAGGATGTATTGAACTTGAATATCTTTAGCCAGCCTACGAACGACAATTTCAAGATACTCTTGTAAGGCGGATGATTTTATTTTTTTAGTATCTTTTAAAATATTCTCTATTGGTAATAGTTCCTCTTTAGATGATCCGTTTACAATTATGATATTAACCTTGTTAGTATTTGATTTATTGGTTTCTCGAGATATAAATTCATACATACCAAGATTCTCTTTAACACACTTTTCAAAAATGTAGTCAGCGGTCAGGTGCATGTTGTCTTCAATGTATGTCCATCCAGAA
>Ga0206681_10000530_pt1 | contig 20139 bp, 11 predicted proteins | sample M150012015metaG_FD_161048 | JGI IMG/M metagenome (GOLD analysis project Ga0206681, IMG submission 161048) | Ammonia-oxidizing marine archaeal communities from Monterey Bay, California, United States - M1 500m 12015 | ecosystem: Environmental > Aquatic > Marine > Intertidal zone | place: USA... | reverse complement strand
AGTCTGTGAATTACTTGAAAACAAGAATGCTGCCAATTTACTTGGCTATACGCCGGGTGCTCTAAACTATTAATAGTAACTGTTCCGGTAACTGTATTCCCAATTTCATGGATCCACATGTGCCCATTATTCAGATCTTTTCTTATCACAGCCTTGTCGGGATAGTCATATTTCCATTGCATAATACCTTTAGCTATCATCAATTCAGAGCAATTCCGAAATAGACGAAGCAAGGCATTGTATTCTACTGCTGTTGCCAATCTGATCTGACTATCAGGCATATTTTGAGTTAGTTATCACGGTTGCGTAATAGTATGAGTGAAATTTACAAAATTGGTATAATATATTAAAAAGGGGTTTAAAATTATAGGTAGCTTTGGCTATCAATACAGTGCAATTATGGAAATCAAAATTACAGTTGAGGTAGAGAATGCGGATGAGCTACTAATAGTACACAAGGGTGGGATATTTGGTTTTTTTGCAGATGTAGTATTGAGCAGGTCAAAGAAACAGTATAAGGTCGAAAAGGAAGTGTGTGAACAAATTATCAATAAACTAAAAGTGGAGTTGCCTTTGCGCTTGGAGGAAGAGCAGGTAAAAACAAAACTTTGCTTTGAAATCGTTGGTCAACCGAATACTTCTGATGATCCCGAAATCTGATCATTGGATTTGTTTACCACTGTATAGCTAATGCAAGTATGAACAGTGCAGATGTGAAAAAAGTGGTAAGCGCAAGGGTTTTAAGTTCACGATCGAGCAGTTGTTCTTCAGTTACTCTTGAAATTCGAAATAGCGCTGCTGTGACAATAAATAAAGGAGCAATAAAGAAGGCCCAATTGTAACTGTCTTCAGTTAATAGGACATAAAGACCTAACAGAACAACGGGTACAAATGTTAAAATTGCGTGATATACTTTGGCTGAACTATAACCTATCGCAACAACAAAGGTGTGTTTCCCACTGTCTCTATCGTTTTTATGGTCACGCATGTTGTTTAGGTTCAATACGCCTGTGCACAATAAGCCAATAGCGGTAGCAGGCAATAGCTCAATCCATTCAATTGATCCAGCTTGAAGGTAAGATGTCCCTAGAACACCTACGATGCCAAAAAATATGAACACAAACAAATCGCCAAGGCCTTTATAACCAAATGCATTTTTTCCAATCGTGTATTTTATTGCAGCTGCAATCCCCAGAAATCCGATTGAAAGCATACCGTAAAAGATCCAGTTCATCTTAAGCGCTAAAACTAATAATGTAATGCCCGAGGCTAATGTGATCAGTGCACAGAGAACGATTCCTAATTTCATTTCATTTCTCGAAATTATCCCGGACTGGATAGCTCTGACCGGACCAATTCGAGAATCGTTGTCTGTACCTTTGACACCGTCACCGTAATCATTTGCTAAATTTGAAAGAACCTGAAGAAACACAGTTGTCAAGCAGGCCAATCCTAAAATTGTCCAGTTAAGTGAGTCTTTCTGCCATGCAATTCCTGACCCTGTAATGACGCAGGATAGTGCTAAGGGAAGAGTCCTGAGCCGAAATGCTGTTATCCAGGCTTTGAATTTCATAATGCAAAGATGGAAAACTTTGTAAAAAACGAATGCAATCGCCATAGAAATGAGCTGACAGCATCGATTTATCAAATTGTGTTGACATACCGGTAAGAAGGCTCACCAAGTACAATTTTTGATGAAGGTTGATGCCAATAGTTATATTATTTGTGTCATAATCCAAATTTGTAGCAACCTAATTGAGGATTATCCGTAAGTTAAAAAACCATGAAGTTAATGGAAAACTACCACGACAATATTGTCAACAAATGTGTAATGGAACGAATATCATTTGTCTGGAGATCGGATAATATATTACATTATCAAGTTTCAGAAGATGCGCACATTACAATGGACGATATAAATGCTTCATTGGAAGTCGTAAAAGGGTGGGGAAAGGACAACAAATACCTGCACCTTTTTCAGGCTGGACATAATTCGTCTGTTGACAATGAAGTGCGTGAATGGGCTGCTTCGCCGGATCAGAATCAATTTACTATTGCGGATGCAATCTTAGTCAGGGATAGGGCGCAGCGCCTTATTGCGAATTTTTACGTTCGTTTCAATAACCCGATTAAGCCAACGAAAGTTTTTACCTCGCAAAGTGAAGCAATAAATTGGCTCAATGAACAAGGTTCAATTTATAGCAAAGCTAATCCAAATTGGCACAAGCAGACCATAAAGTGATGCATTCGGCTGCATCCTTTACGTCATGTACTCGCAGGATCTGGGCACCTTTTTGCAATGAAATAGTGTGCAGGACCGAGGTGCCGTTCAGTGCTTCTTCCGGACTGGAATCAAGCAATTTATAGATCATTGATTTTCGGGAAATCCCAACAAGTATTGGAACCTTTAATTCATTAAATTGGCTTAGCTCCGAGAGTAATTGATAGTTTTGGGTTAAGGTTTTGCCAAAGCCAAAGCCCGGATCAATGATCACGTCGCTAACGTTCATTGTCTGTAGAATTGTTAGCCGATTTCTTAACGATGCCAAGATTTCACTTGTAATTTCGTTATATGAAGGATTGACCTGCATATTCTGAGGAGTTCCTTTCATATGGGTGAGAATGTATGGAACATCTCTTGCCGCCGCTAGTTCAAACATGGCCTCATCTAATTCACCACCAGAAATATCATTGATGATCGATGCTCCAGCATCAAGAGCCGTTTGTGCTACATCTGATCGGAATGTGTCTATTGAAATGAACAGCTCGGGGAACTCATGCGCGATAGATTCAATTATGGGTATTGTTCTTCTTTTTTCCTCATCAACAGCCACATGTACAGCCCCGGGTCTTGATGAATATCCACCAATATCGACGAACAAAGCACCGTCTTTGAGCATCTCTTCACAAGTTTTAAGTGCATTATTTATGTCGTGTCTGCTTTTTGAGTAAAACGAGTCAGGAGTTACATTAATAATTCCCATAATTTTCGGCACACTCAAGTCAATTTTTTTGCCCTGGCAAGTAATCACATTTTTTGGGTAAAAAATCATATCTTTCGAACCCATTTATTTGAGGGATTTAATGAATAAAACAGTCGATCAATACAACCAGGTTGCAGACAAATGTAGAGACATTTTTATTAAGAAAACCAAAGATTACGGAACAGCATGGAGGATTCTAAGGACAAGTTCCTTAACAGATCAAATTTTTATAAAGGCAAATCGGATCAGGACGATCCAACAGACAGGAGTAAATAAGGTTGGAGAGGGTATCGAAGATGAATTTATTGGGATAGTAAATTATTGCGTTATGTCCTTGATCCAATTGGAATTGTCAGATATAGACGCTCTGGAACTGGAGCCGGATTACGTAGATTCGTTGTATACGAAGCATCTTGGTCAAACCCGAGATCTGATGCTTAAAAAAAATCACGACTACGGAGAAGCCTGGCGAGAAATGAGGATATCATCACTTGTAGACCTGATCTTAATGAAGATACTTCGTGTAAAGCAAATTGAGGATAATGCGGGTGCCACAATTATTTCAGAGGGTATTGATGCTAACTACATGGATATGCTGAATTATTCAATGTTCGCAATGATCTTGATGATGGAGGAGAAGTTAAAAGAAGGTTAAAATTGAGTGATATGATCATTAGTTACTGTAGATTTAAATTAATTGATACAGAATGGGTAGAATAAAGTCACTTTTCGGTGTACAGGGTCTAATCTATATCTTGGTATCTTTTATTCTCGTTTTCTTCGGATTCCGTTCCCCTGATGTAGTTGATGATTTTAACATCTACTGGATGATGACCGGCAGCTCATTTGTGTTAGGAATAATGCTGTTTATCGGCAAAGGTGGGGAGAATTCAGCAGTAAAATTATCCAGGATCATTGTTGGAGGATTATTCATTGTGTCAGGCCTGATAAAAGCAAATGATACTATTGGATTCGGCTTCAAATTGGAAGAGTATTTCCGACCTCAGTCACTAGGTGAAGGTTGGGCTGTCTTTGAACATTATTCGTTATTCTTATCAATTCTGATCAGTGGAGCAGAAGTGCTTCTTGGGTTAGCAATACTGATCGGAGCTTGGGCAAGGATGGCAACAACTCTTATATTGGTTATGACGGTGTTTTTCGCGTGGCTGACAAATTTCACGGCTGATTGTGTTTCCAATCGGACTGATTATTCAAGTATAACCAGAAAACTCGACGAAGGAGACAGAGCATTTTTATCTGGGGATCTGGAGAAAGGGAAAATAAAGTACGAACGTGCATTTTTTAAAGCGGATAGGATGAAATCTCCATTTGGTGATACTATTATCCAAGCCGTTGATGCAAGAAGAAAAATTGATCAAGATAATCCGGATTCGAGTAAGATCTATGCTGCACAAGAGATAGTTACACCTAACTTTTATTGGGAATGTGTTGAAGATTGTGGGTGTTTTGGAGATGCGCTGAAAGGATCAGTAGGCCGATCCCTAACACCAAGAGAATCATTTTACAAAGATATTTTTCTCGTTTTTTTTGTGTTGGTTTTGTTCCTTAAGCAAGGTAAAATCAAATTGAACAATACAAAAGATGATGTCTTGCTTATAGGAGGGGCACTCTTACTTATCGCGTTGTTTGGAGGAGGTTTGTTTGGTTGGTGGTTCCCATTGATCTTCACACTCCTTGCATCGGTTTTGTACTATTTCCTGAAAAAAATGACGAAATCCGGAAAGAGACAGGTCGTTTTCATTGCGGTACTAATGTCCTGTTGTTCTTATGGTTTTGCGGTTTATACATATACGTTTTTGCCGATCAAAGATTATCGACCGTACAAAATTGGTGATAGTGTTGTAGATAATATGAAATCTGCTTTTGAACGCAACCAGGATTTATCACCAAATGATAAACTGCCGGAAATGAGATATTATACGAATTGGCTTTGGAGAAACAAAATGACAGGAAAAGACACAACTGTGGTCGACACTTCATATTCTTCAATGCGACTCTGGGAAGATTCAGTTTTCAATAATATGTACATGGCAATTGATTATGATGGCGAAAAACATGTCCTTCAAACAGGGTATGAAAGGAAAATAAATGATTTTCAATTGTTGCAGAAATACAGTGAACTAGATTCTCTTATGAAATTGGACAGTACGATACTTTCAGAAATTGAAATGGAATATGATCCTGGTTATGGTGAAGATTGTTACGTGATGAAAAATGCCGTTGAGAACAGAATAGAGCTGGTCATAAAAACAGAATTCAAGGATTCATTATACCCTATGGTAGATGGTGTTTGGGAGTATGTTAAGGATTCAATGGTAGTAATAAGACCACCAAATGATCCGAGAATTGACGTGACGGACTATATGCTTGGAAAGGATGAAATGCTATGGATAGTCTGCTATGATCTTGCGAAGGCAAATAAAGACAAACTAAAAGCAATGAAGACCGTTGTGTCGGATGCCCAGAAAAATGGAGTACAGGTCGCCTTTGTTTCCAGTGCAACTGGCCAATTAGTCGAAGATGTGAAGGACGAAACAGGTTTTTATTTTCCTTATTATATTTGCGATCAAACCGAATTAAAGATCGTGATCCGATCAAATCCTGGGATGGTCTATCTGGAGAAAGGCGTAGTAAAAGGAAAATGGGATTGCAATAGGGTTCCTGAATTTAAAGAGCTGAAGTAGAACATGTTTAAATACATCATAAGAAGACTTTTTTACGGCTTACTTGTCTTGTATGGGGTAGTTACCATTGTATTTTTCTTATTCAATTTTAAGCAAGGGGATCCGTCGTTAATGTTGGGTGGTCAAAATGCAAATCAGGAAATTCTGCAATCCATTCGTCATGATTTGGGGTTGGATCTGCCACTGTCAGATCGTTATGTGTTGTATCTTAACGACCTGTCACCCATTTCAGTGCATAATAGCCAACACGAATCTAGTCATTTGTTTTTGGACCAGTCGAAATATACGTATGTCAAATTATTTGATTGGAGCGATGAACGAACCATGGTGTTGAAATATCCGTATTTGAGGCGTTCATACAGCACAGACAGGGAAGTATCTGATATTATAAAGAGCACACTTCCTGATACGGCAATTTTAGCCGTTGCATCTATTATCATAGCAACTATTGTGGGCATACTTTTAGGAGTTTTTGCTGCCTTGAACAGAGGCTCGTTTTTCGATAATAGCTCTTTGGTCTTCTCAGTATTGGGGATGTCTGCGCCTTCATATCTGTCTGGAATAATAATTGCTTGGGTAGGGGGAAGCTTGTGGACAGATGCGACGAGTTTGCCAATGCTGCCTTTTTTCTTTCTATTGATTGGATTGGTTTTCGGAATTTTCCTTCAGAAGAAGAAAAGATTAAGTATAGGCTCACAGAAGAAGGTACTTTGGGGATATCTTTTAGAGATGGTGGTTAAATGGTTTCTGTTGGGTATAGTTCTATGGTTGATAGGAATAATTATCAATAGCTTTGCTGGTTCAGATATTATCCCCGGAATTTCTGTTTACACTGACCTTCCTGGAACTGGTCTGGAGGGGACTGGTGTACTGGCTGAACGGGATGAGTGGACAAGAGAATATAGATACCATTGGGACCGCCTGATACTTCCGGCCATTACACTGGGGATTCGTCCGCTGGCTATAGTAATGCAATTGACGAGAAGCTCTATGCTGGATGTTATATCTCAGGATTATGTCAGAACGGCAAAAGCCAAAGGGGTTTCATCCTTCAGGGTAATTTTTAAACATACATTGAAAAATGCACTTAATCCCGTTGTGACTGCCGTTTCCGGGTGGTTTGCGTCCTTACTGGCAGGAGCAGTATTTGTAGAAAGAGTATTTGATTGGGATGGAATAGGAAATCAGCTTGTTAATTCGGTTCTAGGTGAAGACCTGCCAGTGGCTATGGGTATAACATTGGTAATTGCTGTTTTCTTTGTGCTTATTAATATTATTGTAGATGTACTCTACGGGTTTTTGGATCCAAGAGTTAGAATAAGATAAAATGAGACGAAAAATTGTTGCTGCCAATTGGAAAATGAATATGTCAACTGATGATGGAATTGATTTTTTTCAGAAATTAATACAGTCATCATGGCCAGATGATGTAGAGGCCATTGTGGCGCCTCCTAATCTGTATTTACAAATGCTAAAAGAAGTTAAAGGGCATGCTGAACTTTGCGGCCAGAACTGTCATTCTGAACAACAAGGAGCTTTTACCGGAGAGGTTTCGGCTAAAATGCTAACTGATGTAGGTGCGCAATATTGTTTAGTGGGTCATAGCGAACGTCGTAAATATTTTGAAGAGAGCAGCTTGTTTTTGAAAGCAAAAGTAAATGCTGTCTTGGAAAATGGTCTCTCTCCGATATATTGCTGCGGTGAAACTGAATCTGAAAGACGGTTGGGTGCTCACTTTGAAACAGTGAAGAATCAACTTACAGCGGAACTTTTTGCTCTGGATAGCTCTTCTTTCGAAAAAGTTATCATTGCCTATGAACCGGTTTGGGCAATAGGAACTGGTCTTACTGCAACCGCCGGACAGGCACAGGAAATGCATTCCTTTGTTCGTTCAGTGGTTGAAACCAATTATGGACGTGAAATTGCTAGCAAGATGTGTGTACTTTATGGTGGCAGCTGTAACCCATCAAATGCTAAGGAACTATTTCAGTGTGAAGATGTTGATGGAGGACTGATAGGAGGAGCGTCTATGGACCCTTCTAGCTTTCTGCAGATTGCCCAATCTTTCCAAGAATGAATTACATAGAGGTGGAATTCAACCTAGACCCGTTGCTTCCAGCAAGGGAAGTACTCATTTATGAGCTTGCCGAATTGGAGTATGAAAGCTTTGTAAATACAAAAAAGGGCATAAAGGCATACATTCAAAAAATAGACTTTGATGAGGATGCATTCGAAGACTTGCATGCTTTGAAAATGGGAGGATTAAATTATACTTATCGAGTACGAGAAATAGAGCAGATCAATTGGAATAAAAAGTGGGAAGAGGAATTTACCCCGATCTTGTTGGGAGAACATTGCTTGATAAGAGCCCCGTTTCATGCTCCCGCCGAAGGGGATGTAATGGATGTGATTATTGCACCAAAGATGTCTTTCGGCACAGGCCATCATCCAACCACCTACCTTATGGCTGAGCAGCTTTTTCAGCTTTCATTGGAGGGCAAGGATGTATTGGATATGGGCTGTGGTACGGCTATTCTTGCAATAATAGCAAAGAAACTTGGAGCCCATCGGGTTTGTGGGATTGATATCGAGGATTTTGCATACGAAAATGCTTTAGAGAATGTGAAACTGAATGACACGGATGACATTTTTGTTTATAAAGGAGGTGTAGAGCAAATAGAGAATCAATCTTTTCATGTTATTTTAGCCAACATCAACAGAAATGTATTAGTTGATGACATGAACGCATATGGTCGAGCATTGAAGAGGGGTGGTAGATTGTATTTGAGCGGTTTTTACACTACTGATATTGACATCTTGAATCAACAAGCAATTAAATTAGGATTGGTTTTTGAAGAAAAGAAAGAAAGAGAAGGTTGGGCACTTCTTTCATTTAAAAAATGAGCGAATGAGATTCAGGTACATAATCATTGGACTTTTTGGACTAATTTCTAATATGGGCTATGCCCAGTTTTCATCATTCTCTACGGATCCAGAAAAGTTCTTTGAGCAGTCCAAAGATTGGTTGGCTACAGTTGACAAAAGTGACGCAAAGAAGTTTATGGAAGAGTTTGAACTTCAATGGTATGGAGACAAATTCAGCGATGAACAGCGAATGATAGTTTATAAAACTGCGAATAGGATTTTACAGCAGAGACTTAAACCATACCCGGATTACAAAGCTTATTTGACTTCTTTATCCAATTTTGTTCAAAAGGAACAGCCGGTAGGTGCGTTCGAGGAATGGCACCGGTCAATTGACCAGCTGGCTGCGGGGAATAAGAAAAAGTTTTCGGACTATCTGAAGATGAGTTCCAATCTGTTTAAAGAGAACATTATTTTCAAGTCATCTTCAACGGTTTGGCAAGCGAGTGCTCCAAAATTCAATTTCAAATTCAAGAACAAAACGCCACTTGTTGTATTCGATAAAATTGATCTCAAATGTACGTCCAAAGGAGATAGTGGAGTAATCTATCAAACATCCGGAACTTTTGATCCCCTTAAGAACATTTGGATCGGTAAAGGAGGAAAGGTCACTTGGCAAAGGGCAGCATTAGATCCTAAAGAAACCTATGCCGAACTGAAAAGCTATAAAATTGGACTGAAAAGCTCGGGTTATAATGCCGATTCTGTCTTGTTTTACAACAACTATTTTGATGAACCTATTCTAGGAACTCTAGCTGAAAAGGTCCTTACGAATAGAGGACCTGATAAAGTTGTGTTTCCGCGATTTGAATCTTACGACAAACGACTTGTAATCAAAAATATTTTTCAGGACATTGACTATGATGGTGGTTTTACAATGGAAGGTGGAAAGCTAATCGGAAAAGGAACTTTTGATGATTTAGCTAAGGTCACCTTTAAATATGAAGGAAAGCCGCTCATAACGTCAGAATCAATTATTTATACGATTAATGCAACAAGCATTGCTTCGGGCAAAGCAGAAGTGAGAATTCAACTTGGTGAGGATTCAATTTATCATCCAGGAATTGAACTGAAGTATGTGCATGAGGGAATAGATAAAAGGAAATTAACACTTATTCGTGGAGGACAAGGGACAGGCAGAAGCCCATACTTCAATTCTTTTCACAAAATAGATATGGAGTTCGAAGCGCTTACTTGGCGTATCGGGGATGACAATATGGACTTTGGACAGCTGATGGGAAGTACTGATAATAAAGCATATTTCGAATCCCAAAATTATTTCACTCAATATCGTTACGATAAGCTGACCGGCATGGGCACAAACCCCTTACTGAAGATCAAAGGGTTTGTGAAAAAGAAAGGGTCTAGAAACTTTTTGGCGATTGATCTGGCGACATATATGGGCAAAACCATGTCTGAACTGAAACCACTCTTATATCAGCTGAATAATCTCGGCCTTCTTGTGTTCAATTCGGCCAAGGAAACAGTTTCTGTCAAATCGAGGATGTACAGATGGATTGGCGCAAGAGCTGGCAGGATGGATTTTGATGTTATTCAGTTTATTTCACAACCTGAAAAAGGAATCAAGTATAATGGTTCATTGAGTTTGTTAAATTATGACCTGTTCTTAGAAGGCATTAGAAACATTACACTGAGTAAGGCACAAGGGACAAAGGTGTTCCCTGATGAAGGAAAGATCATACTCAAGAAGAACAGGAGCTTTACATTCAAAGGTGTAATTCTTGCAGGTAGAACGGAAGTGTATGGAGACGAGTTCTCATTTGACTATGACAAATTTCGATTGAACTTGATCGAGACAAACTGGATCCGATTTTTTGTTAAAAGAAAGGAAAAACATACCACTGGAGACCCGGTAAGAAAGCTTCAAAGCCAGCTAATCGGCGCAAGAGGGTATATTGATATTGACCATGTGAAAAATAAATCCGGTAGGGATACAAGTAAGCGTGAGTACCCGATAATGAACTGTGTGAAAAAGACCTATGTTTTCTATGATAACAAGAACATTCATGAAGGACAGTACGATAGGGAAAAATTTTATTTTGAGGTGGAACCTTTCGTCATGGATAGCCTCGATAATTTTGCAACCAGCGGCATGCACTTTGACGGGAAGCTGGTTTCGGCTTCAATTTTCCCGGATATTCAAGAATCTCTTACGGTTCAGGATGATTATTCCTTAGGATTTAAAAAGGCCGCTCCGGAAGAAGGCCTTCCTTTATACCTAGGTAAGGCCAATTATGAAAATGATATTAAATTGAGCAATAAAGGATTGCAGGGTAGTGGAGAAATTGATTATTTAACTTCACATGCTGAATCTTCAGAAATTACTTTTCTTCCAAAATCACTGAGCGCAATAGCAGAAGTGTATGAAAACAAAGGTGGACCTGGACCTCCGGAATTACCAAATGTCAAAGGAACCAATGTGAAGGTGGTTTATGTTCCGGAAAAAGAGGTTCTTTATGCTTCGAGTATAAACAAGACCGATCTGCTGGACTTTTACGATTCATTAGCGGTATTGAATGGTACGCTTGCACTACGCCCCGAAGGAATGACCGGGAATGGACTTCTGACGATCATGAAAAAGGGAGAGCTGCTTGCAGTGAATTTCAAATTCAAGGAAAGACAAATTGATGCCGACACTTCCGACTTTGACCTGTTGAGCTTTGACCTAGATGCATTGGCGTTCAGAACGACGAATGTAAATGCACATATTAATTTCGATACCAAGAAAAGCGAATTTAAATCAAACGACGGAGAATCGTTCGTTGAGTTTCCTGATAATCAGTATATCTGTTATATGGATAAATTCAATTGGTACATGAAGAATGATGATCTGGAAATGGAAGCGGCAAGAAAAGAGGGTAATGATGTGAAAATTGAAACTGACATGGATCTTGCCGGTCCGAATTTCTTTTCTGTTCATCCGAAGCAGGATTCCCTAAGCTTTAGGGCACCCAAGGCCCGATTTGATGTGCGAAAGAAGGTTATCACGTGCACTGACTTGGAGTTCATTACTGTTGCGGATTCAAGAATATATCCTGACAGTAACAGGGTGTTTATCGAAAGAAAGGCCAAAATGCGCACATTGAATAATTCCAGTATTGTTACAAACTACATTACAAAGTATCATACGATACTAAAAGCCGTTACCGATATTAAGGCGAAAAATGAGTACCAATCTTCAGGGTATTACCAATTTAAGGATGAATTGGGAAAGACGAGAGAGATCTATTTCGATGATATTGAGCCGGACACAGCTTTCAGAAGCTATGCTAAAGGGCAGATCCAGGAAGATATGGAATTTAAACTGAGTCCGCACTTTAGTTATTATGGCCAGGTAGAGATGTTTGCCTCTCAGAAAGAGCTTCTTTTTACCGGGTTAACAAAGATCAGTCACGATTGCAAGGGAATTGCAAAAAACTGGATGAACTTTTCTGCACCTATCGACCCAAAGGATATCTACATTCCCGTTGCTAAAGATCTGAGAGATGAAAATGGGAAACCGATGGCTGCAGGCATCGTTATGAACACGGATTCCGTTTCATTGTACCCTACATTCTTGTCTAATAAGCTAAATGAAAAACATAAGAATGTTGCAATTGCTCAGGGCTTTCTGAAGTTTAACAAGAAAAAACAAGTGTATCAGATAGGTGATAAAGAAAAATTACGTGAGGAGTCGTTACCCGGGAATATGGTTACGTTGAGCAGAGACAGCTGTTTGGTTCGTGGGCAAGGTCAACTTGATTTTGGAATTAACTCGGGTCAATTGAGTATTGTCCCTTATGGTAAGGTTGTCTATACACCTGAAAAGAAAGAGGTTAGTGGTGTTGCGACTATTGTGTTAAACTTCCCATTTAATGAGAATGCCCTGGAAAAGATGAGTAAAGACATCAATTCAAAACTGGGTTTCGAACCTTTTGATTATTCTAGTCCGTCTTTTGAACTTGCGTTAAGACAAATATGTGGGCTTGAAAAATCAGACAATATTATATCCGACCTCACGATTCATGGGGAAATAAAGAAGAAAAATTTTTCTGAAGAACTTTTAAAATCAATGATCTTGCCTGATGTAAAGTTCGTTTGGAACAAATCTACTAACTCGTATAGAAGTGTTGGGAGAATAGGAATTGGAAACATTTTAAAGAAACAAGTGTATAAATATGTAGATGGTTATATTGAACTTACGAAACGTTCAACAGGCGATTTGGTTGATATTTATTTGAAGTTAGACGGAAAGAATTTCTATTATTTCAATTACAAAAGTGGTAAAAAAGGAATATTCCAGACCTATGCTGCAAATAAGGAATTCAATGAAATAATTAAAGACACTAAAACCGACAATACCAAGTTCAAAGGAGAAAAAGGGGTGGAAGATTTTCAGTTTATGTTATCTTCGCCAACTAAAGCAAAGGCTTTTATAAGAAGAATGGAAAATTAGAGCATATGGATGACATCTTAAATGTTTATAATTTAATAGCTTTAGTTCTAGCTTATTTGATAGGCTCTATACCGTCAGCGGTATGGATCGGTCATCTGTTTTTTGGTGTCGATGTTCGTGAACATGGAAGTAAAAATGCGGGCGCCACAAATACCTTCAGAGTACTAGGAAAGAAAGCAGGTTTCCCGGTGTTGCTAATGGATATCATTAAAGGTTGGGCCGCTGTGACATTGCTGTCTTTCCTTTGTGAATTCGAATACGGATCGAATCAACTTGTTAATTTTCAATTAGCCGTAGGAATGGCAGCTGTTTTCGGACACATCTATCCAATTTACGCCAAGTTTAAAGGTGGAAAGGGTGTTGCAACACTGTTGGGAATCATATTTGCGATACACCCCGAAGCAGCCGGAATAGCATTTGGAGTGTTCTTAATTACTTTTCTAATCAGTAAGTACGTCTCGCTTGGTGCTATATGTGCGGCTGTTGTATTCCCTTTTATCATAATTTTTATATTCAAGACACAGGACACTCCGTCTCTGATCTATTTTTCCATAGTTATGTCATTGTTAGTGATTTACACGCATCGTGCAAACATTGACAGGTTACTAAAGAAAGAGGAAAATAAGATGAAAGTCAGCTTCAGCCTCAGAAGGAATAACAAATAAACCATTTTTTACGTAGAGTGTACAGTCAAGAGTGTATACGATAGGTGCAAATAGAACATTTTTGTTGGTTGTCTGTATTTTGATGACCAGTTCATTTCTTGGGCAGTCTCCAGAAGATTTTAAAGTCGCGAACAAACTTTTTGACCAGGGCAAGTACATGGAAGGCAAGGAGAAGTTCTCAACACTTCTGGCCCTGGACCAAACCAACTCAGACCTAAATTTCAAATACGGAGCATGCCTGCTATACGCAGACGAAGATAAACTGAAAGGATTAGGGCATTTACAGTATGCCATAAAGGATCCTTCTATTGATGCCAGAGCCTACTATTTTATTGGTAAGGCATACCATTTGAATTACCGATTTTCAGACGCCATCAAAGCATATAACAGATTTAAAAGCTCCGGTTCAACTCGTGAATACGAGAGCTTGAATGTCGATCAGGAGATCAAGATGTGCAATAACGGTAAGAAATTACTCAAGAATATTTCCGAATTAGTGGTAATAGATAAAAAGGAGGTGGTGTTTAAACGGCTCCAATATAGCTATGATTTAAGGAATATCGGGGGTAAAGTGCTGGTAACAGACGAGTTTCAGACCAGTTACGACAAAAAGATTGGACACCGACCTCTGGTTCATTTTCCATCTACAAGGCAGAACAATATTTTCTATTCAAGCTATGGCAAAGAAGGAGAAACGGGAAAAGACATCTATCAGATAAAAAAATTACCTAATGGTAATTGGTCAAAATCAAAAAAACTACCTATCCAGGTCAACACAGACACAGATGAAGATTACGGATTCCTGCATCCGGACGGGATGACTTTTTACTTCTGTTCTAAGGGCCATACTTCAATGGGCGGCTATGATGTTTTCAGATGTTCATACGACAGTGAGTACAACACGTTTGGGCCCGCGCAGAATATGGATTTCAAGATCAACACTCCGGACGACGACATACTATATATAGTGGATTCACTCAATAAAGAGGCTTATTTTGCGTCTACTCGGTCATCTAGAGGTGGGTATGTGGATGTTTATAATGTGAAAGTAGAAATTTACCCAATCCTGAATGCAATTATTGCAGGCCGCTTCCACAATGAGATCAATCCGACAAATCAAGGGGTAGTCATTAAGGTTAAGGACGTTATTCAGGATGAGATCATTGGGGTATACAATACTAAAAGTGAAAGTGGTAAGTTTCTGATAATTCTCCCGAAAAGTGGCAGATATCAATACATTGTTGAATCCCCCGAATCAGAAAAGGTCCATACCGGACTTTTTGAAATTCCTTATCAGAAAGAGCTCAAGCCGCTAAAACAGGAGCTTGCACTTATTGTAGATGGTGCGGAAGAGAGATTGGTAATTAAGAATTTATTTGACGAGGAAGTCGAAAATTCTCAAGTAATAATGGCAGAAGTGCTGAAGCAGATTTCTGATGTTGAAGAAAATGTTGATAAACTGGAACCACTTGTTGATAGTGCTGCGGTTAGTGTTGAAGATACTCTCCTTGGTATTCTTAACGAAGAAGATCTCACAGCATTGGCAGATACAATGGCTGTCCAAGCAGCCAAAGAGGCTGAAGAATTGAAGGAAAAACGAGATGTAGCTTATTTTGTGGCGAATGAGAAAATGAAATCCGCTCGTGAAAATGCTGAAAAGGCGGAAAAGGTCCTTTCAGGTATTGAAAATGTCGAAAACCCCCAGGAAAAACGCCAGCTTCTTGAGCTTGCCGCAGAATACAATTCAAAATCTAGGGAGGACAATGAGATTGCTGTTGGCGCACTTAATCTGGGAAATACTCTGGACGAACAATATGCTAAGAAAAAGGAAGAAGCTGAGCAAGCCAAGGTATATGCCAGTGACATCAAAGCAGCGTTGAACTCGTCAAGTACAGAAGATGCTATATCTAGATTGGAAGAACTAAAAACCTATGTCGAAGATATTCGCACTCTGGATGTTGATGACAAAAGTGAATTTGAGAAAATTTCAGAAAACGCCCGTCAGAAACAAGCAGAGGCTACTTCTTTAATAAATAAAGCCCGAGAGTTCAGAAGTGATGAAGAAGATATACGGCAGGAGCTAAGGAATCTCGATTTGCAATACAACTCGGCGTCAAAGAAAGATAAGAAGAACATTCAGATTAGAATAGATGAGACAAAGCAACTTCTTATTCAGACGGAAAAAGACGCTGACAAAGCATTTGCCTATGCCAGAGAAGTTCAAAAAGATGCAGACATCTTGAATGGAGAGGCTGAGGTTCTGGGGCGATTGTTTGATGACCTGGCAGATGTTGAGGCAACGGAACTCACTGAACAGGAAAAAAGCACTCTCAGTGAGCAAATTAGCTCAGGCGAGATCACCTCATCAATTGAAAGCACCAGTACCGTGTTGGCTGATAATAATGTCGACGAATCTATAAAGGTGGATACTTCTTCCGGCCCAGGACAAAACCTGAAAGATAGGGTAGCAGAGATCATGTCGGAAAAGGAAAACACCGATTACGATTCGGTACGTGAATCATTAGACGTTATGCCTGAAGGCCCGGAAAAAGCAAATATGGTGAACAATGTAAATGAAGCTGAGATCGATAAGATTACAAGCGATATAGCAACGATCGATGAGGCATTGGAAAGTGAAACGGATACCGAGGTGAGGGAGGAACTGGAATCCAGAAAGCAAGTACTGGAAGAAGAGGAAACGAAATTGGAAGAAGAGATTGCTCAAAACGAAGATATCATAAAGACTGCAGATACTAAAACCACCGATCCCGTAGATGAGATTGTAAACATTGAGGAGTACGATGAGCTTTCAGAAAGAGAAAAGGCTGCTGACAATATTCCTGATCCGGTGGATAAGGCAAAAGAAAAAGAGGCAATTACCGATGAATGGATTGAAGATCTTACAAACGACATCAAGGAGGTTGAAGTATTGGCAGCTAACGAGCCCGACGAATTGAAAAAAACACAATACCTGGATAAGGTCGAAGAGTTGAAACTAGAAAAAGAAAAGAAGGAGGAAGAAAAATCTACTCTGTCTGCACTGACTCGTAATGACAACACGGAAACAAACACGGAAACGAATAATGTTACGATCAATGAGGAGAAATACGATGCATACGAAACTAAAGCTACAGGTCTGGCCTCTATAGAAAACCCTTCTGAGCGAGCTAGTGCAGAGATCGAGCTGAAAGAAGAGTGGATAGATGCAATTGAAACGGATCTTTCAAGGCTGAATGAGTCCTATAATTCTGCTGATGACGAAAAGAAAGATGAGATCCAAAATCAGATCGATGTTCTGTCATTGCAGAAAACCCAGCTGAACGATGACATCACGGAAAGCAAAGAGGTGATAGATTCAGTTACAGAAACTGAACTGGTAACCAACACGACAAGAGCTTCGGATTCTACGGAAAACACGAATACTTCCGTTACAACTCCTACAAGCGAAACGGATTCAATTAAACCAAGCATAGCTGTAGAGCCAACAACAGACTTTTCATATACGGATGAGAAAGACTTCAGGTCAACAGAATCAAATGAAGTATACAATGAAATAAAGGAAGATGTCGAAGAATTGAATGACGAACAGATCAAATTGGAAGCCATGAAAATGGATCTTGAGTCGAACACAACGATCTCTGATGGGAAAAAAGAAAAACTGCTGACGCAGATCAATAAACAAGAAGAAAAGGTAATAGAGAAAGAAATTGAGGTGGCTGAATCTTATGTAGTGATCCATAAAAATGAAAAGAAAGAGCTGTTAGAAGAAATTGCTGAATCAAACGAGGTAATCAGTAGCTCTAACGTTAATGACTCTCCTGAGGTTGCAAGGTCAAATGAAGAAGTTGCGGCGGTCAATAATGCATTTGATCGGGCTGCTGAGCTTAGAAATGAAGCGTCCTCTGAGAATGATAATGCGGTAAAGAACAACCTTCTTAAAGAGGCGTCTGCCTTGGAAGATGGAGCTTTGCTCCAATTGGAGGAGGTGGCAACCAATTTAAATGTGGTAGCGGAAACTACAAAACCAGAGGTTGTTGAGGTCAAGGAGACAGAAACGGTTCCGTCGTCTGAAGAGAACGCACCAATAGAAGAAGTTGAAGAAACGTCATTGGCAAATGTAGAGTCATTCAACTCTAGTACCTCACAGGAAATGCTTGCTGAGGTAAGTGAGCAGTTCGAAGAGATCAACGAATACGATAACGAAATTGATGTGCTTGAGCTAGAGAAAGAACAAGCAAGTGAAAAAGAGATCAAGAAGCTAGACAAAAAAATAACAAAGATCGAGACCAAAAAAGCAAAAATAGAGCTTAAGGTCGCCCCGGAAGTTGCAGAGGCCAATGAGCTGGAATTCAATCAGAGCAAGAATTTGAATGAATCGTTGAAGAGTGACCTCAAAGACATTTCAAATTCTACTGAGTCGAATACAGCGTATACAGATGCGATAAATTATGAGAAGGTAGCAGAGCGTCAATATTCTGAAGCCAAGACTATTAGGGAGAATTCTTCTAGTATCAAAGATGTATCTGAACGGAACGATGCATTGAAAACAGCCAATGATCTTGAAAAGGTGGCGATAAAAAATATGGCTGCGGCAAATGCAATGAATATGAAAGCTGCCGAATTGGCTACAGTCAGCGTTTATCCTTCGGAGGGAACAAATAGTTCGGAAATGGCAAATGAACAGCTTTCTAAACAAAGAACACTGGCAGCAGACCTCTCTTCAGAGGGGAACGTGCTTGTTATGGAAGCCAGGCAGCTGGCTGACAGTGCACAGCTGATCAAGGATAAGGACGAAAAGAAACGTCTTTTGGCCGAAAGTGAGGAGACCCTTAGAGAAGGAGAGCAAAAGAAGGAGCTGTCTTCAAAGCTGAATGCAAGCGCAGACCAGGCGGAAACTCGGATCATTGAAGATGCTGTATTGGCATCTCTAACAACTGAAAACGTAAAAGAGGTTCGGAAATCGCCGGAATACAAAGAGGCGCATATGCAGTTTATGGACAGGTTGGATCGTATCGAAAACAGCATAAAAAACGGCGAATCTTTGATTCCCCAGTTAAGAACCAGTGTAGATCGGGACAGAGATAAGGCAGAAGAGCTGATCAATCTTGCTGCTGAGACCGAAAATGAACAAGAAAAGCAGGATTTGCTAAGTCAGGCCAACGAATTGGAGCGCCTTGCGAATGAAAAGTCGGTTAGAGCCGATTCCGTCGAGAATGACCTGAGCGAACTAGCTGAAATGAAGGATGAAGTGATATTGGCTCGAGATGATTATCTTGAGGAAATGCCCAATAAGGATTTGGCAAAGATGATCAAAGCAATTGGCAGATCAGATTTCGAAAAAGTACCGTTAAGTCCGGGAGAAGTGGATCTAAGCTCGATCGCCAAGTCGGATTTTGAAGTTCCGAATAAAGTTGAGGAAGATATTATTGCAATTGATAACGCGAGAGAAGAATCGAACTATACGGAAGAAAATCCGATACCGATCAATCCGAAAATGCCTGAAGGACTTGTCTACAGGGTGCAGGTTGGTGCTTTTTCAAAGCCGATACCACAGGACCTTTTCAAAGGATTTGCCCCGCTTACCGGTGAAGTAATAAGAAATAACATTACCAGATATCGGGTGGGTTATTTTACCAGATACCAAAACGCAAATGCCACAAGAAATGAGATCAGAGGATTGGGCTTTGATGATGCTTTTGTTGTTGCCGTTTACAATGGAGAGTCCGTCAGGATCTCGGAAGCTAGAAGACTGGAGCTCGAGACCTTGGGTGAAGCACCGGCTCTAGCGTCGAATAGAACCTCCAGTTCAACAACTAGCTCCAATACTACAGACAACACGACAAATGATGCAACCAATAATTCAACAGCGTCTAACACGAATAGCAATACAAGCTCGAGTAATAACAACTCGACCACGAATAACTCAACAACGAATAGCAATACAAGCTCGAGTAATAACAACTCGACCACGAACAACACATCCGATGCTAACACCAGCTATTATGAGGATTTAGAAGATGCACCAAATGCACAACCGGTTGAATCAGTGAGAGGATTGTTTTATACCGTTCAAATAGGGGCATATACAAAAAAGGTAACAGATGATGACTTGTTCAACATACAGCCTTTGAACGTAAATCTGACCTCAGGCGGCCTACTACGGTATTCAACCGGAAGATACAATGAGATCCCTGCTGCCAGCTCAAGAAAAGAAGAAGTGAAAAGAATCGGAATTCGAGATGCATTTGTAACCGTATATTACAATGGCAAGAGAACCACTTTCTCTGAAGCTCGAAATTTGGTAGCACAAATAGGTGATGGCGTTTTTTCCGAAAGTGATTCGAACAGCGATGATAACGCTACTACGGGTCAAGGGATCGAGGGTCTGGAATATATAATAGACA
>Ga0206681_10000526_pt1 | contig 20368 bp, 9 predicted proteins | sample M150012015metaG_FD_161048 | JGI IMG/M metagenome (GOLD analysis project Ga0206681, IMG submission 161048) | Ammonia-oxidizing marine archaeal communities from Monterey Bay, California, United States - M1 500m 12015 | ecosystem: Environmental > Aquatic > Marine > Intertidal zone | place: USA... | reverse complement strand
GCCACAGGAAATGGCTCCACAACAAGCAATGTAGCAGCAGGGGGCAACAACTCTACAGACGATGGAGCAGGCCGGGATAATCTAGAAGAAGAACTTGATCCCGCCCATTTCCAGTATTACGTGGTCGTGGGGGCATGCCGAAAGCTGAAGCAGGCAAAAGACTTCCAGAAAATAGTTCAACGGGAATACGAATTGACCACCAAGGTGGTTCGAAACTCAAGAGACACCTGGTACCTGATCTATTCTGCCGAGATCAACTCGGTTAAAGAAGCGAAAAAAGAACTAAAGAAGGCCAGAGCGTCAGACACAAAAGGCGTCTACTTTGGCAAACCCTGGATCTATAGGAGCAAGAAAGAGTAGGGCAAATACACCAGTTCACTGGGGTTCAAGCAAGCTTGGTTCGGCCCATGAAAAAAGCCCACCCTCCGGGTGAGCTTTCTTTTCTTTGTGAGCCCGGCAGGATTCAAACCTGCAACCGCTGGAGCCGAAATCCAGTGCGCTATTCAGTTGCGCCACGAGCCCTTGCTGTATTTGGTTATCGGATTTATCTGCCAATGCCCGAATACGCAACAAAAGTAGTAGAAATTCTTGCAATAAATTTTAATTTCTTTAGTTTGTAGACACTAGTGAAACAACTAATTCTAATAGTGCTAACGGCCGCTTACGCATCAGGCATTAAGGCCCAGCTGCCTGAGATCGGCTTTTGGAGAGATCATTTGCCTTACAGGAATGTAGTTGGAGTGGTTCAGGACGGCGACCTTATTTATGCCGCCACCCCATATGCCATGTTTACTTACAACCTTTCTGATCAAAGTCTTGAAAAGCTTATTAAAGGCATCAGCTTATCCGATATAGGAATCAACTGCCTTGCGTATAACCAAGAATACAACACGGTTGTGGTGGGGTATGGCAACGGAAATATCGACCTGATCCGGGATATGACCACGACCAATATCCCGGCGATCACGAATTCTAGCATTTCCGGGGATAAGAAAATTTATAGCATTCATTGTGAAGACAATTGGGCTTATCTGGCCGCCGGATTCGGGATCGTAAAACTCGATATCAGCAAGCAAGAGGTCAAAGACACGTATATTATCGGAGACGATGGTGGCTATTTGCAAGTAAACGATGTTGTTACAGATGGCAGTAAGATCTACGCGGCACTTATCGACGGGGTAAAGGAGGCAGACATTAGCAATCCATTTCTGGCCGACTATTCCCAATGGACCCGTCGCACGGATATGCCTCATCCCAACAAAGCGGTATCGAATATAGAAGTGTTCGAAGGCCAGCTTTTTATTGCCCAGGAAAATGCCGGATACAATGATGACACCCTTTATGCATTTAATGGAGCAACATGGGAGCTGGACACTAATGAATCGACCCTGGAAATACTAAGAATGCGCGTCGATAACGGCAGGTTGGTAGTGGTTCACACGGGGTTAGTGGCATTGGTTGACAGCCTCAACAACAGACACGATTTTTTGTATTATAATTGGGGTAATTATTTCAATTCGTTGGACGCCTATCACGATGGGTCAACAACATGGATCGCGACGAAATCTAAAGGACTGCTAAGGACAGAAAATAATTGGAGCACACAAGGCTATCAGCCGGTTGGCCCATCGTACAGCCAAAATTATTCGATGAGCTTTAAGAACGGTGATTTGTGGGTTGCATCGGGCCAGCTTAATGGAAACCTAGGGAGCAACACCTTCAGCCAAAATGGCGTCTTTAGGTTTACGGAGGAATATTGGGTCATGTACAACAAATACTCAAATCAATCTCCTGAATTTGACAGTGCGGGAGCATATGATTACACCTACGTTTTGGTAGACCCGAATGACCGAAATCATGTTTTTGTTTCCTCAAGCTCAGAGCTGGGACTAATGGAAATATCAGGAGATAACGTCACCAACCTATATAATAAAAGCAATTCCGCCATTCCGGAAAGAAGCGGAATGACGGATTACTATGATATTGGACAATGTCATTTTGATGACGAAGGAAATTTATGGGTAATAAACTCCAGATCGGATTCGCCTATATGCCTTAAGACACCCTCGGGTGTTTGGAAAAGTTTTACGTGCTCTGAGCTGAACAACACAACAAGAATCACCAATTCTGTAATGAATGACGCGGCTGTGTTTTGGGCTGCTGCTCCCAAAACGGGTGTGTTCGTTTACAATACCAATCAGACCCCTGAAGATGAATCTGATGATCAGTGCCAGCTGCTTACAACAACCCTTGGAGACGGTGGACTCCCAACGGCAAATGTCAACTGCGTTGCTTTAGATCTTGACGGCGAGATCTGGATCGGCACAGAGCTGGGCCCGGCAATAGTTTACAACCCCGACGCGGTATTCAATGGGGGAGATTTTGATGCGCAACAAGTTTTGATCGAACAGGATGGAAACGTACAAATTTTGCTTGAAACAGAGTCGATCACGACAATAGAGATCGATGGTGCAAACAGAAAGTGGATGGGCACTCAGTCTTCCGGCGTGTTCCTGATAAGTGAAGACGGTACAGAACAAATTCATCACTTCACTGTAGAGAACAGTCCTTTGGTGTCAAATGAAATAAAAGACATTGAAATCAACGATGAAACGGGAGAAGTGTTTTTCGGGACACTAAACGGGATCGTTTCTTTTAAGAGTACAGCTACGGAAGGTGCAGAATTTTTCTCAGACGTTTATGCATACCCAAATCCGGTAAGACCTCAGTTCGATGGTACAATTGCAATTAAGGGACTTGTTAGAGACTCGGACGTTAAAATTACAGACGTAAGCGGCAATCTTGTTTACGAAACAACTTCATACGGCGGACAGGCTACATGGAACGGAAGAACATTCGATGGCCATAGGGTAAAAAGTGGAATTTATCTGGTTTTTGCTTCAAGTGAAGACGGATCCCAGGCAATAGTTACAAAAATTGCAGTGATCAACTGAATTAGTGTTTTGTACACCTTACTTTTGTTGGATCAACCTGACCCATGTTAATAGCAGATCAAGGCATTATATTGCATTATTTTAATTATTCTGAGACTAGCCTCATCGTAAAGGTATTGACAAAAGAGAAGGGGCTTGTTTCAATACTTCAGAAGGGAGCAAGAAGAACTGCATCAAAAGGAGCAAGGACCAAATTCCCAGCGCTTTCATTGGTTACGGTTGAATATTATTATTCTGATAAAAGAGACCTGCACACGGCTCGATCTGTAGAATTATGGCAGCCCTATAAAACATTGCACAGCCATATATATAAGTCTGCTATCCTGATGTTCATTAACGAGCTGCTATATAAAACCGTCCGACAAGAAGAAAAAAATGATGAGCTCTATAAGTTTGTGGAGGATTTTTTAATCGTTATGGACCAACATAATTTTGATCCGAATGTCCATCTGTTATTTATGCTCAAATTAACCACCTTTCTTGGAATAGCTCCTGATATTGCCGGGTACAAGAGTGGCAGCTCCCTCGATTTGTTAGAGGGCACCTTCAAGAGCACCGGATTTACAAAAGGAGATGCAAGTGCCTCTGTGTCAGAAGTAATTGCGTCAATAATGGGCACGGATTTTGATGATCTGGGCTCACTGGAGATACCCCGGGCGCTGCGGAAAGAAACACTGCAAACCCTTGTAAAGTATTATGAATTCCAGTTAGAGGGGATAAAAAGTATAAATTCACACTTCGTTTTGCAAGAACTTTTGGAATGAGACTGGCTTGGATCGTATTCGTTTTATTTGTTGCAATTGAGCCCGTGGCGCAAGTCGTTCAGGTAATCGACCCCCTTGAATATAAGCCTATCCCGGATGTAGTTATATCTGATGCGAAGTATACGAAAGCTGTAAAAACAAACATGTTGGGGGAAGCGCTGATCGAAGCTTTTGGGACCAAGGACTCACTGATCTTTGAACACGCACATTACAACACCAAGAAAGTAGCATACAAAACGGTCAAAAAGGATGGATTCAAGGTCTTCCTGTTGGATAGGTCCTTTATGATCGAAGTAGAGGTGGACGATGGACTTAAAAGAGATCCACCCAAATCAAATACGAATTCACAGATCAAAGTGTTGTCCCCTCAGGATATTCAGGGGATCAACGCACAAACAACAGCGGATATGCTTGAGGCAACGGGATCCGTGCTTGTTCAAAAAAGTCAGGCAGGTGGCGGTAGTCCGGTAATTCGTGGCTTTGAGGCAAATCGAATATTATTGGTTGTTGACGGGGTGAGGATGAACAATGCTATCTACAGATCAGGGCACCTTCAGAATGCCATTACCATTGATAACAACGTGCTAAGCTCTACGGATATTTATTTTGGCCCGGGATCGGTGATCTATGGTAGTGATGCGCTGGGAGGGGTAATTCATTTCCACACGAAAAACCCGAGATTCAAAAATGAAAAGTACCGCGGATTTGGTGTGGGTGGTATGGCGAGATACAATACGGCAAATCAGGAAACAACAGGACACTTCCATTTTGAGTTGGGAGGTAAGAAATGGGCATACCTGGCCTCAATTACAGGTAGTTCTTTCGGAAATGTCAGAATGGGTGAAAATCGGGCACACGGGTATTCGGAATTTGGAAAAATGCCCGTTTTTGCAAAAAGAATAGACGGAGTTGATTCCGCCATGGTTAATCCGGATCCCAATGTTCAGGTCGGAACCAACTATGAGCAATATGACCTTCTGCAAAAAATTCGATTCCAGGCGACAGAGGATTTTTGTCTTACACTTAATACACAATACTCTACCTCCTCCAATGTGGGAAGATTTGACCGCCTCAACGACACAGTAGGGGGCGCCCCAAAATATGCAGAATGGTATTATGGACCCCAAAATCGTTTCTTGACGTCACTGAAAGGCGAGTTTTCGAATCAAAAGGGAATTTTTAATAAGGCAAGCATTATTCTAGCCTATCAGAATATTGATGAAGACAGGGTAAGCAGGAAATTTAAAAATGATTGGAACAACAGCAGGTTCGAAGACGTCAATATCTTCAGCCTGAACATGGATTTTGCCAAAAATATCAGCGAAATGCAATCGGTATCATATGGCCTGGAGGTCACCTACAATGACGTCAGATCCACTGCTTTTTCAGAAAACATTGTCACGCTTGAAAGAACTAAAACATCCACCAGATACCCTGATGGAGGCAGCATCATGTCAACCATGGCAGCCTATCTGGCTTATGACAGAAAACTGTCCAAATACGCGATATTGAACTCTGGCATCAGGTATTCCCGATCAATTCTTAATTCACTGTTTTTCGACACGTCATTTATTAGTCTTCCTTTTAATTCTATAGAGTTTAATGGAGGGGCGCTATCGGGCAGTATTGGTGTAATGGTGGAGCCAGACCCCACAAGCAAAGTCAATTTTATCTTGTCGACGGGGTTTAGGAGCCCGAACGTGGATGACTATGGAAAGGTTTTTGAAAAAAACGGAAAAGTTGTAGTGCCCAATAACCTGCTCCGTCCCGAGCACGCATATAATGGGGAAATAAGCTTCACAAAGTCATTCAGGAAGAAGATAAAGGAAGTTACTTCCACGGAGCAAAAGGCTGAATTGATAAGGATTTCGGCTGGCGTGTTCTATACCCACCTTACAAATGCTATTGTTAGAGTGGACTATTCATTGAATGGACAGGACTCTATTCTTTACGATGGAGAGATGGCTAGGGTACAAACAAACAGTAATGCCACAAACGCGTTCATCGTAGGAGGATCTGGAGAGCTCAGGCTTAGTATTACGCCCTCGTTCAGTCTAAAATCTGCCATTACGTATACGTTTGGAGAGGACCTGACCAACAGTGCGCCTCTTGGCCATATACCTCCATTATTCGGACAAACCTCAATGAACTTGGAGCGTCGTAAATGGAACATTTCACTTTATTCCTTGTATCACGGGGCCAAGCAGGCCGTTGATTATTCGCCTAGTGGTGAGGACAATCTGGCAGAAGCAACAGAAGACGGATCACCGACCTGGTTTACCATCAACCTTAAATCAACCATTCGTGTCAATGAGAAAGTTCAAATCCAGGGAGCAATAACAAATATGTTGGATCGGCATTACAAGCAGTTTTCATCGGGGATCTCTGCGCCGGGCAGAAGTTTTTCCATTACATTGAGATTACAATTATAGCCTTGTGCCAAGGTGCTCTCTCTATTCTTACTATATTCAACCAAACCGACCAAAAACAATGCTGAAACCAATATTTCTTTTTTCCCTGATTAGCACAGCCCTTAGCCCTTTTTGCCAAAAGAAACTGATCGACCACACAACTTATGATGAATGGAGGGAGGTCAAAAACGAACAGATCTCAGACAGCGGAACTACAATTGTTTTCGAAGTGAAATCGCTTGCGGCTGATGGTGTCCTTTGCGTATCAGACGGATCTTCATCGATAGAGCTTATTGATAGGGGTAGATCAGCGCAGGTGACTGCTGACGGAAACACAATTGCCTTAAAGATCAGCCAGCCATACGATACTATAAGGAAGTTGCGGATCAAAAAAGTAAAAAAAGATAAATTGCCAAAAGACAGCGCCGGTATCTGGCATCAGAGTGCGGACACATTGATGTTGTTTGACAAGGTTAAGAAAGTAACGGTATCGGAAAAAGGTGCAGATTGGGTGATCATAGAATTTGACGACAAAGACCGATTTAAAATTGTGCCGAAAAAAAAGAAAAAGTGTTTTCTGAGAAAAAAGAAACCCGCACCCCCGAAGAAGGAAGAAAAAGGAAATCCAACGCTGTTCATTAATGCGTCAACCGGAAAACGTTGCGAATTGGAGAAAACAATTGAATATGTTTTTTCTAAGAACGCGGAAAAAATAGCATACATAAGAAATTATACCGTTTCGGACAGCCTGGACACAACATCAGTTTACATATACCACACGAAACATGGAGGAACCGAAAGGGTGTTTCATAGAGCCGGGATCTCAAAAAACTTGTTCTTCGACGATCAGGAAACTACTCTTGGCTTTATGACATCTGCCGACACAGGGGGCGTTAAAAATTACCAGCTCTACCTTCATTCAGGTGAGGAATTGAAACAACCAATAAAACACGAGCGGCTACCTGACGGCTGGGGAGTCAACGACCACCACGAAGCTTATTTTTCGCAGAATGGAGAACGCATTTTTTTGTTCATTTCTCCACTGAAGGAAGAGGAGCAGGAGGACACGGTTCCCGAAGACGAAAAAGCGGTTTTGGACGTGTGGAACTATAAAGACGGGAGACTGCAGCCACAACAGCTTCGATATCAAAAAAGAGACAGGAACATGGGCTATATGGCCGTATGGAACAGGTCTGCGAATAGCTTTGTACAGGTGGGTAGCGCAGACCTTGGTTTTGTTGGCAAGCATACTATGAAGGGGGATGGAAGATACTGTCTTGGCTCAACTCAGAAACCTTACGAAAAGCTAATGTCATGGGATAGCTGGTATTATGATTACTACAGGATCGATACGGAGTCAGGCAAAAGAGTAAAGCTTGCAGAAAAGGTACAGTACAGGGTTTCTTTTTCTCCGGACGGACAGTGGTTTGTTTACTTCAGCCAAAAGGACACCAGCTGGCATTCTGTGAATTGTGAAACGCTTGAAGACAAGAGTATAACGAAGGAAATTAGTGCGCGGTTTGATGATGAAGACGACGATCACCCAATGGTTCCGGACCCATATGGAGTAGCAGGTTGGACAAAAACGGAAGATGTGCTGATCTACGACAAGTACAACGTCTGGAGGATTAATATGAGAAATGAGTTTCCGCCTCAGAACCTTACCCGGACCAGAGGCTCTGGGTGGTCATACAGATACTGGCACGCAGATCCGGATGAACATTTTATTGACCTAACCGACGTCACCCATTGGTTAGGGTTTAACTATGAAACCAAAGCAATTTCTATTGGTGCACTTGGCCGACAGACCATCAGAAATATTTACAGAGAAGACGCACAATTCAAAGTGTTGCATAAAGCCAAAGACGCTAAGGAGGTGTTGTTCCGAACCCAGAGTTTTGTCAGCTATTCGGACTTGAAATTTACCACAATGGACTTTAGTGAAATAAAAACTATAACTGAAGCCAACCCGCAGCAAGCTGAATACAATTGGGGAACAGTAGAGCCCGTCTCGTGGACCAGTTATAACGGAATCGAACTGGATGGGCTGCTATACAAACCTGAGGATTTCGACCCCACAAAGAAATACCCAATGATGGTCTATTTTTACGAAACCTATTCCAATAAAATTCATCGTCATTATCCCCCAAGGCCAACAGCATCGATCATATATCCTTCTGAATACACCAGCAATGGATACATTGTATTTATTCCGGATATAAAATACATTGATGGCCACCCCGCAAAAAGCGCCTACGACTGTATTGTGTCCGGAACAGATTACCTTACCAGAAAGCACGAGTGGATAGATTCAGCCAGGATGGCACTACAAGGTCAAAGCTGGGGCGGGTATCAAACCGCAATGCTGGTTACAATGACCAACAAATACAAGTGCGCTATGGCAGGCGCACCTGTTAGTAACATGACCAGCGCCTATGGCGGGATCAGATGGGGGAGCGGCTTAAGCAGGATGTTTCAGTACGAAAAATCGCAAACACGGCTTGGAGGAACACTGTGGGACAGTCTGGAAGTGTATATCGAAAACTCACCGATCTTTTTCGCACCCAAAGTGGAAACCCCGCTGCTGATCATGCACAACGATAATGACGGAGCCGTGCCCTGGTATCAGGGGATCGAGTACTTTGTTTCTCTACGGAGACTGAATAAACCTGTTTGGATGTTGAACTACAACGGGGATGCACACAACCTAAGAAAACAGGCAAATATGCGGGACCTGAGCAGAAGGATGAGACAGTTCTTCGACCATTATTTAAAGGACGCCCCGGAGCCTAAGTGGATGAAAGAAGGTATTCCCGCTGTTGATAAGGGAAAAGACTACGGATGGGAATAATATGACAATTATTTTTTAGCCACCTTTATCGTCTCACTCCTGTCGTTTGAAGCGACTCTTAAAATATAAATCCCGGATGATTGTTCAGACATATCAATAGGTGTGCTTTGCTGATTGCTCAAAAGCTTTTGATATACAATTCTTCCGCTGAGGTCAACTAATGTGACGATAATATCCTGTTGGGATTCCCAGCTCACATTAATGTTATCTTCAGCAGGGTTGGGATAGACGGTTGCATTCAGATCATGAGAATCGGGATCAAAATTATTACTGCTACCGTAATAGCTGGTCAATGCACCATTTTTTAATCCACCGGCCCCCGTGGTATAGTTGCACATGGGCCCTTCCGGCTGCCATACATTGCTTGCATCCCGATAGCTGACATATGCTTCAAAAGTTGTGTTTGCCGGCAACCCAATTTCGATCGGTCTCACGTACCACGCCGCTCTGGAAAAAGTGTAATCGACCCCCCCCGCAGAGAATCGCCAAGCATACTGTGATGCGCGGGGAACATGGTCTGCATAGATCCACTCGTTCAAGGAGGTTCCGGTAGCCCCACAATGAGCCGCAGCCAGCTGGGTTTGAGTTGGACCAGGAGTAGTGTAGCTGCACATGGGCCCCTCCGGTTGCCAGACGTTGTTTCCGTCTTTATAACTAACATAAGCGTTGAATGTCGTGTTTGGAGGCAACCCTAGCTCGCAAGGCCTTACATACCACACCGCTCTTGAATAGGTATAATCCACTCCGCCCGCGGAGAATCGCCAAGCATATGCAGTCGAGGATGGAACATGATCCGCATAGATCCACTCGTTCATGGAAGTTCCGGTAGCTCCGCAATGAGCCGTAGCCAGCTGGGTTTGAGTCGGCCCCGATGTAGTGTAGTTGCACATAGGTCCTTCCGGCTGCCAGTTGTGACTGGCGTCTCTATAACTTATATAGGCATCAAAGGTGGTGTTTGGAGGCAACCCTAGCTCGCAAGGTCTGACATAGCTTGCTGCTCTGGTGAATGTATAGTCGACCCCACCGCTGTGGAACCTCCACGTGTAGGCGGTGGCTCCGGACACGGTTTCTACATGGATCCATTCGTTCATTGATGTCCCGATTGCCCCACAATGAGCAGCCGCTAGCTGAGAGGTTGCACAACTGTTCAAGGTAATTGCTAAGGTGCTCGCTCCGCCATTTCCACAGCTGTTGGATGGGGTTACCTGAATGTTGCCGCTTGTAGATCCAAAATTAATCGTGACTGAGCTTGTTCCCTGTCCAGAAGCAATACTTGAACCTGCCGGAGCAGTCCAGGTATAATCTGTCGCTCCTGAAACAGCTGAAAGAGAATAGGCTACCCCCGTTGTATTTGAACACTCGGAATTGCTTCCGGAGATTGCCCCAGCGTTGCCTGGGACATCGGTGATCGTAATGTAGCTGGTCTTTACCTCCGGGTCGCTCCCGGAAGCATTCGTTGCAGTCAATGTAACGGTGTATGTACCTGCTGACGAATAAGTGTAGCCGGGGCTTTGTGTGGTTGAGGTTCCGGATCCATCTCCAAAATTCCAGGTCCAGCTGGTCGGAGTGTTTGTGCTAAGGTCTGTGAAATTGATCTGTGTTCCCTGACAAACGCTGGTCTGATTGGCGCTAAAATCAGCAACTGGAGCCCCTCCCGCAGTCGGAGAAATGTAAATTGGGTAGTCCTCTGCTTGACCGTATTGTGGGTTGTGACAAGGGCCCGAAATAGCATTCAGATCTTGAATAACTCTCAATCGAAGTGTTGTATTTGTTGTTGCCGTTCCAGGTATGGTAAAGTTGCCTGAGGTTGTAGAAAAAGCGGCCACACCTGTAGCGCTGAAGACTTCTTCTGAAACATCATAACTGCCGCTATTGTCGTAGTCTACATACATTTTTATTTTATTGCCCGAATTAATAAGCGTGGTAACCGAAACGGCAACGAGCTCTCCCTCCGTAACATTGATCAGTTTTTGACAGCTCGCGGATAGATCAAGAGTACCGGTAGCTGCATTGTCTGAGCTAGGATAGCCGCTGGTGTTTGTTATGTCTTTGATCTGTACGGTTTGGATGCCTCCGTAGTTGCCGGCCAAACCCCAGGCAGGGTCCGTTTGCGGGGTACAAGAGCTTGCTAATGGCGGACTAAAAGGGGGCCCGGGAGCATCGAGGGCTTTTGAAGTTAACAACCCCGCTCTGTTCGTTTGCAGTGCTGCTCTCATTCTGTCGCTCTGACCTGACGAAAATTTAACCTGGCATGCGTCGGAGGAATAAGCCATAATGTTTGTAACGATATCGGTCAAGTCCGTTCCCGCTCCTGCACAAGTGAATCCTGAATCTCCACAATCTCCATCGTCTCTTCGGTGAGGGTCGGTATCCGAACATTGATCTCCATCTGTGCTGGGGTCGGTGTTAACTGGGCATTGATCAGGACTCCCGTCAGAATCACCGTCGTCACCTTCAAAAGTGTGATAAAGATTTAATGCATGCCCCAATTCATGATTTGCCGTTGCATTATAATTGGTATAGCTCTTGAGGTTGTAACCTAATGTCTCCGTTGGGTCGTAACCAAAAGAGTTGTACAGTACAACCGCTCCGTCTACCGTAGAGCCAGCTCCGGGGAAATAAGCATATCCCTGAACACCTCCACCCCCCATGTTTCCGTCAATTCCTGCTACAATCCAGATGTTGTAGTAATCAGAATTTGGCCACTTACTTAATGCTTTAACGGCAACCTCATTCAATGAAGTACCTAGGTCATTTGTAATTCCGTTTGTAGAATAATCAGACGTCCCGGACGCATTCACACGGATAATTCCTGTTGTTGCGGAACAATTTGGGTCTTGCACCGCCAATTGAAACTGAATGTCTGTATCCGTTGTGTATGTGCCTGTGCCAGCATAACAATCATTCATGTTGTCGATTGCACTTTGAATTTGAGCATCGCTTATGTTGGTTCCCGTTCCTACAGATTCTCCCAAATGAAGCACATGAACCACAACCGGAACGGTCAGCAAAGTTGCTTTAGCACTCTTATTGTTAGAAGAAAGATAGTCATTAACCTTCGCCTGAGCACTGTTGAAGTTGGATCGGTATTTCGAGTCTGTCTGCATGAGACGATTATGGATGAGATCCGATTTACATTCAGAAGTGCTGTGCCCCATTTTAGACTTTAAAAGGTCTATTGCGGAGATTTTATTTTTCTGAGAATAGTTGTTAACAGAATACAGCGAAAGTGTTAACAGTAGTAGTAAGGCGTGTTTCATTGTAATTTGGGCTGACTGTTCAATTGGACTCCAAATTACGAATTTTAGAATAACAGGCTTGACAACATTTTTTTTACGCAGGCAAAACATTGACGAACGTACAGAATCTAATGACTAGAACTGAATATTCAGCCAAGCCCAATTTGAGACGTCCTTCAAAAGTTGACCTGACACAAGGTCGTCATTCAGCTAAGCCATAAAATCGAAAATGAAAATCAAAGATCAAATTTGATCCCTTGCGCAAGTGGCAGCTCAGTAGACCAATTAGTCGTGTTGGTTTGCCTCCTCATGTAGATTTTCCAGGCGTCTGATCCGGATTCTCGACCTCCTCCGGTTTCTTTCTCGCCACCAAATGCTCCTCCAATCTCCGCTCCGGATGTTCCGATATTCACGTTGGCAATTCCACAATCTGAGCCGGCATAGGAAAGGAATTTCTCGCTTTCTCTCATGTTCGTTGTCATGATAGCTGATGAAAGCCCCTGAGGAACTGAGTTCTGAATCGCAATTGCATTCTCCACGCCACCAGAGTATTTCATCAGATACAAGATCGGCGCAAAAGTTTCGTGTTGCACGATAGACATACTGTTTTCAGCTTCAAAAATAGCGGGCCTCACATAACATCCGCTTTCATAACCTTCTCCTTCAAGAACCCCACCATCAACTACACAGCTGCCTCCTTCGGCAACGCATTTTTCCATGGCCGCCTCGTACATCCCGACAGCATCTTTATCGATCAACGGCCCAACATGCATGTTTTCGTCCAGTGGGTTACCGATCTTCAATTGGGTATAAGCTGCGGCAAGTTTGTTTTTCACCTCTTCGTAAATAGAGTCATGAATGATCAATCTTCTTGTAGATGTGCAACGCTGTCCGGCAGTGCCGACGGCTCCAAATACAGCGCCAATGATGGTCATTTCAAGATCAGCATTTGGGGTAACAATAATGGCATTGTTGCCGCCCAATTCAAGCAGCGATTTTCCTAGTCTGGCGCCGACCGAAGCCCCGACAGATTTCCCCATTCTGGTAGAGCCTGTAGCGGACACTAATGGGACCCGAGAGTCATTCGCCATGAGCTTGCCTATTTCCGCATCGCCAATTACCAAGCATGAAACACCTTCCGGCACATTGTTTTTAGCAAAGACCTCTTGTGTAATGTTCTGGCAGGCAATTGCTGTCAATGGAGTTTTTTCTGATGGTTTCCATACACAAACGTCTCCGCAAACCCAGGCAAGAGCAGTATTCCAGTTCCATACGGCTACAGGGAAGTTGAAAGCCGAGATGATCCCGACAATTCCCAGTGGGTGATATTGCTCATACATTCTGTGCTTTGGTCGTTCTGAGTGCATGGTCAGGCCATGAAGCTGTCTGGAAAGTCCGACAGCGAAGTCGCAGATGTCGATCATTTCCTGCACCTCACCAAGCCCTTCCTGATAGGATTTCCCCATCTCGTAAGACACCAGCTTACCAAGCGCTTCTTTTTTCTCTCGTAACGCTTCGCCCAGCTGTCGCACGACCTCGCCCCTCAGCGGAGCAGGAACCTCCCTCCACGCCTTGAAAGCTTCGCCGGACTTTAAGATGCAGGCTTCATATTCAACCTCCGTAGCACCGTTTACAGTGCCGATCAACGTTCCGTCAACGGGCGAATAAGATTCAATTTTAGGCCCCCGGGTTGCAAACCAGTGAGATCCTGCAGAAGCTCCACTGTTAGTTTCTTTTATTCCTAATGTATCTAGAGCTTCGGCAATACCGAAATCGACTACTGTTTCCATCATTGTAATTCTTGTTAAAAATTGGCTGCGAAGTTAGGAATAAACTGAGTAATACGGAAAATTCGTCAAATCAATTTATTCGGTATGACCCTGCTCGTTGTCTGCTTGCTGATCTAATGTGCTTGAAAGATCATCAGGCAATTGATCTTGTTCGGGTTCTGCCGTTACCCTTCCTGTTGATTCTTCGGCAGCTACGCTCATTTTCAGAACGTCCTTCATTTTCCCGCCTCGGTTCATGACTAAGGATACCATCATGATCAGGCTAGTAATGAGTATGGTGAAAAGCAAAATGCCCGATTCAAAGCTCTGGATGGTCATGTCAAAGCGGGAGCTGTATTGGTCTAATATTTCACCATGAAAATCCATCCAACCATCCGGAATGGCATAGAAAAGCAAAATGGTGATCAATCCTCTTGGTGCTATATACAGCTGAGGTGTAATGCTTTTTTGAACAATTGCGAGCAAAGAGATCCACCTGACCAGATACAAACTTGAAATGATCACAGAGCTGATAATTGCCGTCCTCAGGTCGATGAGTGAGGCGAGGTGTATCGTAATTCCGAAAAGAACAAAGAAAAAGGTGCGCGTTACAAATGCAGACTCCAACGTAAGCACATGAAAATCGTGAAAAATGGGCTTTAACGTTTCTTTGTTGGTTAGCTTTTTCATCGGTCCCCTGAAGAACAGCCCGGTATTGTTTAAGACCAGGCCGAACATCAAAATGATAATAAGAGCAGACAAATGAAAAGACTTGCCAATTGCATACAGACACATCAGAACGGCAATGATCAAAAAGAGCTTGACCTGGCTTGTGATCTTTTGAAATAGGACAACTAAAGCATAGCTGGCAATAATGCTGATGATCAATGTGATGCCAATGTTCTTGCCAATGTTGGCTAAAACCGCCCCGGCACTTTCTGAGTCTGCATTCTGAATAAGGAAATAAAAGAACATAATTCCCAGAATATCAGAGAATGTACTTTCGTAGATCATGAACTCTTTTTTACTGGCGTCGAGACCTCCAACACTGGGAATAATAATGGCACTGCTCATTATTGACAATGGGATCGCGTAGATCAGCGCTTTGATCAATGAAGCATCAGCAAAGAAAAGTGTGATAACCATGGCGATTAAAAAGGAAGACCCGACCAATGCGATCAACGCCACCGAGAATGATCTGAGAATGATCCCGATCTTTTCTTTTTTAAGTTCAAGGTCCAGAGCAGCCTCAAGCACGATCAAGATCAGGCCAATGTTCCCCAAGATCTTCAGCTGGTTCATTAAATGATGGTCTTCTTCAAACTCCAGGCCTAAATGCGGGGCGAGGTATTGAATGCCAATACCAAGAGCAATAAGCATGAGAACGCTAGGCACATTGGTACGCTTAGCAAGTATGTTGAAGAAGAAACTGAGGATGATGACGGCCGAAACACCGATAATGAACATGTAGGTATTCATGTGCTAGTATTTTTCCAGCTCACTTCTGGTGTCTTTCGTTTCCTCTTTATCTGCAACTGTTTCTTTTTCGGGCTCCGAAACTGTAGAGGCAATGTTGGCTGATATTGTAGAAAAGTGATTCTTGACAATTACATTCATGTCATTTACTCTGGATGAAAAATAAGACAAACTTGCTCCTGACGAAACTTCCGTCCCATCAAGATCGAAGATGGTATAGTGAACTTTTATTTTTCTCTGATAGGCATCGGTAGCTAGACCTTTCTGCGAGGGATTAGCTGCCCTTTCAATATCAAGTTGATTAATGAATATGAATTTCGTTGTTCCGTATTTCAGATTCAGCTGCTTTAACAAATTCGGGTTGTGTATACTGGTTGCCATATAGCGCTCAGCCCGGTCGTAAGAGGTTACCACTTCGCCATTGACCACCCCAGAGAATTGTTCAGGTTCTTCTTCTTCTGTATCACCGATCGAGCTGACCTTTTCTTTTACGTTACTAACAAGGTGGTTGAATTTGTATTTTGCCTTATCAATGGTTTTGGCGTCTTTTCCCGGCTCAACTTCTTTCGCAGACACCAGCTGTTCTACAGGAATCTCTTTGTATTTGTAACCGATCGAAGCGTAGATATATCTAAGCTCCTCCTCAACATTTCCAGTATCTACATGCATGAGGGAGATGGTATTCATTCTGCCATGCATTTTAGACAATAGCTCATTGGAGAGCCCAAACCGCATGTTGCTTCGGATCTGCTGAAAGGACATGCCGGTTTTCATTGAAATATCCTTGTCGATACCTGACATATACATTTTTGACTCAAAGGGAATGATCAAAGCTTTGTCTACCTTTTTTTGACCTTCAGCATAGGCTTCCTGATCGGTTTTTTCTTCGATAAATATGCCGCTTCTGTTTTGTGCGGAACAGGTTCCCATTAATAACGAAAGCACAAATACAAATACAACATACCGCATAGCAGACTTCTTATACAATCAAATTTAAAGAGATACACCGCCACATCTGGGAGAGACGTTACCTAGTTATGAATAGTTGAAAGTTTATATCTGCTAGAAAAAGCCTTTGATCACATCCAGGCCGTTTGCATAAAGCAGCAGACCAAGCAGCAAAAGCATCCCTATGGTTTGCGCCCTTTCAAGCACTTTCTGGCTAACCGATCTACCCGTTATCATTTCCCACAGGAGGAAGATAACGTGTCCTCCATCAAGAGCAGGGATAGGTAGCAGGTTCATGAATGCCAGAATGATGGAAATCAATGCCGTGTTAAGCCAGAACTGGTGCCAGTCCCACTCTGAAGGGAACAGATTGCCAATCGCACCAAAACCGCCGATCTTTGTAGCGCCCTTTTTTGTGAATACATATTTGAACTGAACCACATAATCATGCAAGGTCCAGTATCCATAAGAGAAACCCTCCGAGATCGCGTCGGAAAACGAAAAGTCTTTGTGGCTTACCTTCATTGTTTTGTTCAGCGGGTTGCCCCCTGTAACACCAATTTTACCTGATGAATCGTTCCTGACAACGACGGATAGAAGTGCATTTTTTCTGTAAAGGTCGAGCCTAAGATCTGAATTGGAATCCTTTTGGATCTCAATCATAGCTTCATACCAATATGCAACAGAGACTCCATTAATGGCAATGATACTATCTCCCTTCAGTAACCCAGCAGAATCCGCAGGCCTGCCATCAAGGATCGAATCAAGAGTGGCATAACCAATTGGATTTAATGGGCTTTCCTGTCCGTTGGCCCACATCGTCATACCAAAGTCTTTTGGTATAGCAATGGGCTCTTCGGTTCCATCTCGGTGCTCAACTTCAACGGTGCTCACACCTCTCATTAAAAGGTGTCGGCTGATGTCCAGCACACTGAACAGTTCTTCACCATTAAGGCTTAGAATTTTATCACCATCCTGAAACCCAATTTCTTTAGCCACTGAAGTGGCCGAGAAGCCCAATTCCACATCGCTGTGTTTTACATAATCTCTGCCCCAAATTCCCAACACCATCATATAGATCAGAAAGCCGAGGATCAGATTCACTACAACCCCGCCTATCATAATGATCAAACGCTGCCATGCGGGCTTAGCCCTGAACTCCCACGGTTCGGCAGGCTTCGCCATTTGTTCCTTGTCCATGGATTCGTCTACCATGCCAGCAATCTTAACGTATCCGCCAAGCGGAAGCCAACCAAGTCCCCACTCTGTGGTTCTCTTCTCCTCATCCCAGGCCTCCGGGGATTTTTTGGTAAACCATGAATACTTCTTTTCACCGTTTACTTTTTTGTATCGAACAATGGAAAGCCAGGGATTAAAGAAGAGATAGAACTTTTCAACTCTGGTCTTAAACAGTCTTGATGGAATCATGTGCCCCAGCTCATGAAGCACGATCAAAATTGAAAGGCTCAGTATCAGCTGAGCCGCCTTAATCCAAAAATCACTCATAATTTGGTTCAAATTAGGGGCGGTAAAGATAACTTTATAATCGTTATTTTAACCGAACAAGGGAAAAGAAAGATTTATAATGGTAGTTAGGGCGCATACAAGGTAGATTAATCGAATTTTATTAAATTGCCTCCCCATCCAGATAATTACCACAATTATGAAACCACAGACTACTATTTTTTTGGCACTACTTGTTTTACTTTTGCCAACCATATCATTTTCACAACAAAACCATCAGGATCATGTCGAAGGACAAATTTGGGTTAAAGTCAAATCCGGAATTGTTCTGGAGAAACAAATTACTCTTGGCGAGCAGGCAACACCTGTTGACAGACACAACCTGAATGTTATGCAGGTCCCGTTTTTGAAAGAGCTTCGAGCCGAAATTCGTTTTGATAAAGTTGAACAACCCTATAGTCACATACGATCTGAACAGGGATTAGACAGAATATACAGACTAACTCTGGCTGACGCGAATAGAACGGCAGAGGTAATTAAAGAGTTAAACGGATATCGATCAATAGAATATGCTGAACCCGTTGAGCTATTAAGGAAATCACTCACGCCTAATGACCCGGACTTTAATGCAACAGATCAATGGTGCCTGTTTCAGATCAATGCAGAATCTGCATGGAATCTGGGTACGGGAAGCTCGAGTATTGTAGTGGCAATTGTTGATGACGCTGTTGAAATTACACATGGGGATTTGAGCTCAGTGATCTGGACCAATTCTGGCGAAATTGCCGGGAATGGAATTGACGATGACGGCAATGGATATGTGGACGATGTGAATGGCTTTGACGTTGCTAACAACGACAATGATCCGAATCCGGACGGACCGTCTTACGATCACGGAACACACGTGGCCGGAATTGCGGGCGCAGCTACGAACAACGGAACCGGAGTAGCCTCAATAGGTTATGGCGTTTCAATTATGGCTGTTAAGTCAACAAATTCAGCCAGCGTGGTTTCTCATGGTTACGACGGAATAGTGTATGCTGTTAGTTCCGGGGCCAACGTGATCAACATGTCTTGGGGAGGCAGCGGTTCTTCCGCAACCGCACAATCGATAATTGACTTTGCCTACTCCAATGGAGTGACTTGTGTGGCAGCAGCCGGGAACGACGATGTTTCTACAGAGTTCTATCCTGCCGCTTACGACCACGTCATTTCAGTTGCCTCATCTACTTTCGGAGATGCGAAATCTGGGTTTTCCAATTATGGTTCCTGGATCGATGTTACGGCACCTGGCAGTGCGATCTGGAGCACCGTTCCGGGAAACACCTATGATTTCAAGCAAGGAACATCAATGGCTTCACCAATGGTCGCAGGACTGGCAGGCTTGATTTTGTCTCTTAATTCAGGATTGAATCCGGACGATGTTGAAAGCTGCATTCGCTCAACCGCCGATGATATAGACGCTGACAATCCAAGCTACGTGGGTCTGCTGGGCGATGGTCGGATCAATGCCCTCGCAGCCATGAACTGTGTTTCTGCAACTTTGAACTGGGCACCGGTTGCTGACTTTTATGGAGCACCGACCATTATCGTCGAAGGACAATCGGTCACGTTTACGGATCTTTCGTATTACAACCCCACCGCTTGGACCTGGACATTTACCGGGGGCACTCCATCAACGTTCAGTGGCCCTACGCCGCCAGCTATTACTTATAATTCGGCCGGCACGTACGCTGTTGAGCTAACAGTTACCAACTCAAATGGCTCTGATACTAAAACAGAAGCGGCCTACATTACGGTTAATGCCTTAACAGGGTGTGATACGGTTTCCAATGCGATTCCATCAGACCCAAATTATACTTGGACATGGTCCCCATCTACTAACGGGTACATCGGAGGACATAATCACATACATCCACAGTATATTTGTGATAAATATTCAGGCTTGGGCTCAACCAACCTGATGGGTGCCGACTTCTATTTTGTACAAGGAGTGACCAGTAATCCTGCCGCATTTATTACAATAATGGTTTGGGAGGATGCCGGAGGTTCACCCGGGTCTGTTGTATATACTGAAAATCTGCTGATTGACGAGATCGAAGCCAATGTAACCGGTCCTGGGCCGGGCTCCTTTTACATTACGCAGGTAGATTTTGACTCACCGGTGAATGTTTCTACAGCTGACTTTTATGTTGGTTACGAGCTGATATATGCTGCGGGAGACACGGTGAACTGTGCTCTTACGGATGACCTCACATCAGACCCGTCCCGAAATAACACCATGATGTACTATATCAACCCTTCTGATGATCCGATGGGATATGGAGGGGGGTGGTTTCAGACCGGCGGAGATATTGCTCTTGCAGAATGGTCAATGCATATTTACCCGAGAATTACTCAAACCCCTCCAACGGCTGTCATTTCGCCTAATTTCCCGGTTTGCCAGGGCGCCTACATGAATTTTGACGGTTCAACTTCACCAAACACAGTCA
>Ga0206681_10000524_pt1 | contig 20395 bp, 17 predicted proteins | sample M150012015metaG_FD_161048 | JGI IMG/M metagenome (GOLD analysis project Ga0206681, IMG submission 161048) | Ammonia-oxidizing marine archaeal communities from Monterey Bay, California, United States - M1 500m 12015 | ecosystem: Environmental > Aquatic > Marine > Intertidal zone | place: USA... | reverse complement strand
TACGAAGAATACGACGCATAATTTTACCTGAGCGCGTTTTCGGGAGTCCCTTCACAAATTGTATTTGTTCTGGTTTAGCTATAGAGCCAATTTGATCACTTATTTCAGCTATTATCTCAGACTTTACTGCTTGTGAAAACTCCTCTATGTCTGATACAATAACAAATGCATAAATTCCTTGACCCTTTATTGGGTGTGGAAATCCTACTACAGCAGATTCAACCACAGCATGGTGTGTATTAATTGCATCCTCAACTTCAGCAGTTCCAATGCGGTGACCTGAAACATTTATGACATCATCTACCCTACCTGTGATCCTATACATTCCATTCTCATCACGTTTACATCCATCACCCGTAAAATACTTGCCAGGATAAGCACTAAAATAAACCTCTTTACAACGCTTATGATCTCCATAGGTAGTACGTATCATGGAAGGCCATGGGTATTTAATACAAAGATTCCCTTCTACTCCATTTCCTTCTATTTCAATTCCTTCAGCATCTACCAAACAAGGCTGAATACCTGGGAGAGGTAATGTTGCATAAGTTGGCTTCAGCTTGGTAATACCCGCCAAAGGAGCAATCATCATTCCGCCAGTTTCAGTCTGCCACCATGTATCTACTATAGGGCATTTTTCTCTACCTATATTTTTATGATACCATTGCCAAGCCTCTTCATTTATAGGTTCCCCAACGGTACCCAATACTTTTAAGGAATCTAATTTATAGGGTTTCACAAAATCCAAACCACAGGCTTCTAAAGCCCTTATGGCAGTGGGAGCCGTATAGAAGATATTGACTTTATGCTTATCTATTAGATCCCAAAAACGACCTGCATCAGGAAAAGTCGGTACACCTTCAAACATTACTGTTGTTGCGCCTGCTAGTAAAGGTCCATATATCACATACGAGTGCCCAGTAATCCAACCAATATCAGCGGTACACCAAAACACATCATTTCCTTCATACTGAAATACATTTCTGAATGAATACTCAGCATATACCATGTAGCCCGCCGTAGAGTGAACTACTCCCTTTGGTTTTCCTGTTGATCCCGATGTGTATAAAATAAAGAGCTCATCTTCGGCATTCATTGTGATTGCCTCACAAACAGTAGAAACACCATCTATTAAATCATGCCACCATAAATCACGATTAGGCTTCATTTTAGGTTTAGCCCCTGTTCGCTCTAAAACTATAGCATGCTCAATTGAAGGGCAAGATTCCAAAGCAATATCAACAATAGATTTTAAATCCAATATTTTTGATCCCCGATAAGAACCATCTGCAGTAATTAATAATTTACATGAGGAGTCATTAATTCGGTCTGCTAATGCCTTAGCTGAAAATCCAGCAAAGACTACAGAATGAATCGCACCTATACGTGCGCAAGCCAAAACGGCAATGGCTAACTCAGGAACCATTGGCATATACAAGGCAATGCGATCTCCTTTTACTACACCTAAGGATTTTAATACATTCGAAAAACGTGATACACGAGCATGTAATTCTCTATAGGATATATGCTTTGCCTCTTCATAAGGGTCGTTAGACTCCCACAAAATAGCAGTCTTGTCTCCTAATGATTCAAGATGTCTATCTAAACAGTTCTCCGTAATATTTAGTTGAGCACCTTCAAACCACTTCACTTTGGGCTTTTCAAAATTCCAATCTAGAACCCTATCCCATTTCCTTCTCCAGGAAAAAGACTCTGCCTTCTCCGCCCAAAAAGCTTCAGGATTCTCTACACTCTTTTTATACTCCGACTGGTACTCTTCAAAGGAATTTATTTTTTGCATAAAAAATATAGTCTATTGATTTAATTATTAACTACTTCGAGCACCTTTGACTAAAATATTTGACATAGCAATGAAAAAGTATTTTAAGTCTGTAAAAATCGGCCTTTTTTCATGTTCTTTTAAATATTTCATTTCTGAGGCTACTAGACCATTAAAATCTTTTGGCAAATCAACATAAAATGGAGGTATTAAACCAGGTTTAAATTTCACTCTTGCTTCTTGAGCATACTTTGGATACATGTTAAACTTAGAGACACTTAAAGGTCTAACTCCCACAATCTTAAGATCACCTTTAATAAGATTAAGAAGCATTGGAATTTCATCAATCCAAAATTTCCTTAAAATCTTACCAAAAATTGAGATTCTAAAATCATTAATTACTTTATCCCCATTAAGTGAACCATTTTTCTCGAACATATAATCCTGAAGGTACTCAGAATATGGATGCATCGTTCTTAATTTGAATACCTTGATAATTTTATACTCCTTTCCGACTCGAGCCATTGAAAAAAGTGCACCATAACTAGGGTGCATATCGAAACTTGGGTTATCTACTTTCTTCGACACAACATACAGCAGGCCATCAAATTCCTTAAAATCTACTATGTAAAATCCACAAGAAACTAACCTCCCTAATGTTTCTGATTTAGATATGAGTCGATTTTTTCCTTGAGTAATTGCAAAGTATATTTTTTTCAAAAATTTCACTTTAGGAAAGATTCTTAAAAAAATAAATTCACCTAATTCATACCCAATATTAAAAATTGACCCTTTTAATAATTGTTTTTTTTTATTTCGTAATTCAATCGTTTCAACACAACAAATAAACATATCATTATTTGACAATTCGCCATTAATTGCCTCAAAAAATTTGTTTACATAACGAATATCATTAACCTTAAATAAATTAATAATTGAATCGAATGAGTTTTCGCTATTTTTAATGTTCATAGAATCACCCGTGTGAACAATAAATGTGTTTGACGAATTTATACAACAATAATTATTTACATATTCAAATAATTCAGTCGACATTGATTTATGCATTCTTATTGGATCTAAAATTAAATTGGTGATCATTATTTATCATCAATAATTTTGCACTCTTAGGATAGCCTTCTACAAGCCACATCAAATATTTAGTAAAATTAATTTTATCTGACAAAATATTATCTCTCCTTTTATGGTATATATTATTTGAGTTTTCTATACTTAGTATATCAATTCCTAGGTCTATAGACTTCTGTTGCTGGGTAACTGATTCATTAAAATTATAAACTAATTTATATTTTGACTCTTGTTCATCAGTATATCCACGACCTTCATTGTCAATATAAATAGCAGGCGTCCCTAGAACTGCAGCTTCTGATGCCATTGTCGCACTTTCGCCGTAAAGTAGAGAAGCAAAATATAATGCGTGATGAATTTTATGAGGAGCAATTTTAATTTGAAACTCTTTAAGCTCCTCTGGTAAAGCACATTCAGAAGTTATAAAAACTTTTCCGAATTTTGAATATTCCTTTACTGCTCGAATCTTACTCTCAATACTAAGTCCACTATGTCCATAATCATGATTAGCTTTCCAAGATACAAATCTACAAATTGTAAATTTCTCACCTTCTAAGACTCCTAAATCATTAAGTATGTTAGAATCCGGTTTAAAATAATTCGGGTGTAAGTAAGCAAGCTCAAGGTAACTGGAGAATTTAATATGTTTTGATCCGAAATCTTTACTAAAAGTTTCTGGGCTCAATATTGTGTTTGCAAACGGGCGATAAAACAATTGTTGAAGCGTACCATTTTCTGTATCATCTATTACTATTGAAGGTTTTCTCAAAATTGATGATACTTGAGCTGTATAAAACGATGCAAAACCAATAAAAATATCGGGTTTGAATTTAATAGCATGCTTAAGAATGAACATGTCAGCTTTAAACATATAAATTATTTTACCTAAAGCATGATCACTTCCTTTACCTCTATTGACATAATCAATTCCTTCTGAATTTAGAAGTAATTGAGCCATTTCTTTATCTCGTGAAGTAATAAAAAAACTATGTCCATTCATTCTCATAAGACGAATGAAATTCTTAAAGTAATGTACGTGAGCTGGATGCCCAATATCTATAAATATTCTCATCTTAGTCTATATATAATTTACACCATTCGTCAATATTAATCCACTTCCAAATTTCTTTTGAAATATTTTTATTCCCACTTAAATGATCCTTGTACATACTTTTACATTTAGATACATTAAAATAAGCTCTTTCTTTAAATTTTTCAGAATTTAACATAGCCCAAATATACTCTTGAAATTCAATAGTTCTAAACCAATCATCAGATGGAGTACTAAAGCCTTTTTTATCTTTTCTTTCATAGATTTTTTTAGGTAATATATCCTTCATACTCTCTCTGAGTATAAACTTCGTATCTCCTTTATTAATCTTCATACCTGGGTGTGAATTAAGGGTACGTTCGACAAGATTGTGATCTAAAAAAGGAACACGAGATTCTATGGAAAATCTCATCGAGTTTAAATCTCCCCACTTGAGTAAATGCTGTAATTTATATTCAAAGTGTTCGAGTAAAGAAGCATTTAAAGAAGATGGATTTAATAATTGATTGGCAATTCTTGATTGAGACTTTTGCTTATTATAAAACTTTGGGTTTATTGAACCTAATATTTTACCGCCTATTTTTTGTTGAATACTTGATGGTAAGCAGTAAAATATCAAATACTTAAGACCTAAAATGGACTTATGTTTGAACAGGTAACAAATAAATTCTGTACTTAATGTACGCAATTTTCCACTAACCAATAATTCTTTAAAATATGTTCCAAAAAAATAATGATATCCAGCTAATTGTTCATCAGCACCTTGTCCATCTAAAGAAACTACAATTTTCCCTTTGGCTAACTGCATTACTTTATATTGTGCATAGGGCCCTATACTTGCAACAGGTTCACCTTGAGTTTCAATAAAATCTCTAAATTCATTATAAAAGCAATGTGAATTAGGTGAAGTAAAATGCATGTTTTTAATATCTTCAGTATAAGCTTCAATAAATTCACTTTCATCAGCTGAAGTGTTTTTATAAATTGCTGAAAATGTTTGTATTTCAGTTCGGGAAAAATCTGAAATAACTACAGATGTTATTGCAGAAGAATCTATACCACCACTCAAGCTAAGACCAACAGCTACATCACTTCTTAATCTTAAATTTATTGCTTTTTTAAATGCTGTTCGATATTCAGTAGGATTGATAAATGGTTCTTGCAGTTGGTTTTTTAAATCATACCACATTTCAAAGAAGGCTTTATTATCCTTTATAAGTATACTGTGTCCAGGTTTTAATTTTTTAATTTTTTTAAAAAATGTTTCATCAGTATGATCTGTACGATTAAAAGATATATAATCAAAAATTATATTGTCATTTGGTTCAATTTCAACAAACGGCAATATTGCTTTAATCTCTGAGCCTATCAACATTCTATTATTGTCTAAATAATAGTAAAATGGTTTAACTCCATATCTATCTCTTGCGCAAAAAGTTTCTTTTTTTAAATTATCGTATAATATAAACGACCAATCACCATTAAATTTATTCAAACATTCTTTTCCCCATACATGATAAGCTGCAATAATAACCTCAGTGTCACTATTAGTTTGAAAATCATATAGACTTCTTAATTGCTCTCTGAGTTCAATATAGTTATAAATTTCTCCATTAAACACTATAACATATCTTTCATCTAATGATATCATGGGTTGATGGCCTAATTCAGAAACATCTATAACGCTTAACCTTACATGGCCTAGACCAATATTATTATCAATATAAAACCCATCATCGTCTGGACCTCGATGCTTAATAATTTTAAGCATCTTCTCCAAATTATTTTTTTCAACTTTATGATTATTAAAATTATATATTGCGACTATTCCACACATGTGTAATTATATTTTTTGATTTAATAAAGTTAAAGCATAAAACAATTGGGATTGAGGCCATCTCATATACGGCACCCTATGGTAGGTATTAAATGATGTTACCCTAGTAACAAAATAACCGCCACCTTGTTGGAAGTTAGAAATTAAATCATCAGCTAGATCAATTGCTTTCTGTTTTGCTCCAGGTATTTCAGAATCGAGTAAAACCCCGAGTTTTATACCCTCTGCGTAATCATACATTTCATATTTTCTTAATTTTATATACTTTGAAACGGCAAAATGCTTCGGTCTACCATTAGAATAAAACAAGTTCAGACGATAATAGTTATAACCCTTTATGATGGCATTAAGAATAGTAGTATCATTGGTTACTTGATAACAATAAAATAAATTTCTTAATACAAAACATGTATGAAAGTTATCAATAAAATTATCCTGCTTAGATTTTGCTTCATAATACCACTCTCCCATTTCTCCTTGAAAACTTAATATAAATTTTATTGCAATGTCCGCTTTATTTTTATATTTAATCTCATTAGTAAGTTCATATGCTTGATATAAGACAGCAGCTGAATACGTATTTGCGTTTATAACAATATCATAAGAAATTGGGCTATAACTCAATGACTGAATATCATCTTCTAAATTTGTTACATTCAAATCTAACAATGTAAAATTGGCAATAGATAAAAGTCTTTTTTTACTAATTTCAGAGTTAGTTAATTCATAATGTTTTTTTAAAGCCCAAAAAGCATATGGTGTAATTGTAATCATCGGAGTCGACTTTGGCCAAAACTTATCTCTAGACTGTTGCCAACCAAAAGTATACCCCCAACACATCCCTGAAAATCCTTTTGTGGAGTAACTACAAATCTTCTGAATTAATCTCTCTGCCTCCTGTAGGTTTTCTATATCATTAGAATCTTCATATAAATTTAAAAATGAAAGTGCTAGATGACTATCTCCTATTACCTCACTATGAGGTTTTGAGAATAACTTTTGTATTGTTGGAAAGAAATTTTCTAATAAGAGTCCAATAATAGCTAATGGTGCTCCGACTATTTTATTTTTGTAAAATGTTTTTTTTGCTAATATTCCTAATGGCGAACTCCAATAATCCATTCTATCAAATGAATTTTCTCCATTCTTTTTGTACCACAGAATAAATTGGTTGATTGAATTTTCTAGCTTCTCTTTTTTCATCAATTAGTATTTTCTAAAATTTCACAAAGAAACTTGTTTGAACAATTTATACTATAATTTTTCATTTTAAGTTCTATATTCTCTAAAATTGTTTTTTTGAGACCTGACTCAGCTAAAATAATTCTATTAGCAATTTCTAATGGGATTCCTACAGGTATAAAAAATCCCGTTTTTTGATCAGTAATTATCTCTTTTTCATCTCCTACATTCGTTACAATTGGGATTAAACCTACCGCCATCGATTCAACAAGAGCTAAAGACAACCCTTCACTCGATGAGGTTTGAAGATAGTATTCAGAATTGTTTATGTATGGCCTAATATCGTCAACAAATCCTAAGAATTTAACATTCTTCGATATACCCAATTCTTCAACTAGTTCTTTGCATTTTATCAACTCAGGGCCGTCTCCTAAAACAGTTAGTTTAAAATCGTAACCCGATTTAATTAATAATGCTAGAGCCTCTATCGAATCATTTGTTCGTTTAACAGGTAGAAAAGATGTAATTATAATAATATTTGAATGTAAAGTTTCATTTTTATTTATTTTCAAATACTCTTCATCAACTAAATGTGGGAAAACATATATTTTATCTGGGTTATATCCTAAGTCACACAGATACTCTTTTGTTGTGCAGCCAGTAACCATTATTACATTTACATATTTTAAGATAAAAAGTAATACTTTCCTATTTATCCAATTAGATCTATTTGGATCTAATTCTCCTCCAATTAAACCTAGTAAAATAGGTTTATTCATTATTTTGGCGAAAATAAAACTAATAAATCCCCATGGGTAAGGATTGAATGCCACAACAATATCAATTTTCTTTGTAAATAAAACTTTAATAATATTTAGAACATAATAAATTAACTCTAAAAGAAAATGCTTGTTCGGAAATGTATAATATTCAACATCTTTAATTAATCTTTTAGGGAATTTGTATCTTACAACATACAGTTTATCAACTAAATCACACTTTCTAAATGGCATTATATGATACCAAGAATTTGCATCACCTGTTTTTGAAGCCCAAAGAATATTATATGTCATGTTTAATCATTTTAAAATGTCTATTCATCAGGCCAAGAATTGCTCCCAAATAAATAAATATTATGGTACGAAAAGTAATTTGATACATTTGTCCACCAAAAGATGTAATAAATTGAGCAAAGAAGAGTACTTTAAAAATAATATTGATGTCTTTAATTTTACCCTCCCCTATAACCTTGATTAATTTTTTTCTATAATTATTTATCCTAACAAAAATATTCAGATATAATATCAGACCTACTATTCCTATTGTATTAAGTATTAAATTATAGTCAACATGCAATTGACGATCTCCAAAAGCACCTTGAACATAATTACCTATAGAATTAAATGGGTTTAAACCGAAAATACTTTTAAGTGGATTGTTAAATGTTATAGTTTCACTAAATACTGCAATAGTTTCTAAAAACCTGTACTCTTCTTGTATAACTTCTACTTGATTACTTTGAAATTTATCTTCTCGTGTAGCTAATCTTTCGACTAACTTTGGCCCATAAAAAGGAAAAGTAAATGCTACTAAGATTACAGTAATAAATATCCATTTTAATATTTTTTTTAAATTTAATGAATACAAGAATATAACAGCTCCAACGAATAATCCTAAAATTGCTATCCTTTTCATACTCATGAAAAGTAAGCCCAATGAGAATACACTAAATATTATTATTAATATTCTTGAATTATTATACTTATATAACAAAGGTGTTACTAATAAAGAATATGTTATTATATTCCAATTATCATTAATATTACCTACTAAAAAATCCCCCGATTTAGAATATACATCTACACCTAATCCTAATTTATTACTAATAAAAAAGTTAACCGAAATAATCATCATCAAAAGTAATAATGACCAATTAAGTAATTTAAGTTTATCTATAGATTTTATGAGTGAATAGCCAATAAAAAATGTTAATATTGGAATTAGCACCTTTAAAGACATTGATAAGGAATATATTAAATTTGAAGAAAAAGGAAGTTGGATTAAAACATATAGAGTAAATATAAGAAATGGTTTAAACAGCAGCTTATTTTGTTTAAACCTAAATAAGACCGTGACAATTATCAACAACATTATAATTGCTCTAATGTACGAAAATATCCCCCCAGATGTAAATACGACATTAGTTAGAACATCAAACAATGCATTAATAGGCAATAATATGAGGATTAATACGTTTACAAAATTAAACTTCATAATTAAAAGATATTAATGCCTAGGTGTTTTGAAATAAAATATTTATCAATGTACAAATGACTAATCATGACTATACAAAATCCAATATACATTCCAGATTCTGCAGGGAAGACAATTATACAAATTAGCATTACAACTATATTTAGGATTAATTTAACAATTACTCTCCATATATTTTCCTTAATTTTACCAGTCATTATTAACATCCCACCTGACCAGATAAACGCAGAATATAAGCCTACACTAACACACTGAAAAATGTAATAATTAAATGTCGCATAATAACTATCATCCTTAATATATGCTCCTATTAGGAAATAATAAAAAATACTTGATAATATAATAAGTATACTGAAAAAAATCAATGAAAAACCTTTCAATTTTTTACAAAATATTTTTAATTTTTCAAATTCAGATTTTTTAAAATAACGACTAATTATTGGGTTGACATTTGTTTGGATTGCACCTCCAATCAAACTTAAAGATTTTGCAACTTTACTTGAAAAGCTATATACGCCTAGAGAACCTGCACTTACAAAATTTTCAATAATAATTATATCTATATGCTCATTAAATGAAACTAAGATTTGAGATGGATAAACGTATTTTGAATATCTTAATATCTCAAGCATACTTTTTTTATTATAAAACCCAGAAATATATTTATTTTTAATGAAAATAAATAACATTATACAACAAAGCCCCATTTCAGTTATTACAAATGAATAAAAGATAAGCCCTAATGAATTTCTTGTTGAAATAAAAGTCATGCAGAGAATTAGTAAAGCCCATCTAGAACTCCTAATAAAGCTATATATTTTCATTGCTCTTACTCCGTTTAGTACAGCGATAGCCACATTGTTTAAACAATAAAATGGTATCGAAAATGATATCACACTTATATAAGAACATTGCTCACTATTTAATGATTTACAAAAAAAATTGTCTAATAAAATATTTAAACCAAAAACCAAAATTGTTGACCATATTGAAACTAATATTAGTGAGTTTGTAATTAATTGGTTTCTATAACTTTTATTATCTGCATAATAAGATGAAAAGAATACCATTGCACGATTCAATCCTAGAGTCCCAATCGAATTAGTTATAAAAAAAATAGATAATGTATATGAGAATAAGCCTAGTCCTTCTTTGTAAAAAGAATCTTGAACGAGAACATTTATCCACAAACCACTTATTCCAATTATGATTATAGCGATAATTGTAAAAAAAGAGTCAATAGTAAACTTACTCTTGAGATTTATTTTAGTTTCCACTTATGTAATAATTCATCTTTAGTCGCAATAACACCAAGCTTTAGTAATAGACTTGAAAATCTATTAACTTCTGTTTCAACCTCTTTAATTAAAAACTCTTTCTCATCCAATCTCATAGTACTTAAGCTTTTAACAGTACCTACTTTACGTATTAGACCACCTAAAAACCTTCTTAATGTTGTCGGTATTGCAAAGGATATTATATTGACTATTTTAGTATTTAAAATCGACATAATAAATCCAATTCTTGATTTTCGACTACTGTTCACTTCTAACTTTTCTGTGATTGTAATTTTGTCAATTGATAGAAATTCACTGAGTTCATCTAAAACTATTTGGTTATTATTTTTAAAATCTTCATAAAAAATAATTTTTATATTTTCTATTTTGAACAACTTGGTATATCTAGTCAACTGATCAGTATAGTTAATACGCTCATAATAATTAGCAATTTCCTTTTTTTCATAAATAGACTGCTCAAAATGTTCTTTTCGCCTATTGACTGAAGCATTTACAGCGTCTATTATATTTGGTATGAGTTCAATTTTATTTAAAAATAAAAGTTTGTGAATAGACTCAATGTAAGTTACCGGACTTCTAAAGATTGCAATTATTTTAGCCTCAGAATTATATTTATATATTTCATTTGCAGCTACCTCTGAAAATAAATAACTAGGAGTTATTTCCGCAATTACTTTTTCCTCCGTAACACCATTATACCTTGATAGATAATCCTCAATGTTATAGTGATAATAATTTTTTAATTTATGTTTTGGAACACCAGAAAACTTTCTGTATTCATTGTAATCTTTTTCAAAATGATATAATTGCTTTTGAGACGGTAGATAAATGTTTGGATTATCTTTTAAGTAAAAATATAAGCTTGTTGTCCCACACCTAGGTTGTCCAACAAAGAAAGTATTTACTTTTCTATTCATAATATTGCTTATAAAAACTACTAAAATTTTTCAAAAAAGGAAGGGTTCTAATCTTGTCCCAAACTCCATCAATACGAACAATAAATTCATTTATATCACAAGATTTAGGAACTCCAATTCTTTTTAAATCAAATAAATTATCATTACTAAAATTTACTCCCGGGTTTAGTGATAAACTACATTTTATATTCTGTTTACGTAATATTGAAATTACTCGATCATCATAAATTCCAAATGGTGGTGCGAATGAATGAGGTGCTTCCCCTGTGATACATTCCACTGCTTCACAAGAAGAAACTATTTCATTCTCTAATTCATCATCAGAACATTGAACTAATGAAGGATGACTTATTGTGTGCGGTTGAAAATCTACAAATTTTTTCATCTGATCAACTTCAAATTGATTTAAAGCATCTCTTTCTCCTACATATTCAGACTCATTATTTATTATTTTTAATCTATTGCTATTGCTACAACTCAATAAGTCAATTAAAGATTTTTGACATAATCCATTAAACCAAAACCTTTTGTTAGTATTTATTAACCCTGTAGTTATAAATATTGTTGGCTTAATTTGATGTCTTATAATTGTCTTTAATAGTTGAAAATTTTCTTTAATTCCATCGTCAAAGGTTATTACAAAAGTATTTTTTAATTTTATCCCAGCTGAAAAGTTTCGCAACATTTCATCTAGTGTTATGATCTGATAATTTGAATTTAAATATTCTACATGCCCTTTAAAGAGCTCGTGCTCAATGTCGTGGTAAAGCAATATTTTAACTCCATCAAATTCCTTAGGTTTTAAAAACCTATTCCTAAGTGAATATAATCCAAATAATATTTTTTTAAACTGTTTTAACATCACCTATAATCTTCCGTCTATGAATTTTTTTGATACACTATTTTTTGTGTCAAAAATTACTCTAGATGAAGACTTAATATTTTCAAAATTTATCTCCTTAAACTGAGCATGTGAAACACAATGTATAATCGCATCATATGAACTATAATCTACGTGATCAAGTAATGAAATTTCATGCGTTTGAAATACTTCCTGTTTATTTGCCCAAGGATCGTAAATTTCTATGTTCGCGTTATAGGATTTGAGTTCTTGATAGATATCAATAACTTTTGTGTTTCTTATGTCAGGACAGTTTTCTTTAAATGTAAACCCTAAAATTAATATCCTAGAAGCTTTAATCCTAATTCCTTTTTGAATCATCAATTTAACAACTTTTGATGCTACAAAAACACCCATTTGATCATTAACTCTTCTACCTGATAATATCACTGCAGGATGATATCCAACTGATTCTGATTTATGTGCAAGATAATATGGATCAACACTAATACAATGCCCACCAACTAGTCCAGGTTTATAGTATAAGAAATTCCATTTTGTACTCGCTGCCTCCAACACCTCATTTGTATCAATATCAAGTCTATCAAAAATCAATGATAGTTCATTTACAAATGAAATATTTATATCCCGTTGTGCATTTTCAACAGCTTTTGAAGCCTCAGCTACTTTTATAGAAGGAGCTAAATGTGTTCCTGCAATGATTATTGATTTATATAATTCATCAACAATTATACTAACTTCATGTGTAGAACCAGAGGTAACCTTCTTTATATTTGTAAGTGTATTTACCTTATCTCCCGGGTTTATTCTTTCTGGAGAATATCCACAGAAAAAATCTTCATTAAACTTCAACCCACTTACAGATTCTAATACTGGCACACAATCCTCCTCAGTACAACCAGGATATACTGTTGATTCATAAATAACTATATCACCTTTTTTTAAAACTTTTGAAATCATTGCTGAAGCTCGAAGTAAAGGACCTAAATCTGGTTTTTTATAATTATCAATAGGTGTTGGAACTGTTACTATAAAAATATTTGCAGAATAAAGTGAATTATAATCTGATGTTATCAATAATCCATTAGTAGATTTATCATGAAGTAAAACGTTATTAAGTTTTACTTCGTCAACTTCTAAAGTAATGTCTATTCCTTTATTTAATTGAGCTACTCTTTCTGGATTAATATCAAAGCCTATTACTTGATTTTCAGTAGAGAATTCAACCGCTAATGGTAAGCCAACATACCCAAGCCCAATGATTGCAATCTTGTTTTTTTTCATCTCTTTATAGCATTTATTATTCTTATAACTGACTCCTGTATAATCTCTTTATCAGTTTTGATTGTTATTTCAGGATTTTCGGGTTTCTCGAATGGAGATGAAATACCCGTAAAATCTTTTATTTCGCCTTTTCGAGCCTTTGCATAAAGTCCTTTTACGTCTCTTTGCTCACATACTTCTATTGGACAGTCAACAAAGACTTCTACAAATTCTCCATTAGTAAATAAGGATCGTACTCTATCTCTATCTTCTTTAAGTGGCGATACAAAAGCACATAAAACAACAATACCTGCGTCTACAAAGAGTTTAGAAACAGCTCCAATTCTACGAATATTTTCTGTTCTATCTTCTAAAGAAAAGCCCAATCCTTTGTTAAGCCCCATACGAACATTATCGCCATCTAACAAATAGGTATGACAACCCTGTGCATGCAATTCATTTTCCAAAGCTCCGGCAGTTGTGGATTTCCCAGAACCAGACAAGCCCGTAAACCAGATAACCTTAGATGGATGTCCATTAAGGTTATTCCGATCCGTTTGAGTTATTTGATGTCTATGTGGTATGATATTAGTTTGAGTCATCTGTACTAGATTTTGAGTGTCTGTTATTAGGATCTAAGCCAATATTATTTTTATACCAAGCTCTTTCGTGAAAGTAATAAAACACCATTTTTACTACAGACTCAGATAAGGCTACCCAAGTAGCTTTTTGTGTTGCATCTGGGTCGTCACTAAAAAACCAACGTGCAATAACAAAGGTTGTAACCGAAGCTATGATCCGCCAGGTAATGGCTTTTGCAATATGTCTTTTCTTAGATTGCTGCATATTAAATAACCATTCCAGAAGCTACTGTAATATTGGTGGCTTCATCAATTAATATTACAGAACCCGTAATTCTATTTTTCGAATATGAATCGGTAAATATAGGTTTGGCTAAACGAAGCTTTACTCTAGCGATATCATTCATTTTAATCTCTAGATCATATTCATTCTTATGTAGTGTATTTACATCTACCTTATAGCGAACTTCTTTCACCTTAGCACGAACCTCGTTACTGGTATGTCTTAAAATATATTTACCAGTCGGATTTAAAGATTTATTATCTAACCAGCACATCATTAATTCTACCTCCTGACAAACAGTAGGTTGATTATTAGGTCTCGCAATCATATCTCCTCTAGTAACATCTATATCGTCTTCAAGAGTGATGGAAACAGACATTGGCGCAAATGCCTCTGCTACTTCCCCATCAAAAGTATCAATACTTTTAATTTTAGACTGAAAACCTGAAGGAAGGACAACGACCTCATCTCCTGGTTTAAACACACCACCCGCAATTCTACCAGCGTAACCTCGGTAATCGTGAAACTCGTTAGAGTGTGGACGTATAACATACTGCACCGGCATTCTGCAATCTATGTGATTGTGATCGCTTGTAATATGAACTGTTTCGAGAGAATTCAATAATGTTGAACCTTGAAACCAGTCCATTTTTTCGGAACGGTTTACTACATTCTCGCCATGTAAAGCAGAAATTGGAACAAACTGAATGTCTTGCACATCTAACTTCGATGCAAAAGCTATGTAGTCTGCTACGATCTTATCGTAAGTAGCTTGATCGTAATCAACTAAATCCATTTTATTAACACACACTATAAGGTGTGGTATTCTCAATAAAGAGGCAATAAAAGAATGACGACTTGTTTGCTCAATTACTCCTTTTCGAGCATCAATTAATATTAATGCTAGGTTTGCTGTACTCGCACCTGTAACCATATTCCGAGTATACTGAATATGACCTGGTGTATCTGCTATAATGAACTTACGCTTTGGAGTTGCAAAATATCTATAAGCTACATCAATGGTAATTCCTTGTTCTCTTTCAGAACGCAAGCCATCGGTGAGTAGAGATAAATCTATATGCTCTAAACCTTTTCTACTACTCGCTTGTTGCACAATTTCGAGCTGATCTTCGAAGATGGTTTTAGAATCGTAAAGCAGTCTACCTATAAGTGTACTCTTACCATCGTCTACACTACCGGCAGTAGTAAAACGAAGTAAATCTGAAGTGTTATCTATATGATCCATTAGAAATATCCTTGTGTTTTTCGGTCTTCCATTGCTGCCTCACCGCGTTTATCATCTGCTCTATTTCCTCTTTCTGTTTGCCTAGCCACCGACACTTCCTCAACAATTTTCGCTAAAGTATCTGCATCTGATTCTAAACCTCCAGTAATGGTAATATCTCCTAAAGTCCTAAAGCGAATTTGTTTATTCACTACCTCCTCATTTTCTCTTAATACAAGGAATTCGGACTCAGGTAAAAACGTATTGTCTCTAAATACTACATTGCGATTATGAGAAAAATAAAGAGATGGAATTTGAATATTCTCCATTAATATATATTGCCAAATATCCATTTCGGTCCAATTGGAAATTGGGAACACCCTAAAGTGCTCACCCTGGTTATGCCTACCATTAAACATATTCCACAATTCAGGTCTTTGATTTTTAGGATCCCACTGACCGAAGTCGTCTCTATGTGAAAAGAAACGCTCTTTAGCTCTAGCCTTCTCCTCATCTCTACGAGCACCACCTATACAGGCGTCAAATTTATTAGACTCTATGGCATCTAAAAGCGTTACAGTTTGCAAAGCATTTCTACTCGCATTCTTTCCTGTTTCTTCTTGTACATCGCCTTTATCTATGGATTCTTGAACTGAACCTACAATTAAAGTAGCGCCTAATTTTTCTACTAAAGCATCTCTAAATGCTAAGGCTTCAGGGAAGTTATGTCCTGTATCTATATGTACTAAAGGAAAGGGGAATTTAGCAGGATAAAAAGCTTTACGTGCTAAATGGGTTATAACTATAGAATCTTTACCACCAGAAAACAACAAGGATGGACGCTCAAACTGAGCAGCCGTTTCTCGAAGAACATAAATTGCTTCAGACTCTAATTCACGTAAGTGATCTAAGTTATATTTCATTATAAAATTTAATTTTAACCACCGAATATATAATGCCAGTTATCATAAACATTAATAATATTAATATTTTACTATTCCCAGACGGCTTATAGGGAATTGTTGGCTTGTTCAATACCACAAAAACAGGTGTATTTTCTTTCACTTGAATTTATTACATCTCGACTTGTTTAGCTAATTCAGAATATACAGAAAAGGATAATTGGTACTCTGACTCTAAACGTTCTAATTCAGTTAAAGCTCTAGCCGTATTTACATTTTTATTAGAATCTCGATATTTAGCCAAATTACTTTGTGCTTCACCAAATTCTAATTTCTTTTCAACAATACGATCCTCAATAAAGCTCAAATCTTCATTCGCTTTTTTTAATTTATGAGCAATTGCATCTCGTTGTAAATGTATTTGTACTGCCTCTACCAATTGAGCTGATTGAATTTTTTCTGGCATTGTAGCTGAGAAACTTACTGACCCTTCTTTTTCATCAACATAAATTTGCATCCCACTATCTCCTTCGAGAACCTCACCCTTCGAGCCCCTCAAGATGGCAATGGAGTATGTTTATCAGCTCCAAAACTTCCATTTATTCTTTTTCTTTTTATCACTACTGTGTTCTCCGTAGCCGTAGCCGTAGCCGTAACCGTAGCCGTAACCGTAGCCGTAACCGTAGCCTCTTTTATGATCTATACCATTAATGAGTATAGCCATATTGTTTAGTCGTTTTTCGGTATATAAACTCTCTGGAACAACAAGTAAACGTTTGTCAAGGAAGTTCGCGCGCGCTACATAAACAAACATGTCCATATTCTCATTAATCAATAGGGTGTCGGTTACCAAGTTTACCGGAGCTGTATCTACTACTATATAGTCGTACTTAGTTCGAAGCTCCGTAAACAGCTCAGCTAAACGAGGGTTTAATAAGAGCTCTGCAGGGTTGGGTGGTATAACTCCCGACTCTATCAGGTCCATATTTTCAATATTATTAGGCGCAGGAAAAATTAAGTCGGATACTGTAATACTGGCATCCGATAAATAATGGCTAATCCCTTTATCATGAGATTGAATATTAAAGTACTCTAATAATTTAGGTTTTCTTAAATCCATACCTACTAAGAGCACTTTTTTACCCGATAATGCAAGGGTGCTAGCTAAGTTAAGAGCCACAAAAGACTTTCCTTCTCCCGCCATGGTAGAGGTCACTCCTATTACTTTGGCCTCGCTAGAAGGCTTCGCGTTTAATAGAAAGTCTAAATTTGTTCGAATCAAGCGGAAAGCCTCAGCTACATTCGATCGCTTATAAAGCTCCACCACCAATTGCTGGTCTTCATCACCTAATGGGATGTCTCCCAATATAGGAGCCTTAATAGCATCCTCTATGTCTTTACGAGAGTGAATTTTTGTATCTAATAAGTCCTGTATATAAATTAAAGCCGCTGGCAAGAGTAATCCTAACAAGAGCGCCCCTAACCAAATCATTTGTTTTTTTGGTTTTACCGGAATTTGGTTGATAAAGGCGGCATCTACAAGCTTTGCGTTGGCTACAGTAACCGCTAATGAAATGGCCGTTTCTTCGCGCTTTTGCAAAAGATATAAATACAGGGCCTCTTTTATTTCTTGTTGGCGCTTTATGGCTCTAAATTCTCTTTCTTGTTCGGGTACTGCCGTAATCCTATGGCTATTTTGTTGTACCTCTTGCTCTAAGCCTTCCAATTGTAGGTTTACTGCCTGTTTTAGGTTTTGCAAGCTTGCCCCTAGCGCTTGCTGTAATTCTATAAGCTGTGCGTCTAAATTTTGGATAACAGGGTTTTGAAGGCTGGAGTTTTTTAAGAGTCGATTTCTATCGAGCACCAATATATTATAGGTAGCTACGGAAGTAGATATACTGGCGTCGGTCAATCCAATATTGGTTGGTAAAAGCTTGAAACTATTCTTGTTTTCTTCCAAATAAGCCTCCATAAACTGAATCATCCGCATATCGGTGCTTAGTTTCAGCACTTCTTTTTTGGTATTTACAGTATTTTCTAGAAACAGTCCAGCCTCTGCACTAATATCGGTTAGCTCATGAGATTTCTTATAGGATGCTACGGTATTTTCTACCAGGTTGAGTTCCTCGTGAATCAGATCTAATCGCTTTGCTATAAAATCAGCGGTGTTTTTAGAGACCTGGTTTTTTTCATCAACCCCATCGGTATTATATTGCTTAATAAGGCTGTTTATAAAGTCTTGTGCACGGTATTTAACCGCATCTAACAAACTAATCGTAATAACAGAAGTTTGCTTGCTTAATGGCGCAACAATAATATTTTCGCTATAGTCATTTGCCATGCTTATTAGCGGGCTAACACTAATATAAACCACGGGATTGTTAGGCATTTTATTAAAGTGAGGGGTAATTACTAAGTCGCCATAGGGGGTGCTGGCTTTCTTTCCAAATGAAAACGAGCCCATAAGCTCATTATCTGCATCTTCTAAACTATACTGTGTGTCCGATAGAATAGTAAGTTTAAATGCCGCATCAGTAGCATATTGCGCAGAGTCACCTTCTAGAAAGCGCAGTTGCACAGGGGCATTGTTATAATACTCGCTTGTGCGAATATGTCCCTCTCTTTTGTACTGTACATTAAGGTTTAGCTCCTTTATCACCTTAGCCAAGAGGCTTCGTGATTTTAGGATCTCAATTTCATTGTCTAAGGAATTATGTGAATTAGAAAACATGCCTAAATCTTGGAAGGCAGCCATTTCGCTCATAGCTTCGCCTACTCCTTTTTTAGCGTCTTTTATTAAAATAGTTGCCGAAACGCTATACTCCGGAGTGGTACGTCTTAAATAATAGGCAGTGGCAATCCCCACCAATAAAACACTTATCAAAAACCAATGCCAGTGCTGAAGCCATTTCATAAAAATCTCGCGCAGGTCGATTGTTTCTTCTTCCTGGAAATGATTGTTGTTATATTCCGTGTTCATAAAATAATGATTAACGTAGTAGAATTGAGGCTATGGTGGTTAAGGTAGTGATTACAGACAGGCTAATGCTGGTATATCGCAGTGCATCTGTGGAGCTTCGCACTTTAGATGCGTTGGGCTCTACATAGAGTACATCATTGGGTTTTAAGAAGTAGTATGGCGAATCAAAAAGGGCATCGCTGCGTAGGTCAATATAATTTTTGGTCAGCAGGCCACCTTCCTCTCGAAGTAGAAGTAGGTTTACTCGCTTTCCAGTAATGCTTAAATCGCCTGCTAAGGCTAAGGCCTGTGGCAAGCTTACCTGCTCGTTGGCAATCGTATAAGTGCCGGGCCTATTTACCTCTCCTAAAACACTTATTTTAAAATTAGTTAAGCGCAAGGTTACCATAGGCTCCTTTATATAGGCCTGTAGTTTGTGTTCCAAAAAGCCAATGGCTTCTTTTCGGCTCATACCACCTAGGGGTAATTTGCCCAATACCGGAAAGTTTATTTCTCCCGAATTGTCTACCAAATAGGTTTGTTGATATGGCTGTCCATTTAAACGCAAGTTATTTGAAGTGTTCGGGCTCGATACGAATAAGTTAAAGGGTTGTGCCGCAACCATATCTAAGGCCGAGACATTAATGCTCAATAAATCGTTGGCTTGATAACGCAGCTCAAAGGCTTGTATTTTTGCCTGCACAGCAGATTCTCCTTGAAAATACACCCAGTCTTGCTGTGTTACACAGCTAGACGTAAGTAGAATGAAGGGTAGTAGATATAATACGTGTTTCATTTTGTTAGGAGTTTTTTAAGTCTTGCAAATCTAATTATTCTAATTTAATTTTTATACTTCTTCTTTAAGCGAGTTAGAGGCTATTCGTCTATTAAA